>Ga0099364_10015251_pt1 | contig 10142 bp, 11 predicted proteins | sample TergutTh196P3_FD_73070 | JGI IMG/M metagenome (GOLD analysis project Ga0099364, IMG submission 73070) | Microcerotermes parvus P3 segment gut microbial communities from Pointe-Noire, Republic of the Congo - Th196 P3 | ecosystem: Host-associated > Arthropoda: Insects > Digestive system > Gut ...
ACTGCTTCAGGATATCCACCGCGAAAAGCCAGATCAAAAATGGCGTCTTTATCGTAATTTTTTATTTGAACAGGAAATTTCCCGGAAAACGCCTTTTTCAAAAACACCGGTTTATTTCCAAGGATTTCACCAACGGTAAACGGTCGCAGACGGATATGTCTTATCCGCCCTGCAAGACTGTCGTTAATTGAAGCTATCGCCTGAATGTTGGCAGAGCCCGTTATCAGATATTGCCCCGGACGGTTATCCATATCTACAGCAAGTTTGATTTCCGACATTAATGCCGGCGCTTTTTGGATTTCGTCGATTATCATAGTCCCGGCAGAGTTCTTCACAAATTCATGAGGATCGTATTGTGCCGCCTGTAAAAGTTCATTCTCATCAAGCGACCGATACACACACTTGGCATCCATGGTCTGCCTGGCTAACGTCGTCTTTCCCGTCTGCCTTGCCCCCGATATAGAAACAGCACGCCTATGCTTAAGGGCATTTTTAGTACTTTCCACCTGCCATCTTTTAATTTCCATATACAAGACATAATAATGCATTTAGTAGAAAAAGTAAAGTAGGATGAGTTAAAAAGGTAAAACAGGATGAGTGAAATAGGTAAAGTATGAATGGCAGTAAAAGTAAAATATAAACGGTAGAAATTGAAAAGTATAAGTAGTAAATATGGTAAAGTAGAAATGGTAGAAAAAGTAAAGTAGGAACAGTAGAAAAGGTAAAGTAGAATTTTTAGAAAATACAGAGATAAAAAGGGGTTTTTAACCTATTTTAAGGGTCGCCGAAGGTTATTTCCGTGCATAATGTGCAGGATACCACTTAACAAAAATTGTTGTAAAAGCTCCTGCAATTGCCGGTGCAATTGAATTAAAAAGCCCTGCAAGCGAAGCATATATACTTTGCATTAAAAACCATGTGAATACACCCACGCCAAGATACATAATTCCCCAAAAAGCGGCAACAATTCTGTTAGTAGAAATAAACAGCGGATTATCGAAAGCCGCATCGCCGCCGTAACCGTTTGCTGAATACCATGCACAAAGCGGCACACGGCAGAATAGTGAAACAAGCCATAAAAGACCAAAAATGAAATATGACAAAGTAACGATAATCTGTGAAGAAACACCTGCAAGCAGCGCAACACTTAATGCGCTGGCAATAAAAGCGCCGGTAGTGTCATAAGGAGAAAGCCTGTAAACCCGGGCAAAAAATGGTACACATGCACTTATTAAAATTGCGGCATAAGCGCCGTAAATATAGAAGATTGGTATAAGAATCCACATTGCCAAAAACGGCAGAAGAAAAATAATCATTGAACGTTTTTTTTGCGGCGCTTTTGTTTTACGAACCGAAAACCCGTCCATTAGCGATGTCATCAGAGAAAAATCACCTAACACGCGGTACTTATTCTGAAAAAGCGCTTCCTTCCCGTCCAGCTTACGGGCTGAGATATCCTGCCATACATTAAAAGGTGTTTCAATTCGCACAGAATATGGTGCAAACTCTGACGCCTCTTTAACAAATACAGATTTGTCTCCCTTCACCTTCAATTGGTAGGTTTCGTTTGTGTCTGTAAAGAAAAACTCAATTGTTTTTTTTGCTTTTGGCGCGTAATCAACAGGCGCATAAATTGCCGACATCTGACGCAGGAGGCGTTCGCTTATACTCTGTTGTTCCGAAAGGAACTTCGCCGAAAGCCCTGCGTTACTGTGCGATGTGTCTTTGTCTGCCGCGTTGTCGGTTTCCGTAATCTGCCAGCTTGAGTTTGCCATTTCCATGAAAGCTTCTTTTTCAAACAGGGGAGCTGCAAGCTGCTTTTCGGTTTCTGCAGAAAAACACCCGTTAGACGCATATTCTGCGCCTGCCTGTTTTACAAGTGAAAGATATTCATTTGTCCGCTCCGTTAATTGAGGAATACGGAACAACTCACCCTGCGGGCAGAAGATTTTTACATACCTGTCCTCGAACATAAAATCAAATTGTTTTACAAGCGCTTCAAAATTATTTTCTACCGTAAAAAAACCGCATGTTGAAATTAGAATATGCCTCTGTGCGGAAAGATCAAATCTTAAAGGGTGCCTTGGTCTGCCGTCCGCTCCTTCGGTGATATATGGCAAATTTGCAGGAAGCCGTCTGTCCATGAAAGCCTTTATTTTAGAAGGAGCGCCATAGTAGTACAAAGGAAAACTCCAGATAATCAATTTCGCTTTTAGGAACTTTTGGAAAAGGTTTTGCATATCGTCAGCAATACAGCATTTCCCCGGCGTTTTTTCCCAACAGGCAAAACAGCCCCGGCAGGCTTCAATGTTCATTTTTGCTATGTCGATTATTTCAACATTTTTTCCACTAACATTATTTATAACATCACCTGTGATGAGTCCTTCCAAAAACGCATTAGTTAATTTCATTGTGTTGCTTGCATCCGCCTTAGGGCTTCCGTTTAAAACCAAAATGCTCATACTTTCTCCTTAAAAATGAATGCCAAAACTCAGCATGAACGCATTATTCGTAGTTAAATTCTGAGAAAATATCATATCGCTTCGATATGCGGCAATGACGTGGAATCTATTTCCAAACGGATACTCAAACCCAAGATGCGTATAAAGTCCAAAAGGGTTTTGATTATCCGACAAACCAATGTAACCGACAGTACCAATGCCCATGTTAAAATAACTAAAAAGAACCTGCTCTAAATAAATTCCTACTGATAAATAAGATTTATCATACTTAAAAGTTAGGTGATTTATTATTATCCCGTAACGTTGATAAAGGTTTGACATAAGAATAATTTTTCCGCCGTAACTGTATGATAATCCTTTTTCATTTTCATTGTTGTAAAAGCCGACTGACGCTTCCGGCTGAAACATTACGGTTTGAGCATACAAACCACATCCACAAACTGCAAGTATAATCACGATAAATAATTTTTTCATATTGCCCTCTACCTATAATAAGATAGATTGACAGTAACTTTATCAGCGCCCCGTCCTATCCAAAGTTTTAGTCTTTCAAAATTACCGGGTATACCCCTGCCGCCATAATTACTTATTCCAAAAGGCTCTCTTGGTATACCAAATAAACCTGTGTCCAATCTTCCATTTCCGTTTTCGTCCTGATAAGCATTAACGCGATAATAGCCTTCAGTAAGCCGTGTTTCTACAGAAATAGTAGTAGAGACAGGCTCAAGCCTGAATGTTCTGCAAGGCTGATCATTTCTGAAAGCTTCGTTGCTGTCATAAACCGCAACATAAACAGAACCGCCGTTGATTCTTACACCGGTAAATTCCAGTGTAACTGCCAGTTCATCTGCATTTAACCAAATGCAAATCGTTGCAAACAGCATAATCATAAATCCAACTTTTTTCATAAATACTCCTTAGCTTTAGCCGCGTGAGCGGCGATGTAAATCGGAAGTCTCGGCAACGCCGAGATAATACTTCTCATTATTTTATATATAAATTATAGGAGTTGATTTTTATTTTGAAACAGAAATTTATCCAAGATACAAAAAATTGATACTAAGTTGCAAATTTGTCGTTTTTATCCTCGCCGGAAGCTTCACCACGATTGCGTTTTTGCAATAATTCGTTTATCTCTTTTGTGTCCTTCTTGATTTTTACAACTGTAGTTATTATTACAAATGTATAAATTCCAACCGCCATAGCAACAAGAAGCCAAACTGATACTATCGAATACCAGTTAAAAATTATTCCAAATACTACAAGAACTGCAATTATATAACTGACATCGGCAATAAAATCTAAAATTACATTTTTAATTTCAAATTTAAATTTTAACATGAGTCCAAAATTAATAACTATATTTGCTCCAATGATCTCAAACATTGTACTAACCGGAAAATCTTTTCTACCGGTAACAAGCGAAAAAACAGCAAGAATGCTCAACGAAGCGCCTATTGTAAGCATGGTATTTGCAAGTGTTTTTTTCATATTAGTCATTCTCCTGTAATATTCGTTTTATGTCTGCAAGATATTTTCTGGTAATGTATAAACTTTTCCCGTTTGAAAGCGCTGCTTCTAGATGGCTGTTTTCAAGAGTTCGAACTTTTTCCAGTTTGTTAATATTCAAAATACAATATTTATTGATTTGAACAAATCCGGCTGGTGTCAATTTTTCATAAATCCGGTACAGTCTGTCTTTAACCAAATAATTTTTATTTTCACAAAAGACGATTGTCTTTTTATCAACGCTTTCTATGTAATAAATATCAGAAGCATTTACAAGTGTTACTTCATCATCCCAATAACATGGTATTTGTATATCAACTGATTTTATCAGCGACACAAGGCGTTCAACAATCTTGTTCTTTTGCGAATATTTTATTGATATTTCTATATCATTTTGTGTTGCACATTTTTCCAGTTTTATGATCATGGTTTATTATATCAAATAAACACACTTCTCTGCAAATTTGAAAACAGGGAAAGGTTTATTCTCATGCGCTACCAATCTGGTGATTACGAAAACTTCGCCATGCAAACGGCAGCATAATCGTGCCTGCGATGATTGCGAAAATAGGGAGAGCGGTATATGGAAGCACTATCAGACCGAAAAAATCAAACGGCACATGAGAGAATACAGACCGTGCTGACATCATGCTTGTGGGGAGAAGGGAAAAGAGGTTATGCAGCCACACAATTGTTCCCGGTACATCAATCATCATCGGTACAAAGAGCAGCACGCTTATAATTATGATAACGCCGAACGGCGATTTGAATTTCGACGATAAAACAAGCGTAATCGCCGCGATTAGAAATGTACCAAAAAAAGCGCAGACTGCAAAAATTAAAACGGCTTCAAGTATCGTTAAAGGGTAAGCGAGAAAGGGCATGATAAGTTGAAACGGCGCACTTGCCCCGCCATATCCGTAGACCGACATACACATTATAAATGCAATCACTATCAATAACATAAAAAACACTACGAATAACGAAAGTGCTGTAAATAGTTTTGCTGAAATCAATTTGTTTTTACCCAATTTCGACGACAGGATTAATTGGTCGGCGCGTGTGCTGTATTCGCCCGCGAACATAGGCGCAAGGCATATTGCCAGAATAAAAGCGCTCATTATTCCAATGGTGTATATACCCCCGATAAGGCTGTTAAAACCACCGGTGTACACATAGACAAAAGGCGTATCAATCTCGCTGTCGAGTCTTATCAGTGTATCTTTTGCGGCATCGCTTATAGTGCCTGTGCGTATATTTGCCGCTACCTTTTCGTGTCGTGTTTGGTAATAACCGCGTAAGTCGTTTTCGGTTAAATCTCGCACACTCTCCATATCCAAATTGAAAGCCCAATCCATTATAACAAAAATATCACGGTAAGGTCTTGCAAACTGCTGGTATTCAGGCGTGATCCCATACCTTTCAACCAAAGGAATTTTTGAATAAGCATCCCTTGTTTCCATAAGAAGCATTTCATCTATCGCCCTAGCGGATAACGCCATAGCATATGCCCGGTCTTTAACCATAGCGTCATAATGGTTCTCGAAAGGTTCGCCGTCGATATAGGAAGTTCCGAAAAATATCATCAGCGGACTTATGAATGTTAAAACAATTCCCAACACAAAAGCGATGATTGCGCTCTTACGCTTGAATATTTTCTTGTATTCAAAACCCACAAGATTAAGAAAACTACGCATTTTTATTCACCCCGCTAAAATGATATAGATATAAATCCTCCAACGCCGCTTGTACGGGAGCAGCTTCTTCGCATGGCGGCATATCGGAAACTAACCTTAAAAATATCTTGCCGCTTTCTTGCCGGAAATTTATAACCGGGTAATCGTTTGATAAACGCGCGGCGGTTTTACTGTCTACGACACACTCAAAAACCTTGTCGGCAATAACCGAAAGAATTTCATCAGGTGTTCCGTTTTGAATAATCTGCCCGTCCTTCATCATCAGGACAATCCGGGCGATGCTCTCAATATCCGATACGATATGTGTTGACAGCAAAACGATTCTATCAGAGCCAAAATGTGAAATCATATTTCGGAAACGTATGCGCTCCTTTGGGTCAAGCCCCGCCGTGGGTTCGTCGAGTATAAGAATTTTTGGATTGTTTAGCAGGGATTGCGCGATTCCGAGCCGCTGCTTCATGCCGCCGGAAAAGGTTTTGATTTTCTTTTTCGCAACATCGGAGAGCGAAACAAGTTCTATCAACTCGGCGGATTTTTCTTTTGCTCGCTGCTTAGTTAATCCTTTCAGGCTTGCCATATAGTGCATAAATTCCGTTGCCGTAAATTCGGGATAGTAACCGAAGTCTTGCGGTAAATAGCCGAGGCTGTCGCGGTAGCCCTCCATGCTCACATCAATGCCGTCGAATTTCACCTCACCGCTTGTCGGATTCAGTACGCCGCACAGCATACGCATGAGCGTCGTTTTACCCGCGCCGTTCGCTCCTAAAAGCCCAGATACGCCCTGCTTTATTCTAAGCGATACCCTGTCAACGGCAATTTTGTTTTTGAATTGTTTTGTCAAGCGGTCAATGACGAGTTCCATTTTAATTCCTCCGTTTTCCGAATTAGTTTAATTAATTCTCCCGCTGTCCATATCAGCAGTAAAATAAACGCTATTCTCCAAAACATCATATATTCGCCGGAAAAAACAATGCGGTACGAATTGGAAAGAATAGCGTTAAGAATACTGATACCGCATGATATACCGCCGCAGATATAAATGCCTTCCTTTGAACGTAGGCGGTTGAGCGCAAACAGCGACAACGAACAAGTGAGCAGGAACGGCACAAATAAATATGTTCCCAACCTCAGTATTTCAATGCTGCCCGCCGCACGAAATGACGCTATGATAACGGCGAACATTATCATGTTGGTACAGGATAAAATCCCAAGCCGTGCAAGCACAATATCGGAAAAACTGTATTTGCAGCTAATTTCTAATTCCAACATATTATGTGATACGCTTCGGGCAATTTCAGTTATTCCCGCGAGAGCAATGAAAGGAAGCAGAGAAGATACGACCCAAACAAAGTTCAACACGTTTTCTGTTATCTGCGAAGATAGAACTGTCAACGACGGCACAACCGCAAGGAACGTTACAATCCATACTCTTTTGCGGATATAGCCTATCTGTGCAAGCAAAAAATCGAATCGGCTTGCTTTTGGAAAATTGACCGAAAGCAAAAACTCGGTTTTCTGTTTCGGCATAGGCGCATCAAACGCTACCCGCAAATTTTCTTTTAGCTTCTTGTTCATGTAAAATCATCCTCTCTTAAAATCTCTTTTAGCTTTTTCAAGCCGCTGTTTATTTTTCTACGAATCGCAAAACGTGATAAACCGAAAATCTCGCAAATCTCTTTTACCGGTAAGTTATTTGAAAAACGCAGTAGAAGTATTTCTTGAACATCATTAGGCAATGCTGCAACAGCTTCTCTCACGGCAATTGAAGTTTCGAGCGCATTTAATTTTGCGTCCTCGACGGCAAAATCTTCTAACAGCGGTTGTTCGTCATTTTTTCTGTATGCGTCGATACAGAGATTTTTTGCGATGGTGTAAAGGTATGCGAGCGGTTTTCCTCTGCTGATGTAACTGTTTTGGCTAAAGAACCGGTGGAAAGTTTCCTGTGTCAAATCCTCCGCGATATGCGCGTTTCTTACTTTGAAATAACAGTACTTGTATATTTTGTCGTATTGTTCTTTAAGCGATAACGACACCGGAAAATCTCCCTTCCCTATGTATAACGGATTAGCAAGTAAAAATGTGCGGTTTTACTTAAAAAAAGTGCAGATTTTTTTGTACAGTCATTGTTTGCGTATACTTATTATGTATGCTGAGGCGTATGTTTTTCAAATTTCATTATTTCATTTCACACAACTCTTTATATCTATAACAACTTGTAATATGATCATTTACAACACCCATCGCCTGCAAGTATGAATAAATTATTGTACTTCCAATAAATTTAAACCCGCGTTTTTTTAAATCTGCTGAAATACGGTCGGATAATTCTGTCTTTGCGGGGAGTTCTCCCAGTGTTTTCCATTTTCCTGTTATTTGTTTGCCCTTGGAAAAAGACCAGATGTATTTGGAAAAGCTGCCGAATTCTTTTTGTATTTCCAGAAAATGTACGGCGTTATTAATTGACGCTTCGATTTTTAACCTGTTTCGGATTATTCCCGGATTTGTAAGAAGGGCGGCCTTCTTTTTTTCGTTGTAGCATGCTACCTTTACTGGATCAAAGCCGTCGTAGGCTTTACGATAATTTTCCCGTTTTTTCAGAATAGTGATCCAGCTTAAACCAGCCTGAGCCGATTCAAGTACCAGGAATTCAAAATGTTTGCGATCATCAAAAACCGGCGTTCCCCATTCTTTATCATGGTATTCCATATACAATTCACTGCCTAGGCACCACTCACAGCGTTTTACAGGTTTTTTGTTTAAAGTTGATTCCATAATTATTACCTGCCTATAATTTCGACACATTATGGTCTCAAACTTAAGCCCACATTCCGGCCGCAACGTAACTTCTTTTAAGATAAATTATTTTATATTTATGATGAAAAAAGATAAAATAATTTTTATAGCGGATGATGAGGCAAACATAAGGCTTGGCATTAAAACATTTTTGGAAAATGCCGGATATACGGTTAATGATTTTGAAAACGGCGATTTGTTGATGGAAGCTTTTTCCGAAAATCCCGCAGATTTGGTAATTTTGGATGTGATGATGCCCGGTTCGAACGGCTTTGTTGTCTGTAAAGAACTTCGAAAAGTCAGCCATGTGCCCATCATAATGCTTACGGCAAGAGACAGCGATTTGGATTATGCAACAGGATTGGATTTAGGCAGCGATGATTACTTTACAAAGCCATTTAGCCCAATGGAGCTGGTTATGCGAGTAAAAGCAATTTTCAGGCGGATGGAATATGACCGGCAAATTTTTACAGAACATAACGGGAAACATCAGGATGTATAAAAGATATAATATACGCACAAGAGTTATGACAGTCATATCCATTATGCTGTTCTCAACATTTTTTTTGATTGGTATCATTTTTAATATTGCGGCAAGGCAGTATATACAAACCAACGCAATTGATCAATTGGATAGATCATTTAACGCAATGCAAGAAACAATTGGAAGAGGGGAGACAATCATGCTTGGATTCCCCGGCGAGATATTCGACGAAAGAGCGGTCTTTGCTTTAAGAAGAAATGAATTTCGCATTGAATCAAATATGTTTGTATTGGACAGAAGTTATAATCTTATTGGAAACCAAATAATATCCGATATTTCTTCGGATATACTAGAAGTAATAAAAAATGAACATATAAATCTTGATGATATGAATAATAGAATGATTATCACTGAAGACGGAACATACTATATTTCATCGCATCGTTTACCGGCAACACCAGTCGTCGAAAGCGCATATTGGATAATATATGCAGATATTACCGGTTTATCAAATTTTATGCATACAATTAACAGGTTTTTGATTTTAACGTATTGTATAATGTTTATTGTTGCATCTTTTCTTGCGTTTTTCTTTTCCAATTCAATCAACCAGCCTATACAAAAACTTTGTATGCTTGCATTGAACATAGGCAGGGGGGATTTTACGCCAAAAGACTTTAAATTTAAAGACAGAGAATTTGAAGAACTGAACATGGAATTAAATAAATCCGCAAGGCAGCTTGGCATTTACGACAACGAACAGAGAGCGTTTTTTCAAAATGTATCGCATGAACTTCGAACACCGCTTATGTCCATTCAATGTTATGCAGAGGGAATTTCCTGCGGTCTTATGGAACCAAAAAATGCATGCGACACCATTTTACAGGAAACTGCAAGGTTAAACGAAATGGTAAAGGATCTGCTTTATATATCAAAGATCGACAATATAACTTCTTCATATACTGCAGCAAATGCGGATCTAACCGAAATAATACGGGAGTGTATTCAGCGGCAGCAGGCAGTTGCGGATAAAAAACAGGTGAAGTTCCTGCTTGCTTTTAACGAACCTGTAATAAATCTTTATTGTGTCGGCGAGTTAATTTCCAGGGCGGTTGAAAATTTAATAACAAACGCCATACGATACGCTGCATCAGAAATTTTAATATCCTGCAGCAAAACCGCGGAGTACATTGAGAT
>Ga0099364_10015252_pt1 | contig 10142 bp, 14 predicted proteins | sample TergutTh196P3_FD_73070 | JGI IMG/M metagenome (GOLD analysis project Ga0099364, IMG submission 73070) | Microcerotermes parvus P3 segment gut microbial communities from Pointe-Noire, Republic of the Congo - Th196 P3 | ecosystem: Host-associated > Arthropoda: Insects > Digestive system > Gut ...
GCGCGAAGGGTGAAAAAATTGCGTGTGTCAGACGTTTGGTTGGGGGGGTGCTCTTGTCCAAACGATGGGCGAAGCCAAAAAACAAAAAATCAAGATAAAAGGAAAAACTTGTCAACGGAATGGCAGCGAAAGCCGGGAACACGCCCTTGAAAGAATGACCCGAACGTGATAGGATAACATCGTCCTCAAAAGTTCATCAATACATTACAATATGCGAAAAAGCAATTCTAATCCGAATCAAGTCAGTCCCGTTACCGTTATGGCAGGCACAGTGATCGTTTTGTTCATTGTCGGCATTGCTAATTCCATCGCCAAAATCCAGCCCGGAGAAGTCGGAATCGTGATTAGACTCGGTGCTGCCCAAGAGAACGCTTTGCGGGAAGGACTCCATTTTGTCATCCCCTTCATTACAGAAGTTCAACGTATCAATGTGAGAATCCAGAAAGCAGAAGTAGAAACAGATGCTGCCTCCCAAGACTTGCAGGTGGTCAAAGCCGCTATCGTGGTCAACTATCGGGTTGATGAGAATCAGGCAGTAACGCTCTTTCGGGAACTCGGACTGCACTATCTTACCAATGTCATTCAGCCAGCCATTCAAGAGGCGTTCAAAGCGGATGCCGCAAAATATACCGCCGAAGAACTGATTACCGAACGCGCAACGGTGTCCCGGGAGATTCATGAGTCGATCATCACCCGATTGGAACGGTTCGGAGTGGTCATCGAAGCCGTCAACATTACCAGTTTTGAATTTTCGCCGGAATTCAATCGTGCGATTGAAGACAAAGTGATGGCGGTGCAAAGGGCGTTGCAAGCCGAAAGAGAATTGGAACGCTACCGATTCGAGGCACAGCAAAAGGTCGAAACCGCTAAGGGAGAAGCCGAAGCGATTATGGAAAAAGCACAAGCAGAAGCGGAAGCATTAGGCTTGAAAAAGCCCTACGCCACGATGGAGTTGATTTGGCTCACAGCGGTCGAAAAATGGGACGGCAAACTGCCCACGCATCTGTTCGGTGCTCCGCCGATACCGGTCTTCGAGACGGGAAATTAGGAGTCAGGGAATATGGTTGCCTCGTAAAAATTCCGTTCACGAACATGTGAATGTTTGGGAATTGTTAACACACCGGGGATGTGTTAATGCCGTCTGCTGTCTTGCGTATTTTTGATAAACGTGTTACACTCTAATAGGTGTGAAAACGGCAAAGAGTCCAGTAATGCAACCCAAAGTTTCCCTCATCCTGCCCGTGTATAATGTCGAAGCCTATCTCAGGCAGTGCTTGGACTCCGTCGTGAATCAAACGGAACGGAACATCCAGATCATTTGCGTTAACGATGGTTCGACCGATGGTTCCCGTACGATTCTGCAAGAATACGCCGACCGAGATTCACGCATCGAAATCGTCGATCAGGAAAATCAAGGTGCTGGTTCCGCACGCAATGCGGGCTACTCCTTTATCAAAGGTAAATACACATATTTTGCTGATCCCGACGATTGGTTGAACCTCGAATTGTGCGAGAAAGCCTCACGGCGAATCGAAGAGACGGGTGCCGATCTCATCTATATTCAGGCACTTCGGGAGTATCCCACGGGAAAGAGCCGACCAACACGTCAATTCAAACAGCATTTGCCCGAGGTGCGTCTCGTGCCGGAACAACGCATTGATTTGTTTCGCCCTCGTGAGGTTCCCTGGCTTAAATTTTGGAACTCTGAATTTCTGCTCAAACATCAAATTCGTTTTTCGGAAGGGAAACGTCCTTACGAAGATATGCTTCAGAGTTGGAAAGGATGCGTGTTGGCTGACCGGATTGCTATTCTTGACGAACATCTTTATCACTATCGCAACTTTCGACCAGGCTCTTACCAAAATATTGTCGATAGGAGTCACTTTGCGATAGTGGATACCATGAAGGACATCGAGGCGATGCTCATGACAACGGGTAAGTATGCCGACTACCGCAACCTTTTCATAAAATCGAAACTGACTCGGTTTCGCCAGACGTACTTTAAGTTGCCGCAAGGTCTGCGTCTCGAATTTCGTGAGTTGGTTCTTGATGCGATCTCTGAAGAAGACCGGCTTTTTCTCCATTCTGCCTCCTCAAAGAGGAAGAGTCTTCTGGATGGGTGGTTTTACAAGATGCTAGAGCGGCACGGCTTTTTCGATAAAGCCCTATTTTGCATTTTCAATGCGTTATCTCAGACGGGACTCTATCTCAAGCATCTTTTTTTGCGCTTGAAATAAACTCAGTTGGAATAAACAGATTGCTCAGGCGGGCAAAGAAAGCATGGAAATTGAAATTGGGGTAACACTTCAGTCGAGTGGTGCGAGGGGTTTTTACAACGAATTGCACAGTTTACGTGTTTTAGGAAAAGGAAAATACGGCATTTGCGCAGAAGGCATTTGCACAGAATATGTGGGCAAAAATGTTTCCCACTTTAACAAAAAATCAAAACGCTACACACGGCTGAAGTGTTACTAATTGGGCAAAACGTTCTCTGAACCACACACGGGGACAGGCGGTAACTGACACACAGAAATCTTGTCAACGGAATGCGCTCCATTCCGGCTTTTGTTTCCGACGGCTTTACTTTTCCTCGTCCATCGGGTACTATTGGAACAGTATTGTCCATTCTTGAATGAGGAGCGAATATGTCCATTTTGCAATACGAAACGCGTGTTTCTCCGGAGGGCTATATCACGCTTCCGCCGATACCGGAGTACCGAAATCGCAAAGTCGCCGTTTGCGTTGATGAATGCCGACACAATACACAGGACGATGATGAGCAGCCCAGTCCGGCGGTTGCGGCGGAGTCGAGATTCGCCAATCGAACGCCGGAAGAGCGGCGTGCAGCGTATGAGGATTTCATGAAATCTTGGAAAGGTTGTTTGAAAGGCATCCCCTATATGACAGCCAAGGAAATACGTGCTGAGTGGCTGGAAAAAAAGTACGGAAAATTCGACAAAGAAGGAAACGCAGAATGACTCCCGTATTGCTCGACACCAATGTTATCTTAGATTACGCCACAGAACGCGAAGGGTTTTTAGAGGCAGCGGAAAGGATTTTTGAAGCCATAACGCACGGGGAAATCATCGGTTGTGTATCTGCTTCCGCAGTAACGGATATTTTTTTACTTGTTACAAAAGCACTACAAAGACGCCGGTACTGCGATATCGCTGTTGAAGAAGTTGATTCGCCTTCTCCAAATCATTGCTGTTGATCGTCCGACGATTGAATTTGCTATTGCATCCGGCATGCCTGACTTCGAGGATGCCGTACAAGCCGCCGCTGCAAAAAAATTCGGTATTGATATTGTCGTAACGCGTGACCCATCGGGCTTCCACAATTCCGGCTTGCAAGTCTATTCGCCGGAAGAGTTTTTGAATGCGTTCCCAGAACCCGAAACGTAAGATACGGAATTAAAAAACCCGGTGCGGTAGCACCGGGCTCTGGGAACGCAACCAAGCGCCGCACAAGTGCGGCGGCTAACCACGAAAACGCAATAACTACCATACCATCACCTCCTCTCCCAACGGAGCGGCATCTTGCCAACCGGCATTGTCAACGGCGGCATCATCGAAGTCCTCATCGTCAATCACGGCATTGTCCGCTCCGGCATCCGCATGATCAATATAGCGGTTCATTGACATAGATGACATTGTCGATGGTCCCCGTCTTCGGTAGGACATTCGGATCTGTCCAGCAATGGTAATACAGCGTGCCAATGTGTCCCCCCCTATTATCGACCCAGCCGCTAAAGCCAGGTTGGATAGACATATGAAGTTCATCAATGTAACCGCGATTTATTATGAGTCCCTGATTTATCAGAGTAGCCTTGTTAATAGTACCGCCTAAGTTTGACAACCACGATGCCGGATCATGCTTGACTTCCACATCGTCGATCACCCCGTCAGCATGGTTTATAATACGGAATCTCCCGCAGAGACATCCTCCCCAGGTATCGCACAATACCCCGCCGTAGGATATGCCCCGCGCATGCCCCTGTTGCTCACCGAGACATCCCATAATCAACTTCTTGTCCGCCCTTTTAACGCCGAAGGGTTCTCCATGCACTGTCGTTTCCCCCACTTGCAAGATATACTCACCGATCTCGATATTCCCACCGCACCTGCGTTTTGTATTCAACGTGTCCAGCGTTACCCGAAACGAGTCGATGTCCACGTCAAAACTAACCATTTCGATATCTCCTCCTTTGTGGTAAATGTCCCAAAAGTTATGCCATAATCCTATGACTCTAAGCGTTCCACCTGCCACTCCGATCCATTCGTGCCCGAAGGAGATGTCGGTATCCTCGTACACCCAGAATCCTTTCTTTAGTCCGTCTAGGGATTCGTCTTCGTCCATGATGACGACCGGCTCATTCGAGTAGGGTTCGTTGGCGAGTCCGTCGAGTCCTTCGTCTTCGTCTATGATGACGACTGGCTCATTCGAGTAGGGTTCGCCGAAGGGTTGTAAAACTTGTGCGTACGCGGAAGTGAATCCGCCGAGCGTAATGGCCGCCGCTAGTGCCGCCCCTGTCAATGTTTTAAGTGTAGTACTCATGATAGTTCTCCTTATTAGGGGTGTGTGGTTGGCGATTTTGCCAACCTGTCTATTAGGTATATGGTAAATGAGTCACGAAATGCGACAGAGAAAAGGAAAATTGTTTCGTTCACAGAGCCCGTATCGGTAGATACGGAATCAAAAAAACCGGTGCTACCGCACCGGGCTCTGTTTGTTCAGCGTTAAAATTTTCCCGCCAGCAACTTCGTAATCTCCAATCGGGACATCTGCGAAAACTGCTCGACGGACATTTCGACTTGATTGCCATTCTTCGCCTCGACGATAATACGGTCATTGGCAAGCCGACGCAGCCGCTTGCCGGGACGTTTTTGAGTCTCGGTTTGGTTGACCGAGAAACAAAGGCGAACGAAGTTGACGGATTCGATTCTTGGAAATACACCATCATCGATCCCGTCAAGGCAGCCGATCTTGCCTACGAAATCTACCCGGACGAAGCATGTATGTATGCGATTGTTCGAGGCTTGATAACAACCGTTGCCGCCGCTTGACTTCGGATATTGTCATAAAAACTGCCGAACATCTCAATCGTTATCATACGGACAGAAATTGTACATTCGCTCCCTTGATGCAACTGACCGCTACCTGTTTCGATTGTCATGGTCTGCAAGGCATGCAAGCCGACAGTATCGGAAAAATGAGTTGTGCGACGTGCCACGAACACGATGACTCGCACAGTAACAAATATATTAACATCAAAAAATAAGGAGAAGTTTTATGTTGATTCAAGTTCTCGGCACCGGCAAACGGTAAATATCCCAACAGAGCCGCAATCGGTAAATAGCGTTCAAAAGCACAACTCCAATGCCATTTGCTCGACCGCCAGACGCAATTTCTCTCTCGCATCTTTGAACTCTTTCGGCAGAGGATACCCGTTGCCGGTCTTTTTGTTGTCAATGTCCAAACCATCTTTCGTGCGCTCATACAAGTAATGTCCGCCCCACACGCCAACGCCCGCCGCCGTAGGATAGTTTTCCCAATCGACTATTTCGTAACAATACTTGCGGTACTCTTCCAACGCCTTTTTCCCAATCGCCGACAAGTGTTTCCAATCGAACAATTCCGAGTCAAACGGATTGAGCATCGCACAAACCAGTCCGCCGTTGTGCACCTTACCGCGACTCGTGGTGATCTCCGTTTCGGCTAACATCGCCGTTGTGCAGCGGTTACGCTCGGACAACAAAGCATACAACATGGCATCCGATTTTTCACGAGGTTTTAACTCACGGGAAGGGGCAAGGATACAATCTTCATGGTTAATCCAAGTATGCCGCACGCTCCAAGTTATTCCAAGTCCGCACAACACTCGTTTATAATTTTTCTTGTTAATAAAAATCGGCACATTGTTAGGAACCATAATACCGCTTAACATGTTCGACATGTCATGCTTTTTTACGTAACCCGAAATGAAGCCTCCCACCGCAAGCGTCTCTTTTGGACGGTAATTCTGGGCTTTCGATTGAGAACCGTATGTTTTCAATCCGTTAGACTGAACGACCGTCAACTCGTCTTTCGGTAACTTTTCGTTAGGAAAAAAGTATTGACGGAAACTTCGTTCCGTGTCTTCCGGTACGTAATTTTTTTGTCCGTTGAAAATTCCGTGAACACATTGTTTATGATATTCCAAAATATCATACGTCATCGTTGTCCATTTTCCTTTTTCCCTGCTGTCAAGCACCGAAAAAGCAATCGGAAACTGTCCGTTTGCTCCCGACTGTTTCCATTTTCCAGCGCAACAGATAAATCCTCTTTTGAATTGAGGTCTCCAAAACTTTCTCAAGCGGACATATTCTTTGGACACCAACACTTTTACGGAAGAATATAATCCCAAAATAAATTTTCCTTTGAATTCATCTTGAATTCTGAAAATAAACTGTGCATATTTTTCCTTACTTTCCCGTAACATGTTGTACCGTCCCATACGTTCACGGATCAATGTTTGCGATACGCCTTTCTTAAACCAAGAGATGTCTTCGGTTGCGTAACCACTGCTCCCTCCTCCATAGGGCGGATTGATAAAAAACAGCCACTTGATAGTAGGGTCTTTCATATCTTTCTGCAATTCCGGCGGCAGTTCAGGAGTCTGTTGATTGATAAAATCGAATCGAAAAATCTTTCGACCATGCGTGTGCGTTTTCAGATACGCCACTTCGGCATTGTCTATCGTGGACAAATAAGTGTATTGCAACGCATCTTCAGGAATGACATTGATGACCAGTCCGCCCTGTCCCGCACTGTTTTCCCAAATGCGCCAAGTGCCGTCATTCCAAAAACCTTCGCCGAGTTCCTTGACGATGTACTCCCAACCCCGCTGCGCCAAAGGAGTGATCGTGTAAAACTGTCCCTTGCGGCGGCGAGATGCCATGTCCATCAAATCGTAAATCTTGTCGAAAATTTCCCGCTGCTTTTTCCTATCGGTAACGCGTTTCCAGCCCGTCCAAAAATCCTCATAGTAAGAACGTTTGCAATTTTCAATCTGTTTAATCTCTCCGTTAAAATTGAATTCAATACGGATAATTTCGTCTGCCGCTCCCGTTGTCGAACCATAGATAACGACACTTTTGCCTCCTTCGGTCGCATCAATTTCAAAGATGTGAGGACGCTCTCCATCGGTCGATATGTTCTGCATGTGTTTGTCGAATCTACTGCACCAAGCAAAATAGGCTTCGGCAACGTTGTACTTGTCAATTTCATCGACGAGAAAAATTTCCCGGTTGCAATGATCGACAAGTGACCGCACCGCTCTGTTGCATGCCGCTTCGGTATTCATCGAAAGATAGATGAGCGGTTCGACGTTTTTGCATGGTTCCACAACGGCAACATCGGGAGCGGAGGGATTTCCTTTGTCGAAAAGTTGTTCGTTTTTATAAATCGGTTCGAGTTTGTCCCGCTTGTAGATGATCACTTCGTCTTTATCGACGAGAGCGATGTAGGGCGGCACACGTTCTCCTTCGATTCGCAGAGCGTGGCAGTAGTAGCAGGCTTGTGCAAGGACTTCGGCACGTTTGCCTTTGCGGGTGCTCATATCGACATCGTGTTTGAATTCGATTGAGATATTTTCGTGCAGGTAGTCGATTTGTAGGAATTCCAGTCGTCCGATGGGGAGTTCAGCGAGGATCGTTTGTCGCACATCGGCTTCGCTCTGGGCGTTTTGCAGAGTGCCGAAGATGTCTTGCGGAATGGGAAGTAATGAGTCGGCCATCGAGAGACATTATATCATAAACGGCGGCTAACTCGCAATCTTACGATTGCGGTTCTGATTTGTGCCGCACAGGTGCGGCGGCTAAAACGTTACCCCCACGTTTTCCACTTCGCCAGCAGTTGCAGTGCTTCCGTTGGTTTCAATTCATCCCCTCTTGACCGGAAAGGAAGATAGGTTAGAATTACTGCTAATAGATAGATGATCGTCTATGCGATTTGAGAATCAACACTTTCAAGTGTTGTCCCGTAAAGGCAGTCCGTTACGTAGAAACGGACGTGCCGATACTCGACAAGACGCTCAACTGTAACTGCAACGATCCGAACAGAACGGGAAAAATTCCCGTAACCTGTACGGGCGACGGTTGCAGCGACGATTGTTGCGGCAACGATTTTTACAATTGCGGGGGAACGCCCTACGGCAGAATCGTCATTGATTACGATCAATGTACCAAGTGCGGTCTTTGCACGAAAGAATGTTGCGGGTCGGCTATTGATATGCTGGACGATGATTTCGATGCCGAATCTTACGCTCAATCTGCGGGTGATGACGGCATGGCAAAGATGTTCGACATGTGCCGGACAATCTTCAGTGCTTCGCCTGATGAGAGTTCTGCGGAAAAAGCCGCCAAGATGAAAAAGATGTTTGCGATGTGCGATTCCATGTGCGGCGGCATGAAGCAACAAGACATGATGAAGATGTGTGCTGCAATGTTCGCCGACCGACTCTACATGGTCGCTGACCGACTCTACATGGTCGCTGACCGCCCCTGTGAAACGGTAAAAGACTGCCCCTCTTCCAAACGTCGAAAGTAATTTTTTTTCTGTGAACCTTTTAAGGATTTTCCGACAGTGTGGAGCGTGTAATTCGAGTATTTCTATGATTTCACACTGTTGACCCTGCTCTACGTTTGCGAGCAAAATAGCAATCAGTTTTTGTTCGGCGGACGTAAAGCCATTGTTTTTCAGGTTTTGTATGAGGGCGGCGGTGGCGGCGAGGTCGATCATAGCGCACCTCCTTTCCCCGAAAAAAGAAAATGGGCGGAGGGATGGGGCTCAAGAATTCCCCCCGCCCGGTTGCACAGGTTCAGACCGCTCCGTCGGTTACCAAACGTTTTGTCCCCACAACGAAACTCCTGTACACTACACCCCACTGGACTCGAACCAGTAACCTTCGGTTCCGTAGAAACGGAATTTTCGATTCGTGTTCTGCGTTTGCCGTAGTGAAAATTATGGGAAATCCCGGCAAACGCCGAGAATTCCCGCCTCAAACGACTCCTTCATTGTACTCCATTTTCGTTCAAAGTCAACGGCGCAAACCCATATTTTCGTCGGCAAACCCATATTCTCCGACGATTTTTTGCGAAAACCCATCCAAAACCCATACGATTTTTTCGATTTTTCGCGTGTTCGACGAAGAATCGGCGGGATCACGGGAAATCGACACTGAATCCCGTCAAACCCCGAAAAATCAGCGTTTTGACGTGAAAAGGCGGCATTTTTCGGTTTTCTCCCATCTAAACACCGCAGAATGCCGATTCAGAGGGGATTTTTGCGCAAAGATGCGAAGAATCACAACGCATCCGGGATTATCGCATCAAAACCGTCAAGAGAACCGTTTTTGCAAAATTGGCGATAAAAAGCACAGAACGAGGGATTGACGAAAGAGAAAACGAAAACTGATTGTTCTCTCGATTTTCTCCAAGATTTACGCTGTGTACAAAATGTCAAGACTCTACCTGTATTCTGGGTTTGTGGGTGGCTATGATACCCAATCAGGCGAAATTACGACGAGAACTCACGAATAAAACGCAAAACAGGCTATTTGTTTCCGGTGTTTGGGGAAAATGGGTAGTTTGCGGTGCGGTTGCGACGGCACAACAATCCACCAACCCGGAACGCGAACGCAGGTAGAGCCAATGTCAAAAATTGACACGAGACGGAGAATCTGGTACAATGTAATCTTGGCTTTGTGAGCACTCCCTTTTTTTGTTGAGTTACGCGAGATCTATATGTCCACGTCAGAAACGCTTTCAAGCCTTGCAATCCTCAAGGCAAGTATCAATTCTGGAAACGATTATCACAATCACTATTTACGCCCATTTATTGAGCAAATCCTTCACGATGACAAGCCTGATATTGTGAAAGACATAGATATATCCAGCATCCTTGAATCTTGCTATGGGATTGTTATTCCAGCACCAGTAGTACAGCTTATACTCAAACGCCTAATCAAATCGAATGTATTAGTCAGAAAAGAAGGTTTTTTTGAGAGAGTAGCATCCCAGTGGTACCATTTCTCTTGACACACATCTGAAAAATTGTCATACTTCTCTCGTTGTGCTTGACTTCAAGGAAGATTTGTCCAT
>Ga0099364_10015253_pt1 | contig 10141 bp, 7 predicted proteins | sample TergutTh196P3_FD_73070 | JGI IMG/M metagenome (GOLD analysis project Ga0099364, IMG submission 73070) | Microcerotermes parvus P3 segment gut microbial communities from Pointe-Noire, Republic of the Congo - Th196 P3 | ecosystem: Host-associated > Arthropoda: Insects > Digestive system > Gut ...
CGATACGCGAAAGGACGGTGTTTCTAACCAAGTTATTACGTACAATGCCTCCGATATTTTCGTAATATAAAGGGTTCACAGTCGTGTCGAAATATTCAGGGCTTGTATCAAAACCGACTAATATACCTGCCCCTCTGATATTTTCTATCCGGTTATTTTCGATCAAGGCATCAATTGCGCCCCCTTTTGCATAGACGCCATTCGTACAAATATCGTGGATATAATTGTTTTGCACGACCATCTTTTCGCCGTTGACATTATCTATACCTTCCGCGTTTCCTCTGCCGTCGGGCGTACATTCGCCTGCGCTAAACCCCATCCCCGAATTATAAATTTCGTTATACCGGATCGTGATGTTTTTGCAATTAGGTTTGACTTTGACCACGTCGTTCCTCGAATCATGCAGGATACAGTCTTCAATGATAATATTTGAAGCTGCCATCCAATCGTCCGTGCCGCCCCATCCCCATTTCGTTTCCACACACACTGCATAATATCCGCCCATGACTTCTACGTTTTGCAGTTTGCCACCCGAAGCCTCAGGATCAAAACGGACGCCGGAATCTTCGCTGTGACCTGCATCAAAGGTAGTGAGGTCAATGATCGCCCATTCGCCCTTACGCGACTTGATGGTCGTATTGGTTGTCCGAACCCGAACATTGATCCCTTCACGATACGTACCGGTGCGCAAGATGATCGTCGCGCCCGAAGAGGCGGCTGACAAAGCACGGTTGATGCTTTTATAGGGACTGTCAATAGAGCCGTTTGCCGTAGCGTCGTTGCCGTTTGGCGATACATAGATACCGTTTGCCGGGTCATCGCCGGTGTTAGCGCGCGGGCCTACATTACCTGATGGCAGGGGCGGGGTAGGGATTTCCGGATCGTCTTCATCCGGATTCTTCGGGGTTTCCTCTTCGGGAGTAACTGGGTCGGAGCCTTTGCTGGAACAATCTGTAAACGCGAAGGCGCATGCTAAAATGAGCAGGAGTGTAAAAAAATTTGTTTTCATACGTTTATCATTTAAAATGTTTATACTGAAGGGATTATTCATGATTTATGTTTTTTAGAATATCTCCCATTAAATTGTTAATATTGTGTTGCGGGATATTGGAGCGAAAAGAAGCCGACAAAATGCCGTTACCCTGGAATATATTTTCCTTTTTTGCGCGGATCATCAGCAGGTGAATGTAATTGTACTGTTTATTCTGAAAGATAACGGTCGATTGGACAACATCGGGTTCCTTTTGATAGGTGACGGCATAGACTTTGAAATCTTTTTTAAAAAAACAGATGAAATCGTTCAGTTTCATTTCAAATTCAGGGTTGTAATTCCCGTACATGGAATAGGTGATGTGAATTTTCAGCTGATTATTATCAATATTCTGCATGAATACGTTGGATAACGATTCGTTAGGATACTTTTCATCGAAGATCAATTCATATCCATCGGCTGTTTTTTTATAATAGGTGTTTTCATTGATTGCGCTTAGCACAAAGGAATCGCCCTTACGGACAAAGACAACGCTATCTTTTGTAATCAGATCGGCGTCTTCAAACTGATAGTTCGTATGTATCGATTGATTCGCGCAATTATTGCCTTTCAGCTGGTCAAATAGTAAATTGTCGGCTTCCAATTTATTCGTGCCTGTTATTAATTCGCGATTTAAAGGGAATTGAATGGCGAAAATATTTTGCCGCCCGTATTCCCAGAAAAAAGTATAAGATTTGTCGTCTTTTGAAAGCGCAAAGCGTACCGGGTCTTCGATTTCATTCAGAATAGCGGTAATCGACGTTAAATTGCCTTCGCCGAATTTCCTGCCGTTTTTAAGCAGTACAATGCCAAAATGGTCGAGCATGGAAAGAACGGCTTTCTGTTCGGAAGCGACGGCTAATTCCAATAAAATACGCTCTACAAAGTTGCAAACAGGCTCATTGATGAGTACTTTTATTTCTTTGCTGAACATGGATATGCCCAGATGCGAAACTTGATGCTTGTCGTTGAACTCGATGACGAACGATTTGTTTTGGCAAATTTCGGGGCATGTCATGATCGAATCCCGGTCGATCAGGTATTTTTTTGGAAGGAGCGATGCGATGTCTTCCAATTTTTTGGATGAATATGTGATGTCTCCTTCGTTCTGATGGGCGAACAAGGGGAGGATACTCATGTTTAGGGTCAGTAGGATGATTATTGCTTTCATTTTATATTAATTACAAATTATTCAATTACGAATTAAGAATTACGAATTACGAATTATTTTCAATTACGAATTATTATTGGACGATGATTTTTTCGCTGAAGATTTCGCCGGAGGGGTGCTTTATTTTGACGAAATAAGTTCCTTTATGCTGGAAATCAGGTCTTATGGTTGCCGTTTGGGGTGTGATGCGGGTGGAATAGACTATTCTGCCTAATAGTGAGTAGATTTCTACGGTTGCTTCGGCGTTGAACTCTGTGTCTGTAAGATTGATATGCAACACATCGGTTGGCTTCAAGACCGTTGGATATACGCTGACCGCGCTGCTTTTGGTGCGCACGTCGAATACAACCGGACACGTTTGATCATAACTGCCGTCCGCTCTGAAACACCTCACCATATACTCGCCCAGAAAACCCTCTCTTTCAGACAGGTAAACGAAGGTTGCGCCATTAATGGCGGAGCCGTTGTGATACCATTGGAAACTTTGATATTTATTCGAAGTGTTTTCGACATAGAGCACATTTCCCCACTTCACTCGTATGTTAGTTCCCGTAGGAGACGTAGGATTGGTAATGACGGCTACATCAGAGCGTATCGCGCCGCACGTACCCCAAATTTCAACATAGTAGCTGCCATCCGTTTCAGCCGTAAATTCATTGTTGTTGGATCCTGCAATGGGTTCGTCGTCTTTATACCATTGATAACCGTATGCCGTCCCTGAAACATCGACTACCAACGCAAGCGAAGCGCCCCCGCAAAGCGGTTGAGATGCAGGCAGTTGTTCGACGATAGCGACGTCATTGTTAGTGATGTAAAACGAGAAAGGATAGTTTGCAATCAAATCGGTTACGCCTTCACATTCTACATTCACCTCACCTGTATACGTACCCGTAGGAACGTCAGGGGGAATATCTATCAGTAATAACAGGTCAGCCGGTATAGTTTCATACGTCGTTCTATCCTGGAATCCTGCCGCTTTTGCTTCTTCCGAGAAGGTGATGCGGAACAATATCTGATGTTCGTTATCCAATTTCGTGAATGTAAAGGTAATATAGTCATCAATAGAGCAGAACGACGTTTGGATGGGAAACACTTCAATCACTGCTACATCTTTTGTTACGGTAAGCGTACCGGCGTTGGAACTCACAGGACTGTTTGCCATTGAAGTACAAGTCGCTGTGCAGCGGTACTGAAAGCCTGTATATGCAGCAGTGACGCCTGACGACAGCGTTAGCGTGGGTGTCGTCGCGCCGGAATAAATACCGGTATTTGTCACATTAGTCCATGTACCGCTTGCGCTCGTCCTGTATTGCCACTGATACGAAAATGTGCTGGTACAATTTGAGGCAATTATAGAAAACGAGGCGCCGGAGGTTCCTTCTTTAATGGTGACGTTGTCGGGATGCTTGGTGATAACCGGCGGGGTAGGGGCAGGCGTTACGGTAAGCGTAGCGGCGTTTGAGTTCTCTGACCAGACATATCCCCGAAATTCAACCGATGCTATACATCGGTATTGATAGTTGTTATATGAGATAGGAACGTTCGTTAGCGTAAGCGTAGCCGTTGTAGCGTTGGAATAGACGCCTCCGTTTGATATATTGTTCCATGCCGCTGTGGAGTTGACTCTATACTGCCACTGATACAGATACTGATATGAACTACTGAAGGTAGTGATTGAAAACGTGGTACTGTTACCTTCCGTTATTGTTCGATTAACGGGATGGGCTGTGATTCTCGGATTAGGGTTAACGAAAAGTGCGGCAGCGTTGGATGTTATTGTAACGGGATTTGCAACGCCATTCCTATGCGTTGCGACACAGCGATAGCGATTATTGTCGTATGCGTAAGTAACTCCGTTTGAAAGTGTAAGCACCCTTGTAGTCGCGCCGGAATAAATACCTGTGTTGGAAACGTTACTCCAACTACTGCCGTTGTTTGTAGAAACCTGCCACTGAAAGGTCAATGTTCCGTTCGCATTGGATACTTGAAATTCAAAATTGGTGCCTGTTCCTTCTGTGACCGTCTTGTTGTCAGGTTGTATTACGACGACGGGTAACTGCGAATTGACCGTGAGCCTGGCGCCACTGGTGTATGAGTTGCCTCCCGTCATCAATCTGACACCTACACGATATTGATATCCGTTATATGTGTCAGGGACAGAGTATATTGTCAGTGTAGTGGTGGTAACGCCGGAATAGGTTCCGCCATTTGAAATATTGTTCCATGTAGAGCCATTGTTTGTTGAGACCTGCCACTGGTAACTAACACCAAAAACACTTCCTGTGTAAGTAAACGTAGCGTTTTGGCCTACCGTTACGGTTTGAGGCGTTTGCGCGACTGCCGTAAGCGGTATCAGCATCAGCAAAAGCGTCGTTGTAATAATCCCTGAGCGCGCTTTGCGCAGGATATGCTTCATTATCAATTGATCTGTTCTATTCATAGTCTGTAAAAATTAAAGTTTGAAACGAAGGCCTAATTTCACTCCGAAAGAAAGCGGTTTGATTTTATCCGTATGGTTTGAATTGAGCAAACCGTTATAAATGATTCCATTACCGATGTTATCATTGGCGTCGGGATGATAACTTTCGTCGGGGCCGGACAGTAGCGCATCGCTTTTGTTTTTGAGGTCGCTAAAACCGCAATCGAGAAAGAGGCCGAAGAGCAAGTCGCTTTCTTTATTCAGGCGGCTGATAGCGCCGGCTTCGAGCGTACCGGCTATGCCGAATTTCACAGCGGTATTGTTGTTTTTCCAGCTTAATGCTTTACCCGGATTGTCGACTGTCCCGAATCCATGATAAGGTAGCGCAGGCATTCCGGGCGCGCCCATCTCAAAACCTTGCGTGAGATGCCCATAGTAGCCGGAAACATTGAGTCGACTATCCGTTTGGCTGAGGGCTTCATACTTTTTGACGATAGGCATCATCAGTTTGAACCCCAGACAGCCGTAGGCGCCCCATTTCCCGTAAGAGAATCGGGTCTGATAGAGGGCGGTTACAGGAATCTCAAAGAACTGAATGTTCTGCTTCTCCTTGATATTTTCAAGGCGCGCGCGGAGGATAAACGTTTGAGGCAAACCGGAATCATCATCATCCGTATAAGTCCCCAGCGCATACGTGTTGTTATTATCCATGCCGCCATTAAGCGTCGCGCGAGAGTTGTAGATCGACAAACCGAGACCCGTACCGAATCCCCAGTGTTGATCAAAATAGAGATTATATCGCAAGCTCACGCCAAATCCCATTTTCGAGCTTGTCGAACCGGCTATCCCATCCAACCCTTCAACGTTAAAACCTAACGATGAAAGCCCGGTCTGCAAGCCAACTGCGGCATACGAGATTCTTTCTTTTTGAGCTGAAACAGCGCCCGCCATCCAGACGAGGCATGTTAGGGTAATGATTAATTTTTGCATCATAGCTTTTATTTAATTACGAATTATATTCAATTACGAATTACGAACCTTATTTAATTACGAATTACGAATTACGAATTACGAATTACGAATTTTCAATTATCAATTATCAATTGTCAATTGTCCATTGTCAATTGTCCATTGTCCATTGTCCATTGTCCATCGTCAGTACGTTAATGTGAATTTTTTTAAGAATTTGCCGTCTACGATGGGGTTAAAGCTATAGCCTTCCGATCGTATTTCGAAGTGGAGGTGGGGGCCGCTTGACGTGCCTGTATTGCCTCCGATGCCGATGGGTTCGCCTACCGTCACTTTTTGACCGTTTTGTACTAAGCTTTTGTCTAAGTGTCCATAGAGCGTTTCGCTCATGTTGTAATTCCTTACAACGACGACGTTGCCATATCCATCAGGCTGGTAGGTCGAGATGCGCACTTCGCCGCAAAATGAGCTGTAAACCGTGTCGCCTATGCTTAGTCCGAAATCTATACCCTGATGGATACTTCTGTTTTCTCTTACTTCACCATATTTGGAGGTGATTCTCAAGGGGATTTTAAGCGGGGGGCAGAAGTTGTCGCTGAAAGAAAACTTATTGACTTCCCTTATTTGAAGCAAGTCAAAGCCTATCCGGGAATCGCTAAAGTCGTCATAAAAATTGGCGGGGCGCTCTATGCAATGAAAGGCTTCTTCTATCACTTCCGTTTTTTCAAAAACGACCGCTTCGGGGGCATACATGAAGCGATAACATTCTATCAGCAAGCCGATGACGTCGTCTTTTTGCTGTGCGTTTGTCGTTTGTATGCCCATCATACACACCCCTGTGATGTATATTCCTACCCATATCTTGTTCCTGATGGAACTGTTTGCAACTCTATTCATAACTACAAGCCATTATTTGATTGTTACCTGTATCGGAACGCTGAAAAGTGAGCGTGCCTTTATTTTATGTTTCAGCAGTGATTCGTAGATGTTTTTTTCCGATGGATCGGAAGCGCCGTCATCTTTCAGTTTTATCATTATATCAATCTTTTTGCCGGTATGCTGAACTGAAACGTCGCTGACGGTATTCTTCAACTCCCTGTAACAAAACGCTTTCAAGTCGGTTGCCGTCACTAACTTGTCTTTAGTCAGCAGATTATACCGCGCCAGACTGTTCAAAGTCTCTTCGTTGTAGACTTCCTCTCTTCCACCTGACGAATCCATCAGTAAAACCGTATTCCCTTTGTCCAAAAATTCGGAAGCCGCTCCCGCTTTTTCGCCTTCTTTGATATTGTTCGCTAATTCGCCGTTGGTAGTCAAAAAATCAATGATGACGTTATTATACTGATACTTAAGATTTTTGTTTAGTTTCAGGATGGCATAAACGCCTGAATACGTCCGGTTTTCGTTTCTCATCATCACAGGCCATATCTCCCTGAAATCTTTATACAGATTTTCCAATTTCTCGCCTTTTTTCAGTTCGTCAATATTTCTGAACGCATAATAATCGGAAATGAAGCGGTTGAAGAGATCGTTGATGCGCAGGAGGAGTTCTTCCTGATTGAATCGCTCTACGCCAAAATGCCGGATATAAAAGTCGTCTTCGTTTTTTTCATAATTCTCGTCAATGAGCAGGTTCAGAAAGACGCTTTTATCGACCGACAGTTTGTGGATGGGTTCATTGTTATTCAGCGTGACCGAATGTTCCTTCACATTGACGACGGGCAGGCAGTTGATGCGAAGGTTGCGATTCAGAAAATATTGAATCTCAGCTTTGCTTTTAAAATGAATCTTGAAAACAGGCGTCCGGCTGGTGTTTTTGATTTTCTTCCAGTCATAATCGTTGATATAGAACAACTGAACATGTTTTTTAACAAATAATTCTATCCAGTAATCATAATTTCCGTATTGGAGTTGATTTTCTTCCCGGAGCAGGTAGTGATGTTGAAACCAGTCCGTAAAAGGCAGGTTATCGCAATCATCCGGTCGGATGAGAGGCAAAAACTGATTGTTCATCGAAATGGCGATGTCGGGCGTCATTTCCGCATCTTCAAAATAGAACGAGAGACCGGAGAAATCTTCGATTACTTCGTCGGACGAAAGCGTTAAATGCAGGGTGAAATCGTTCCTGTCGGCCTGTTTATCCGCAATTTTTGCGTCTATAATCTTCGTTTTGAGCAAGGGAGCAAAAGGCATTTTGTTCTTCCCGAACTCGAAGACGCATTTCTCATCTACATCGAAAGTAGTCAAGGGTTTGATGCTTTCATCTTTGTTCTTTCCTAACCGCGTTTCGATCATTGAAAAGGCCGGAAAGGGTTTGATCAGATGATAGGGGATCAACTTATTGCGAAATTCGGTCACTATCTGGTCTTTAAATGTAGAAATATCCCGTGTAATGGCATACGATTGATAAGCTAAAGCCGAAAAAAAGAGTTTGATGACGGGGTCTCTTTCGATATCCAACAGTTCTCCTTTTTCATCCCAATGTTCTATCGCCTCTTTAATCAATTGCCTGCGATGTTGTTCAAACGAATTTACCATAGTTTACCAGATATAAAATGTGATGTTTGTTTCATACGTATTCTCTGCGAAATCTTCTTCATAGCGACCGTTGATGTCGATGGATACGCGCTTGTTATCGGCGTCATAATCGATCATAACCCGTACGTTTTTGATTCTCTTTTCATAGTCTTCGATCGCTAATTTGAGGTCATGCGCATAATTGTCTTTGTTATAGCTTTCGCCGTAAATCTTCTTTTCCTCGATTTGGTCTTCATGGTCGGCATTTTGGAATTTTGTATTTTGAAATACAAAACCGAAATAATAATCGGCTTTGAAACTCCCGTTTGCCGAAAAAACGAGTAACTCGATGAAATCGTCAATCGATGCTTTCACCGTTTTTGTTTCGTTGTCCCCGATAAAACGGGGCGCCATTGTAATCGGAATCCTGAACCCGTTCATATCCATCAAATTTGAGGCGTGAAATCTTCTTCTATCATCTCTACTTTACCGACTATCAGTTTGACTTCCTGAAGGTAGGATAGCAATGACTTAAAAATCAGCGCGACGTCGTTATGGTAGTATGCCTTCTGCGCATCCGGTACGGCAATCTGCTTTATGTCGGGAATGAAAAACTGATAGGTCATGATGAATTTTTTGATTACCCCGACCAATGCTTTTGGGGTATCCGACGGTGAAAAATCATCCAATTCACAGTGTAACAACGTCAATGGATACATCAATTTGCTGAATTGGTCTTTTTTCTGCTCGATGATCGACCGTATTTCGGCAAAGAGTTTTTTGAACGACACGAATACATCGCTTAATTTTGAGCATGCATTCACCGACATGCAAGGCGGAATATAATCAGGGTCAATGACCGTCGAATAGCCATTGTTAAATACCTTGACAACCGCTAATTCATCAGCCGCAATTGTCCCTAATTCCCTAACGCATAGCTCATAAGCCGAAGAAGCCTCCGGCGCCTCCTCATAATCCACAGGCTCAATCAGTACTTGTTCATACGGATTAGTCCTTAGAACGACATAAAAAGCAGCGCCAACATTCGGAATTGTCACCTGTTTTTTCGGCATAGCAGCCAAACGCTCATCATCGAACAATACCAAATAACCCGCCTCCGTAGCCCCACAACAAACCAATTGCTCCAAACAAACCTCCCGATTATTCAAACCAGCCCTCACAACAAACGGCGTCGCCCCCATTTCCCCGGCTTCCCCCATTTCCCCGTTGCCGAAGGCAGCATTTCCCCGTTGCCGCAGGCAACCTTTTCCCGTTGCCCCACCCGGCAGTAGCCCAAAATTTTCCCTCGCAATCAGCCTACGAATCAGATTATACTGATTACAATTATAGTTATCAGCATGAATAAAAGTATCAGGCGTTATCTCCAGCCCAACCCTCCAAAAAATCTTATTCCTCTTTTCTCTCATAGATGTTATAGTTTTCAGTTTTCAGTTTCCCGTAGGGGCGTATTGCATACGCCCATTCCCCGTTTTCCGTTTCCCGTTTCCCGTTTCTCGTAGGGGCGTATTGCATACGCCCATTCCCCGTTTCCCGTTAAGGACGCATCCCTAACGGGATGCGGGATGAATGACCGCACAACGTTTCTACCGAGCGATGCATCCCTAACGGGATGCGGGATAAATGACCGCACATTGTTTCTACCGAGATGCATCTCTAACGGAATGTGGGAATGCCGGGTATTAAACATCCCGTAGGGATGTTTCGCTCGGTAGAAAAGCATCACGCCACAACAATTACGCATGCCGTTAGGTATGCGTCCCTTATATGGTTGCATACCTACGGCATGCAAAAAATGGAAACCCGGTATGTTTCTACCGAGCGATGCATCCCTAACGGGATGCGGGATGAATGACCGCACATTGTTTCTACCGAGCGATGCATCTCTAACGGAATGTGGGAATGCCGGGTATTGAACATCCCGTAGGGATGTTTCGCTCGGTAGAAAAGCATCACGCCACAACAATTACGCATGCCGTTAGGTATGCGTCCCTTATATGGTTGCATACCTACGGCA
>Ga0099364_10015254_pt1 | contig 10141 bp, 10 predicted proteins | sample TergutTh196P3_FD_73070 | JGI IMG/M metagenome (GOLD analysis project Ga0099364, IMG submission 73070) | Microcerotermes parvus P3 segment gut microbial communities from Pointe-Noire, Republic of the Congo - Th196 P3 | ecosystem: Host-associated > Arthropoda: Insects > Digestive system > Gut ...
ATAATTGCGAAGGATTACAATCGCTAACGCTTGGTAATGAGATTATTAATATTGGCAGCGATGCTTTTTACGGTTGCAGCAGTTTAGATGGCGCTCTCGTTATTCCAAATAGAGTTACAACCATTGGAAACAACGCTTTTCGAGGCTGTCGCAGTCTGCCATCGGTAACAATTCCTAACTCTGTTACTTCTATAGGAAACGATGCTTTCAACGGTTGCAGCGAATTAAAAACCGTTACTATTCAGGATGGAACTGTTGCCTTGACCATTGGAAACGACAATAGTTTTTTGAATGCTCCGATTGAAACGCTGTATCAGGGTAGAAATATACTCGCCGCTGCAAGAGTTCCTTTCCGTAATAATACAGCAATAAAAACGGTAATAATAGGAAATGACGTCACTACCATTAATAACAGCAGTTTTCAAAATTGCACCGGATTGACAACCTTAACCATTGGAAGCAGCGTCAATACAATTGGCACATCCGCCTTTGCCGGTACCGGTTTAACGCAAATCCACAGTTTAAACCCAACCCCGCCAAACGCCGTGAATAACAGTTTTTCAAATGTATACGAAACATGCACGTTAATAGTGCCGACAGGCTCTGAAAACTTATACAGAGCGGCAACCGAATGGAGCAAATTTTTTCCGGCTGCTTCGCTTACTGTTTCACCTGAAACAATCAATATTGCAGCAAGTGGCGGCGTTTCTTCAGCAATAACCGTCACTTCCAATCAAACCTGGACAGTTTCAAGTAGCGCCGCATGGCTCACGCCTTCGCAAACAAGCGGTAGCAATAACGGGTCGTTCACTGTTTCGGCAACGGCAAATACCGCAACCACGCAGCGTACAGCCACAGTAACGGTCGCAGGCGGTGGCATAACGAGAACAATTAATGTTACGCAAGATGGCGCTGCTCCTGCAGCTACGCTTATCGTTTCTCAAGAAACCGTCAATCTACCCGCGAGCGCCGGCGCTTCTTCGGCAATAACTGTCACTTCCAATCAAACCTGGACAGTTTCAAGTAGCGCCGCGTGGCTCACGCCTTCAGCAACAAGCGGCAGCAATAATGGCTCGTTCACTGTTTCGGCTACGGCAAATGCTGCACCCACGCAGCGAAACGCTACCGTCACTGTTTCAGGCGGCGGCATAACGAGAACTATTACAGTTACGCAAGATGGTTATGTGCCTGATGCTACACTTACCGTTTCACCTGAAACAATCACTTTACCCGCAAGCGGCGGCGCTTCTTCTGCAATAACCGTCACTTCCAATCAAAACTGGACTGTTTCAAGTAATGCCACGTGGCTCACGCCTTCGCAAACAAGCGGCAGCAATGACGGCTCGTTTACTGTTTCGGCAACGGCAAATACGGCAACCACGCAACGCACAGCAACGGTAACAGTCGTAGGCGGCAGCATAACACGGACGATAGCAGTAACACAGGCTGGTTTTGTGCCGGATGCTACGCTTACCATTTCGCAGGAAATTGTTAATTTCGATGCCTCCGGTGGTGCTTCTTCGGCAATAACGGTTACTTCCAACCAAAATTGGACAGTGTCGAGCAGTGCTACGTGGCTCACGCCTTCTGTAACAAATGGCAGCAATAACGGCTCATTCACTGTGTCGGCTACGGCAAACAACACGACCTCACAACGTAGCGCAGTCGTTACGGTTTCAGGCGGCGGTATAACGAGAACGATAAATGTCACGCAAGATGCGCCAACACCAACGTTAACCGTTTCGCTCACTTCGTATGATTTTTCTGCGAGTGGCGGCGTTTCACCGGCAATAACCGTTACTTCCAATCAAAATTGGAGTATTTCAAGCAATGCCACATGGCTCACGTCTTCGCAACCCAACGGCAGCAATGATGGCTCGTTTACGATGACTGCAACGGCAAATACCGCTACCACACAGCGAAGCGCAACCGTTACAGTTTCGGGCGGCGGGATAACGCAGACGATAACTGTTACGCAGGACAGGGCTACAACGACAAGCAGCCCCGAACTCATTTCCACCAATCCGCTTCGCGCGTGGATGCGCAACGGACTGCTGCACGTAACGGGTGGGGTGTAAAAAATATCATTCTTTCTTATAATATTTTCGTTCTATATTTTTCTTCAACTCTATTTTTTCAGCAAACAGTGTTTTGCTAATATTTTTTTCCTTCCACTCCTTTAAATCTTTTATGCTAACTGTTTCAAATGTTTCTGTTGTTATTTCAGAACTTGCTCCTCCTATCACTGCAGCAATACAAAGGCACAAATCACTTATTCCAATAGACTTGTTACCTTTTACGATTTCCTTATGCTTGCCTAAGCAAGACTCCACTATATCTGATGAGCAACAGATAGTTTTTCCTTTTGCCGTCGATGTTAGTTCGGAAAAGTATTCTTTCAAGTTTTTCTTTATTTTGGATGAATTACCGCCCTTCATTTTTGACAATACCGATGTAACTTCATTTAGTGAAATTTCATTAAATCCATTGATTTTCATTATTTCCTGCACGCTATTCAAAGCAGTCAAAATATGATAAGTATCGAAAACAAATTTTTTCATATTACTGTTTAATAAAAAAGACAATGCTGTTTTCTCATCTTCGGTTAATTTATTTTGTTCCAGCAGCATAGTCATCGTAATCCCCCATTCAAAGAGAGGCGTCAAATTCATATACCTGCTCATAATACGTTGATTAACCGGAACAATACGCGATATATTACTCAGAGACTTTTTTGTTCTTAGTAACGCTAATGCCTTAGTGTATTTTTTGAAAAGACTGTTTTTTTCAAATACAGATCGTATTATCAGAGATATTTTGTGATTAATGTCGTATACATGCGTTAAATTCAACAATTTAAAGGCAGCAACAAGATTACTCCCGCCATCTGAAACGCAATAGGCAATCTGCTCCATATCAATTTGTTGCTCTATTTCAATTGCGATATCATTAGATTTCCATGAAGAACTTACTTTTAGCGCTAATGGTCTTACATCTTTGTATGATAATACTTTGCCCTGTTCGCATCTGTTTTCAGGAACCGATAAAACTAATAACAACTTCTTGTTACCGAATTGAATACTTTCATCAAGGATTAAAACCCATTTTTCTTTTTTGTAAAATTCCTTGTCCCTGAATTGACTAACCCCCTGCTTTTTCGTCCAATTCAACACAGTGGCATGTGTGGGTATCTTCAGATTAAGATCCAGATATAAGTTGACAAAAATAAATATCTTGCTTGCTCCTCTGAAACTCACCCCCGCTGTTGTGACCAGGGCAATGGACAATTGAATGATAGCGAGAGAAAAACTGTGATTTTTCGGTCGCTCGTCACAATTCATTGAATTTCTGCAAGTTCGTTCAATTTGGTCTTGAGTTTTTTTAAATCGCTCGCCAATTTGTCGGCACGTGCCTTGTGACCAATGGATTTTGCCTTCCATTCATCTCTGCTTTTGGTCAACTCCTTTATTCGCTTGTTTAAACGCTTCTTGTCGACCGCATTTTCTATTGCCTTACTTTTCCAATCTGTTTTTGACATCTTTGCCATACAATAATATATATGATAATTTTTAAAAATAAATTCGCGGCAAAGATACAAAGAAATTTTTAGGTACGAAAAAAATATTGAATATTTTAACATTTTTTACACCCCAGGTATGGGGATATTCTGAAATAAACAACGAAAAATCAAAGGATTATGCCCTCAAAGGTGTTCGCCTTTCCGAGCAATTGGATAACCGAAAAGCGCTGACAGATTTCAATGGCTTGTTAGCCATGTGTTATAACGGGAACAGTCAATACGACAGCGCATTGTTCCACTACAATAAGGCATTGGAAGCCGCAGCAAGTTTGAAAACAGCAAAAAATTCCAGAGGCGAACCATATACGGAAAATTATATTGACGACGTATATTCAAGTATTTACGGCAATATGGGCAATCTCTTTAAGATTCAGGGAAAACATCACGAAGCATTGGAATATTATCAAAAGGCATTGACTATCTTTGAAAAATGGGATTGGAAAGAAAGTCAAACCATTGCTTATAAAAGTATCGGTGAAATGTACATGGTAATGAATAATTATGCACAGGCAGAAACCAATTTTCACAAATTAGACAGTTTGGCGCATATAACGGGTGTTTCGTTGCATATCGCTTACGCAAAACTGCAACTTGGACATCTTTATTTAAAAACCCACGATTATGAAAAGGCATTGCAAAACGTAGAAACAGCCTACGAATACTTTTTTTCGCATCCCGAAGAAGAAGGCGAATATAGGGCGGTAATACTCAATTATTTGTCTGAAATCTATTTGGAAGGCTACGGCGATGACAGTCGAGCGGAAAAATACGTACGAGAAGCATTGTTATTATTGGAAGATTTGGCTATTCCACGCGAACAATCGGTATCGTTGCGTATCCTTTCCGAAATTTATCTGAAACGGGGACAGTGGCGTTTGGCGGAAGAGACCGCTCTCTCCGCCCTCTCCGCCGACGCGAGCGAACCTGCCAATACTCTTGCGCTTTACAATATTTTGGCGAAAGCCTGCGCCCATTTGGGCAAGGCATCCCAAGCGGCTGAATATATTGATAAACAGCAAGCCCTTCAATCGTTGTGGTCTAACAAAAACTATCAGTCGGCAATTCGCGAAATGGAAGTAAAATACGAAACCGCCAAAAAGGAACACGAAATAGCGCAACAGCAACACACCATCAGTCGTGCTAACCTTCATCGTCGTTTGTTGGCGACCTTTGCAGGGGTTTTGCTGCTGGGCATGGCTGTATTGTTTTTAGTTTGGCGCTGGACAGTTCAGAAACGTCGTCTTGCCGAACATCACATCAAAGAACTCAAACAGCAACAACAATTGGTAGCGGTACAGGCAGTTCTCGACGGCGAGATACAGGAGCGCATCCGCATCGCCCGCGACCTTCACGACAGTTTGGGCAGTATCCTTGCCGGCACGAAACTGAATTTGCAGGAAATGAAAAAGGTCTCGCAGATGGACATTCATGGCGAGGAACGTTACCATGCCGCCCTTTGTCTACTTGACGATTCGGTATGCGAAATACGTCGCGTAGCCCACCACCTGATGCCCGAAACCCTTTCGCTCCACGGGTTGAAAGCGGCGCTTGGCGATTTCTGCGACACGCTCCCCCGCGTTAAATACGCTTGGTACGGCTCCGATGCTCGCCTTGCCGGCAAACAGGAAGAAATGCTGTACCGCATCACGCACGAATTGGTGAACAACGCTCTGAAACATTCGGGCGCCGAGCGTATTCTGGTCGAACTCGTGCGCTACGACAACACCATCACCCTCACCGTGACCGACAACGGCATCGGCTTCGACCCCGCCTCCGTGTCGCACGGCATGGGGCTTACCAATATCCGCAACCGCGTAGCCGCATACAACGGTAGTCTGATGGTGGACGCAAAAATGGGGGAAGGAACGGAAATTAATGTGGAATTGAGAGTTGAAAATTGAAAATTGAAAGTTGAGAATTGAGAGTTAAAAATTTTTTTTTGTGAAAAAGAATAAAAGAATTATCTTTCCTCTGTACAAAAATATATTTTTTTCATCCTCGCGCTTGGGATTATCAAAAATTTCATATATCTTTGCTTTTTTTTAGAAAATGATTAGAAGAATATATATAGATACGTCAATTGTTGGAGGTTTTTTTGACCGCTTGTTTTCGGTCGATACAAGAGCGCTTTTCGGTCGATTAGAAAACGGGGAAGTCGTTTTTGTCCTTTCCGATGTGTTAAAAAAGGAGTTACTCAACGCTCCATCTCATGTAAGGAATTTGTTACTGCAATATTCAGGTGATTGTTTCGAACATGTACCTCTGACGTATGAAGCAGAATATCTTGCCAACTGTTATCTTGCCGAAAAAGTAGTTGGTCCAACAAGTTTAGATGATTGCCAACACATAGCCATTGCTACGCTCAACAAAGTGGACGTGCTTGCAAGTTGGAACTTTAAACATATTGTGAACCTTAAACGAATAAAAGGTTACAACAGTGTTAATATGAAAATGGGATATATAACTCTCGAAATAAGAACCCCTAAAGAATTAATTGAATATGAAACCGAATAATGAACCGAACGATTTTGATTGTCTGAAAATGAAAGCAGAAATTCAGGCAAAAATTTACGCTGAAATCAAGGATATGAGCGCCAAAGAACGAATTGAATATTTCCACATTCCACCGGAACAAGACCCTTTCAGACTTGTTGAGAATTATCATCATCTTTCATCTTTGTAATTTAGTTAGATTGTATAAAGATTGCTATCAATGCCAAATTTTGAACTTACCTCCTTCCATCTTCCTTTCATCCGCGTTATAATCGTGGAAGACCATCAAGTTGTAGCCGACGGTTTGGAGCGTCTCATCAACGATTCTGAAAACATGCGCGTTATCGGAAAGGCGTACAATATAGTCGGCTGCCATGAACTTTTGGAAGCCGCGCTTCCCGATGTAGCGTTGCTTGATGTGGGTTTGCCCGACGGTAACGGTATCGACCTGTGTGCGCAGATAAAGGAAAAGTACCCGCAGGTGAAGGTGTTGATGCTGACAAGTTACTGCGAATTTCTGACTATTTCCCGCGCATTGGACGCCGGCGTAGACGGCTATGTGTTGAAAAGTTCCATGTCGGAAGAAGTTATCGAAGGTATTCGCACGGTGGCATCTGGCGGTCGTTTTCTGTGCGAAGAAGCGAATGTAACCATCCGAAAAACCGAGCGTCATCTGTTGGAACTCACTCCCCGCGAAAAGGAATTGCTGCAACTCATCGCCGAAGGAAAAACGCTGTCCGAACAAGCCGATAAGATGTTCCTCGGACAAAATACCATCCGAAACTACCGCCAAAAACTGAACGTCAAACTTAATGCGCACAATACGGCGCAATTGTTGCAGAATGCGAAGGAACTGGGGGTGATTTGAATTGAGAATTGAGAATTGAAAATTGAAAATTGAGAGTTGAGAATTACGCTTTCTTCCGCAGGCGGCAAAATTTTCTCCCGCAAGCAAATAATTTTTCTCCCGTAAGCGGCAAAATTTTCTCCCGCAAGCAAATAATTTTTCTCCCGCAAGCAGCAATTTTTTCTCCCGCAAGCAAATAATTTTTCTCCCGTAAGCGGCAAAATTTTCTCCCGCAAGTAAATTTATTTTCTCCCGCAAGCAGATATTTATCCATATTCTAAACCCTTATTTTTTGAAGGCTCCCTTAATAGTATGGCATCACCTTTTCGTCTTCCCTTATTCCCTTATTCGACTTAAAATAAGGGAATAAGGGAGGTGGGTATGTGTCCGATATTGCTATTAAGGGAACTTTTGAAAATAAGGGTTTTTGATTGGCGCTAATTTTCAATTTTCAATTTTCAATTTTCAACTCCTCCCTCAACTTCTTCAACTCCTTCTGCTCCTCCAACATCTTGAAATACGCGCTATTAAACGCACGCATCGCTTCATCGGGGATGAAGACAAACCAATCATCATCGGGCAAGTCTACTTTTTTTGACGATGGCGGCGGTATTCAGTGCGTTCGGCTACAAATCAAATTACTTTCCATTTAGACGGGATTGTGTACGTTATTCCATCTTTCGTAACAGTATCAGGCATAACACTTTTTTGAAACCTAAATTTATTTTTGGCAAGATGTACGACCGGTTTTTTGCAGGTTTTCATATAATTTCTCAAAGCATCGGATTTGTTTGCCGGTGGGAAATATACTCTTATTTTCACGCTCGGATAACGCTCGTTTATGAGTTTCAATGGAGTGAGTAAGTCGCCGTCTGCGCTTACTAAAACAATGGTGTCAACGTTGCCCAAAATGCAATCGTCAATCATTTTGATAGCAATGTTTACATCAGTGTGCTTTTCCTCGTGTATCCGGTAATATTGCCCACATATTTTGCATTGTATGTTTTTTGGGAAAAATTTACCATCAATAACTTCAAACTTGCTACCGTTCACAAGAATGTTTGCGTTGAATAAACGTCTTTGCCGATTTAGTTTGTCGTTATCAGGCGGCGGCGCTGTGAAATAGTAAACTTTTTCCAACGATTGATTATCGCCCACAAATTGCTTAAACAGTTTGACAAAATCAATCCAGTAGAATTGCTGCCAATCACTGTCAATCCTTATATTTTTTTTCAACCCGTGATAAAAGTTGAAACCATCAACGAAAAATATTACCTTTTCCATAAACAACTGATAATAAAGAAAAAAGCCCCAACCAGTGAGGCTTACCTATACATATTACTGAATAGGGTATATCGGGCGCAAAGATAATGCTTTTTTTTAACTTCCAAAAAAAAGTGTTTTTTCAAAAAAAAATTGCAGATGATTTTGTAAATTTATATCTTTGCAGCGAATCATTTAGAATGAAATCTCTATGGAAGCGCAAAAACGTTTGTTTGAGGTCATTAAGTCAAAAATCCCCGATCAGTACAGATTGGCGGATGTTATTGAAGAGTTGCTGAATGTGGGTACTGACGCAGCTTACAGGCGTATAAGAGGCGAAACGGAACTATCCTTTTCGCAGCTTGTTAAGATTTGCGAAAAATTTAACCTTTCGATGGACGAGTTTTTGAATTACAAATCGTCGCAAGGAGCGTTATTTAGTTATGGTCCGGTTACGCTTTCGGATCAAAATAGTTTTATAAGCAATTTGAACACTTTATTGGAGAGATTTACAATTTTAAAGTCATCGGCTGAAAAAGAGTTTTGCTTTTCGGCGTTAGATATTCCATTTTATCATTTTGCAAAATTTCCGGAATTAGTTTTCTTTAAGCAATATGTATGGAATGACACGATGAGTCGCAAATCTGTACCATATAACGAGTTTTACAGGGATTTGGAAAAGGACAAAATTGTATCCATATTTGAGAAGATACACAATACTGATATGATGATACCATCAAAAGAAGTGTGGACAAATCAAACTGTAGACACAATATTAAGGTTAATAGAACATTACTACGAAATTGGAGCTTTTGAAAGCAAAAAAACGGTTGCGCTTCTTTTGGAGCAACTATCCGGTCTTTTGGATATGATAAAACAATTTGCCGATGACGGTTACAAGGGAGGAGAAAGAAAAACGCCTTTCAATCTGTACTTATGCCCGGTTGATTTGGAAAGCACTTTTATGCTAATAAGGAGTGAAAAACGAATGTTTTGCACTGTCAGATTAAGTACGGTTAACACCATATCTACCGACAATGAATTTATATGCATGAGAATTCAAAAATGGTTTGACGATTTGGTTTCTAAATCCACACAGATAAGCAGTATATCGGTAAAGGAACGGTTTCGTTTTTTTCAAGCGTCAAAGAATAAGATAGAAGAGCTATTAGAAAAAATAGAGAAAATAGAGAAAAATTAGCCATTTTTTTTTACTAAAGTCGTAATTTTTTACTGGATATCCATAATAAGCAATTAAGCGGATATTCCGCGCTTGGCGCAACCTGCGTATTCGTTTGCTATCAACCAACTACTTTTGCCCATGCTCTTAATTCCTTTATTCTTACACTGTTAATTGGTTGCATAATAATTTTCTATTCCCTTTCCGTTGCCAGTTTCAAAAGTTTTGTTGTCGTGTTCCAATTTCTAATTGTAAGGCTTTTATAAACAGGCGTTTGTATGATTTTGGAAAAATAACTTTTACCCATTTGACTTGTAAGACGCGAAGTATAAATTACACTTTTTCCAGTCTGCAAAAAATCTACTCCTTTACGTAAACGGATATTTGATACAACATCATCTATCATTGTCGGAGGCAGTATAAACCACACATCGTAACGAAAATTTTCAGGTGCAATGCCAAAATCTTCGGGCGCGTTTTCCACCATTTCTGCCAATTCGTCAATCGTAAGAATGAGCGTTTTTATTTCGGCTGAAAAGGCTTGTAACAGTTTATTTTCAACTGTTTGCGTTATTTTCAACTTTTCGGCTTCTTGCGTTTTGAAAATAACATTGCCGCTTTGAATGTATGTTTTCACATCGGAAAATCCCATTTCATAAAAAAGTTGTTTCAACTTTTCCATTTTGATAATGTTTTTCCCGCCAACATTGATGCCTCTTAATAGTGCTATGCAGGTTTTCATTGAAATTTACTCTTTTAAAAATCAGCGCAAAAATAA
>Ga0099364_10015255_pt1 | contig 10140 bp, 7 predicted proteins | sample TergutTh196P3_FD_73070 | JGI IMG/M metagenome (GOLD analysis project Ga0099364, IMG submission 73070) | Microcerotermes parvus P3 segment gut microbial communities from Pointe-Noire, Republic of the Congo - Th196 P3 | ecosystem: Host-associated > Arthropoda: Insects > Digestive system > Gut ...
GTTATGCTTTTTGCTGCTTTCCAGTCGATTTTGTCCGATTTCCAGCTGCTTTCCGGCCATTTCCCGAATGCTTGTGTCATGCTTTTTACTCCCTCCTACATGTTTTGATGAAGTGGGACCTTGCCCCACAGCCGTCGCGGCGCATGACAAAACCACGCTCCGCTCCATTGAATATCATCCTAGTTATGATATCACCTCTGTACTGAGGGCGCCAACACCTCCCTTCATGATCCGGACAGTTTGTATTGTTCATACCTATAATAAATAGAGCGTCAGCTTTCTCCTTCTGCACATGGGATTTTCATCCTTTGCGACAGGGGAGAATCGTTGAAAAAAGACTTAACGTAGAACGCTCTAACAGATACGCAGAATACTCATCCGGTTATCCTTCGTCTTGTATAATTGTCCCGGTCTTTTGTATACTTCATTATATATGGACAGTAATAAAAATACAAGCATTCCCCAAAGGATTCTACCGCCTTTCGTTCGGAACGTTATCGTTCAGTGCCGACTATGGTGGCGTCGGCACATTTGCCCGGCTACACGTCACATTCGTGATCAACATCAGGCTTTCTGATTATGTAGCCTAACGGCTCAACATCCATCCGATGTATCACCCACCAGCCGCCTTGAAGGACCTTCGCCTGAACCCCCTCACGGGTGGTTCTACGGCTTCATAGCCTGCCAAGCCTGTGTTTCACGACTTCATGTTCCTACCGTAGCCTGGACAAACATGCCCACCTGCAACCTACTGAGTCGGCACTGAACAGTAACCCGGGACTTGTTTATCACAGACCCAACTCGTTCAATCTGAATCTTGCCTAAGGCAGATCCTGAATAGACGCCCTGCATTACTCCTGCAGTTTGCTCAGGTCGCCCGTAAGACGCGTCAGGTCGACGACGGCTTGCAGAAGTCCCAGGCGGTTTGCCCGCACAGCCGGATCCTCCGCCATGACCATCACAGCGTCAAAGAAAGCGTCGATGGGTCCTGCCAGGTCGGACAGGGCCAATATCACGCCGGATAGGCCTTCCCTTTGCATAATCCCTCCGATAGACTGCTGCGCGGCAGTCACACGGGCATAAAGGACCTTTTCTGTTTCGTCGGAAAATAGAGCCGGGTCGATCTTGCTGCCGCCTTCATTTTTCCTTGTCAGATTATACGCCCTGGTAAAGCCGGCGACCAGCCTGCGAAAGCCCTCCTGCTGTCTCAGGCTGCTGATCGCCTGCGCCCGCTCCCGTACTTCCTGGATCTGGGACATGGGAACCGCCGTTACGCAGTCGATCACGTCGTAGCGGTGGCCTTCGTCGCCCAGGACGCCGCGAATTCTGGCTTCGAAAAAGTCCATGATCCTGCCGAGCACGCCATACGCGGCGTCCTCGTCTGCCAGTACATACATATACTGGCTAAGCGCTTGAAGGAGCAGGCTTTCCAGATCGATCCGGAGATCCTGTGCCAGTATGGTCTGGCAGACGCCCATAGCCGCACGCCGGAGGGCATAGGGATCCTGGGAGCCTGTAGGCTCTACGCCGATGGCAAAGATCCCGGCGATCGTGTCGATCTTGTCGGCTATGGCGACGAAGGCGCCCGCTGCGCCGGCCGCCGGCGCGTCTCCGGCGAAGCGCGGCTTATAATGCTCCAAAACGACCTGGGCGACTTCCGGCTTTTCGCCGCTTTCCAGCGCATAGTAACGCCCCATGATTCCCTGTAGTTCCGCAAATTCAAAGACCATGTTTGTCGCCAGGTCCGCTTTTGCCAGGCGCGCGCCGCGCAGGGCGTATTCTTTCGTATCGGCCCCGGCTTGCAGTTCTTCCGCCAGCCAGGCGGTCAACGCTTCGATCCGGCGAATTTTGTCCCCCAGCGTGCCCAGTTTCTCTTGAAAAACCACTCTTTCCAGCTTTGGCAAATAGGCTTCCAGGCTTTGTTTTCGATCCTCGTCCCAGAAGAAACGGGCGTCTGACAAGCGGGCCGCCAGTACCCTCTCGTTGCCTTCCGTTACCAGTTCCAGCATCCGCTCCCCTCCGTCCCGAAGGGTGACAAAGCGGTTGATCAGCTTTCCTTGTTTATCCCGCACCGGGAAATAGCGCTGATGCTCCCGCATCGGCGTAATCACCACTTCCTCCGGTATGGCGAGATACGCTTCGGAGAAACTGCCCATCAAAGCCGTAGGCCACTCCAAAAGATAGGTTACTTCTTCCAGCAACTCTTCATCCGGATCCACCCGGCAGCCATTCTTCTCCGCGATTGCTTCAATCTGCTGCCGGATCAGGGCTTTTCGCTTCTCCGGATCTGTGATGACAAAGACTTTCCGCAGCGCTTCTTCATACGCAAGGGCTTCAGCCAAATCAAAGGCGCCTCCGCTGAGATAGCGATGACCGCGGCTCTGGCGGCCCGCCGGCACTTCCGCCAGGGTCAGCGGCAGGATTTCCCTATCCAGCAAAGACAAGACCCAACGAACCGGCCGGGCAAAGCGAAAATCCAGGTCCCCCCAGCGCATATACTTCGGGAAATACAGCGCGGAAACCATGTCCGTCAGTATCCCGGGCAATACTTCTTTGGTATCCCGGCCTTTCGTCCGACGGCTGGCGAAGACGTAGGCATTGCCTCCCGCCTCCTTGATTTCAAGGCTATCGGGGCTTACGCCCTGGGCATTCGCAAAGCCTAAGAGCGCTTTCGTCGGTTTCCCTTCCGCATCGTAGGCGGCCTTTTGGGCGGGCCCCCGCACTTCTTCGACGCTATCCTCTCCCTGAAGCGCCAGACCGGCGATCAATAGCGTCAGACGCCTGGGCGTCCCCATCGTCCGAATCGAGGAAAAGGCAATGTGATGCGCGGTAAGAGCAGCGCTTGCGATCTCTCCCATTTGTTTCAGCGCGTTGGCGATAAAACGGGCCGGTATTTCCTCCGTACCGATTTCCAGTACATAATCGCTCATTTCTGCTCCTCCCCTCTCCTGTCGATTGCCTGCAGGGCTTGCTGTCGCTTCGCCTCATCCTTGATCAGGGGAAAGCCCAGATTTCCGCGGGTCCGCACATAACCTAAAGCGCAGGAACGCGCCATATTGCGAACCCGGGTGATAAAGCCCGTACGCTCGGTCACGCTGATCGCGCCCCGTGCATCCAGCAAATTGAAGGTATGCGAGCATTTCAGCACATAATCGTAAGCCGGCTGTACCAAGCCTCTGTCCAGCACCGCCAGGGCTTCTTTCTCATACAAATCAAAAAGCATAAACAACATATCGATATTCGCGACTTCAAAGTTATAGACAGAGTAATCCACTTCATTCTTATGGTAGACGTCGCCATAGGTAGTATCCCCCACCCAAAGGATATCGAATATACTTTCTTTCTTTTGTATATACATGCACAGGCGTTCGATGCCGTAGGTGATCTCGCCGCTGACCGGCTTGCATTCCAAGCCCCCGCATTGCTGAAAATACGTAAACTGCGTAACCTCCATACCGTCCAGCCAAACCTCCCAGCCAAGGCCGGCGGCGCCCAGGGTCGGGCTCTCCCAGTTATCTTCCACAAAGCGTATGTCATGATCCTCCGGCACGATGCCAAGCCGGCGTAAACTTTCCAAATAGAGCTCCTGAATGTTGTCCGGAGAAGGCTTCAAGATTACCTGATATTGAAAATAGTGCTGCAGCCTGTTGGGATTCTCCCCGTAGCGCCCGTCTCCCGGCCTGCGGGAAGGCTCGACATAAGCCACATTCCATGGCTCGGGTCCCAAGGCCCGTAAAAAAGTCGCGGGATTCATGGTTCCCGCCCCTTTCTCCATGTCATAGGGCTGTGCGATAATACAGCCCTGTTCCCCCCAAAACTGGTCGAGCGTCAAAATCATGTCCTGAAAATACACCTGTCGTCACTCCTTACATCCTCAACTAAAACTATTGTTCCCCACCCGGTTCGTCTGCTTTTTTCGGTATCCTGTACATACAGAGAAACGCCGCCGCCAACACAACTAACCCGAAGCAAAAGGCGTCTCGCTGGGCCATCAAGTAAATCCGGTTTCCGGAAGTATCCGCCCCTTCCGCGAGGGCTGCGGCGTGGTAGGTATTCTGCCGGATAGCCATGATTGCGCCGCCGAAGGCGACCCCCAAGCTCTGTCCCAGATTGCGCAGCGTAGCGACCATGCCGGAAGCCATGCCGGAATGCTCCCTGGGTACCGCGCTAAATATGGCGGAATTGATCGCGGATACGCTCAAACCGATCCCTACGCCATGCAGAAGAAGCGCGGCGACGATGAGAGGAAGGGCTATCGTTTCCGACAGAAAGCACATCGTTATACTGCCCAGAGATATGATCAGGAGCCCGACCATCGCAGGGCTTCGGCTTCCGTAGCGGTCCGCCAATCTGCCTCCAAATGGGGAGAAAAACATCATGGTCAAAGGCGTTGCCAGCATAACCAGGCCGGCGTCGCTTCGGGAAAGCAATAAAATATTGATCAGAAAAAAAGGCATTAGGAAATTCGTCATCTGCTGTAGTATGTACGAACTGACGCTGGCTCCGTTGGATAAGGAAAACACCGGAACCTTATATAGCGCCAACCTCATCAAAGGCGCCTTCGTACGGCTTTCGATCCATACGAAGACAACGAACGCCGCCAGGCTGGCGAGCAGGCTGCCTAAAAACAAAGCAGAAACGAAACCCCATTCGGCGCTGAAATTAATGGCTACCGCAAGGAAACCGATGAAAATGGTGAAAAACAAGGATCCGATCCAGTCCATTCGCCGCTCCACGCCCGGGTCAGGTCCTTCTTTTCGCAAGATCAGAACCGCCATGAGGATGCCGATAAAGGAAAAAGGCGCATTAAAGTAAAAAATAGAGCGCCAGCTAAAATGGGACAACAACATACCGCCTACGCTGGGGCCTGCGGAAAGCCCCACGGATACAAAGATGGAGTTGACGCCCAAGGCTTTCCCCCTCTCATTCGCGGGAAAAGCCCGGTTACACATAGCCTGTGTAATGGAAATCATCATACTGTAGCCGAGGCTTTGTAGACCGCGGAAGAAAATAAGCGAAGGCAATCCCTTAGCCAGGAGAGGCAGCAGCAGGGACGCCAACCCAAAGACCAGGAAGCCCCCGATAAACTGACGCTTATACCCATAGATATCGGCAAGCCTGCCAAAGATCAGCATGGTACAGCAAGGTACCAGCGAGAAGATCAACGGGAGCCAACTGATGGCGGACATGGATATGCCGAACTCCTCCGACATAATCGGCAAAGCCAGGTTAATGCTGCTGATCGCGATCGCCGAAGAGATGCTCGCCAAGCCGGTGACGGCAAAGATTCTCCACTTATACTCGGGCATTCGTAGCCTCATAAGCGCTGCACTCATTCCTTTTTTAGGATTCGTTCAAGTAGAAAAGCCGTCCTCTGGCAGAGGGCGGCACACGTGACTTCAGCTTTGACAAATGCCTGGAGGAAAAGTCCTTATTTAAATTTTCTCTTGCGCGCAGCTTCGGACTTCTTTTTCCTTCGGACGCTTGGTTTTTCGTAGTGTTCCCGTTTACGGACTTCCGACAGCACGCCGGCTTTCTGACAGGAACGTTTGAAACGCCGTAAAGCGCTGTCTATGCTTTCGGATTTACCGAGTCTTACTTCACTCATCTTCACACCTCCCTCGTCAGGCCAACCGCTTGCCGCGCGTTCCATCGCAAGAGTTCTGTATGGCAGGCGGTCTGTTATATCCGTACGGATATAACAGGATTATTATATACCATTACACAAATGAGGTCAAGAATGAGATTTGCTAGTCGCCGGGCGGCAAGCTGTCCAGAAAGTCGTGCAGCGCGGGATTGACGTTCTGCTTTTTCCATATAGCGACGACCTCGTGATAGGCGCCGCGGATAGGCGCAAAGGCTATCCTTTCCGTCCATGCGCCGCCGAGGAAGTATTCGCTGGCAAGCAGTACGCCCTTGTTCATCAGGACATTCCCGATATGGTCATTGATGTCGCCGGCGTATTTGGTGATCAAGGGGCGAATGTTATTCTGAAGGAACATTCGCCGGATCAGGGCGATATGCCCGGGAGAGACCTTGTCGTCCAGCATCAGGAGGGGTACGTCGCGCAAATCCTCCACCTCCAGCTCGCCCCTGGCGGCCAGAGGGTGGCTGACGGTCATAAAAGCCCCGAAGGGGACTTTCAGCAAATGCCGGATGTGGTATTCTGCCTCCGGCAAATCACTGCGGGCGTGCGAAAACGTGAAGATCAGATCCAGGCTGTTTGCCGAAAGGCCCGCGTACAGATCGGGGACCGGTAGCATGTCCATGTTGACGACGATCTCCGGATGCAGCGCGATATAGTCCTCCAGTTGCCGGATGAGGAAATCGCTTCTCCACTGCAAACAGCCCAGGCGGAGAGCGCCCCTCGCGCCCTCCTGGGCGGCTTGTGCCGCCTGGATGGCGTTTTGGATCGTCCTGCTGACGCCTTCAAGTTGCTGCTTCAGGATCAGCCCCGCCGGCGTCAGGGTCACTTCCCGGCTGTCTCTGATAAACAGGCGGACGCCCAGCTCGTTTTCCAAACGGCTGATGCGTTTACTCACCCAGGACTGCGACATAAAGAGCTTTTCTCCCGCTTTGGTAAAGCTTGCGTTTTCCTCCACAAGGAGAAACAGATTCAGGTCCGCAAGCTGGATGTTGTACAAGTTATACTCATCCATACGAATCCCGCCTTCCGCTGTTTCGCGCTCCGTTCCGGTTTTTCGCTGAAACGGAGTACTGGGTTTACGGACATTATATACCTTTGACCTGCCCGTCGCTCCAGCCTCCGTCTTCAACTGGCTTTTCCCCGCCCCTGGCGCCGTCCAGGCACAATTGCAGCGTGTCGATCAGCGACAGCACAAAATATTCGGCAAAAGCAGCCAGGACCGCGATGGCAAAGATCCACTTGGGCATGTTCAGAATATCCGAAGCCGTCGACGTCCGAAGAAACATAACAATCTTCAGGTAACCGCCGTAGGCGAGCAATCCGATGATCCCGGTTTCCACAACTGAGACGGCGCAGCGCCAGAAGCAGCGAAAGCGGTAGGGGAAGAGCCGTACAAAGAGGTCGACCCACACATGACCGCCCTTCAACTGGAGCGCAGGGATGCCGAGCATACAGACCGGCACCATGAGATAGGTCGTCAGCTCGTTACTCCCGGCGATCGAACCCAGCTGCAGCTTGCGGAGGATGACGTCGACGGCGACGATAAACACCATCATAAAGCAGGAGACCAGCGCCGCATAATTGGCGACGCTGACGACGCGACCAAAGCCGCCGCGCAATTTCTGTAAGAACAAAGGACTCACCTTCCTCGTGCTGCGATTTCACAGCGTTCGACTAATTATACATGCTGTTGTACTTATCTACCAGCGCGACGGTCTGGTCATAGACAGCCTGGGCGGATCCGCCTGTCTCAGAAATCCACTGCTGTGCGACAGCTTTGTAGGCCGCGTCCAGATCCGAAGCCAGCGCGGCGTTGGGCAGATAGATCGTTCCGCCGTTGTCCTTCGCGGATTGGCGTCCGTTGATCTCGTAAGCTTCCCATATACCGATGAGATTCAGCAGGTAGTCGCCGGACACGGACTGTATGGCGTCGGCGAAACCGTTGTTCGTGATCTCGGCCCATACGCCCTCATTGGCCATCAGGCAGTAGGCGGAACAGCCGATATTGGTATCCAGGTAATAGTTCAGGACGCCGGGTTCATACAGTTTAAACGAGGCGATGCCGTGCCAATCGGTGATCAGGTAGTCGATGACGCCTGTAGATACATTGGTATAGACGTCGCCGATGGGGCAGCCATAGATGTCGGCGCCGACCTGGGTGACAAACATCTGCGCGGGGCCATTATTGCCGCGGATATTGCCCTTAATCTCCGCCGTGCTGCTGATCTCTGCCGTCCCCTTGTACGACAGCGGGCTGGGATTATTGGCCCACAGGAAAAGCAGTTCGCCGCTTTTGGCGTATTCCGCGCGAATGTCCGCGTTATTCTTGTACAGGTCCCACATGGCATAGGCGCCGGCTGTGGCGTTTTTGATCCCCAGCGCCGGGTTCTGTATTGCCAGACTCAGGGGCATATAGCCCTTGAAGTAGCAAGGCAGCGTCCAGTCAAAGTCGATGGAACCGGAGATCATCTCGTCGAGGGTGGCCATCGTGCCGCCCGTGCTGAACGCGTTGGATACGCCCACTTCGATGTAGATCTTGCCTTCCGTGGCAACCAGGACGGCGTCGGACCAGGCGTACAGGAACTCGCCCGCCGCGCTGGCAGCCGGGTCGTGGCAGTTGAGGATGTAACGGTACTGAGCGTCTGTCGTGTTGTAGGTCGAAGCCTGCCTGTGCAGGTCAGCGATAAACGCGTAAGCGTCGTCCGCCCGCTTTGCCGCATCGGCCGCGAGCGTGGGGACGCCGGCGGGCATCGGCGCAGGTGACGGCTCGAGCGTCGGCGCAGGTGCGGGTGCAGGCGTGGGCTGTACGTCGGGGGTCGCTGTTGGAGCGGGCGGGCTTTCCGCCGCTGGCTGGCTGCCGCCGCATCCGGCCAGCAAAGTCGCAAACATCAACAGGATCATCATAATCGTAAGAGCTTTCTTCATTGTGTCATCCTCCATATTTTACCATTCTTACGTTATACAGACAAGGGCTATTGCGCATGAAAAAAAATGGCTGTCACGCCCCGTAGCGCATCACGCCCGGCAGCCAGGTGGAAAGCGACGGGAAGGCCATCACGATCGCAATCGCGACGACAATACCGATGATGAAGGGCGCCGTCCCCTTAAATATCGACGTCAGGGGCGTATCCTTCGCGATGCCCGCCATGACATAGCAGCACATGCCTACAGGCGGCGTCATCAAACCAAGCTGCATCAGCATAACCATCAGGACGCCAAACCAGATACGGTCATACCCCAGTACTTCGACCACGGGCAGAAAGATCGGCGTCAGCAGGATGATCAGCGGCAGCGAGTCGACAAAGCAGCCGAGGATCGCGTAGACGCCCAGGCAGGACAACAGGATCCAAAACCGGCTGATGGGCGCCGTGGCGCAGAAAGTGGAGACCGCCTGAGGCAGCCCCGTCGCCGAAAAGAAGTTCGCCAGTATATTTGCGCCGATCATGATGAGAAAAATCATTGCTGTCGTCTCGATGGTCTCCTTCAGTGTAGCGACGACATTTTTGACCGTGAACCTGCCCCGGATCATCATGAAGATAAAAGCGCCTGCCGTGCCGATCGCCGCGCCTTCCGAAGCGCTGCACCACCCAAACAGGATGCCGCCCAGCACCAGGGCAAACAGAATCAGGACGGGCACGACGCCAACGGCAGCTTGCAGCTTTTCCTTCAGGGAAAACCGCGGCCCTCTCGGCCCCGCGTCAGGGTCAAGGGCACAGATCACCACGACCACCAGCGAGTAGCATAGGCACAGGATAATACCGGGAAATATGCCTGCCATAAACATGCGCCCGACGCCGACGCCCGCGTTGATCCCGTACAGCATGAAGCCGACGCTGGGCGGAATGAGGATGCCCAGCGTACCCCCGGCGGAGATCGAGCCGCAGGTCAGGGTCCTTTTATAGTGATATTTATCCATCTCCGGCAGGCAGATCTTGCCCATGCTGGCGGTCGTCGCCGTAGACGAACCGCAGATCGCGGCAAAAAAGGCGCAGGCAATCTCCGTGGCGATCGCCAGGCCGCCCTTCATGCGGCTGACGAACTTGTAGCACGCGGCGTACAGGTCCTGGCTGATGCCGCCGTAGGCACAGGTCACGCCCATGAGCGTGAACAGGGGGATGACGCTGAGCGATTCGCTGTTGACGGACGCGAAGGGCGTATTGGTCACATACCCGATCGCCGTCGGAAGGCCCCGGATAAACCAGCCGCCCACAAAACCGACGAGCGCCATGGCTATGCCGATGTGCATGCCCATGAAAATCAGGACGACCAGCACGACCAGTCCCACCAGGCCAATCGCAAATGATGACATATATGCAGTATCCTCCTCGCGGCAAGCCCGCGAATACGCCCGCGCCTGGCAGGCTTATCTACAGGATTTCCGTATCCTTTCCGAGTAGAGGTTCACCGTCATCATTGTAACGCAAGCGATTCACAAAGGCAACCATTTGTTGGATGGTATGTGGATGGTATTGCCGAGGTTTCTCACAAAACGC
>Ga0099364_10015256_pt1 | contig 10139 bp, 5 predicted proteins | sample TergutTh196P3_FD_73070 | JGI IMG/M metagenome (GOLD analysis project Ga0099364, IMG submission 73070) | Microcerotermes parvus P3 segment gut microbial communities from Pointe-Noire, Republic of the Congo - Th196 P3 | ecosystem: Host-associated > Arthropoda: Insects > Digestive system > Gut ...
AAGAATGTCTCAATTTAGCTATAGCCAGCGACAAAAAACCTTTTTTAATCAGCGATATGGGAGATAATCCCGGAGGCGGCGGTTCGGGCGAGGTGACATGGACGTTGGCAAGGGTGCTTAAACGTCCGGAATTTCAATCTCCAAACGGAAAAAGCCTGCTTTATTGTTCTATTCCGGGAAGCGAGATGGTTGAAGCGGCGCAAAGAGCCGGCGTTGGCGGACATGTGGAGGCTTATGTAGGCGCTATGACAGACAATTCATATGAACCGCCTATTTTATTGTCAGGTACAGTAGTGTACGTAAATCCTGCCAGAGGGCAAGAAACGCAGGCTCAAGCACGAACGGGCGCAAACATAGCCATTATAAAAACAGGAAGCGTTTACGTAGTTGTGGGAACTTCTTCGCCTACGCCTAATTTGGAAGGTACCGGAATAGAGCCCAAAGAAATGGATATCGTAATGGTCAAGCAGGGATACTTGGTGAGCAGATGGTATGATATTCAGGCTGATTGGGTAATGGCTCTTACGCGCGGAAGCGTAGATCAGGATTTTAAAAGTCTGCCCTACAAGCGTCTTATAAGACCTATCTTTCCATTAGACCCTGATATGCCTGATCCTGAACTTAACGTAATATTCGTGCCTTCGGCAAAACATTTTTATGGCAGATGATATAAATCTTTGTGCCGTATCATAAAATGTAATAATGGACAAGACATTGATTATTACCGGCGGAGCCGGTTTTATAGGTTCACATGCGGTGCGCTTTTTTGTGAATCAATATCCGGATTACCGTATCGTAAATTTGGATAAGTTGACTTATGCCGGTAATCTCGAAAATCTTGTCGATATTGATTCTAAAACCAATTATGTTTTTGAAAAAGCCGACATTACCGACGCCGACCTGATGAAGGAACTATTTGAGAAATATCGTCCCGACGGCGTTATTCATCTTGCTGCCGAATCGCACGTAGACCGTTCTATCAGCAGTCCGATGGAGTTTATTATGACTAACATAGTTGGAACGGTTAATCTGTTAAATGCTGCCCGCGCGCTGTGGGACGGTAAGTACGACGGTAAGCGTTTTTACCATGTTTCGACCGACGAGGTGTACGGTTCGCTTGGCGCTGAAGGATATTTCGTGGAAACAACGCCGTATGACCCACGTAGTCCATACTCGGCGTCGAAAGCAAGCTCCGACCATTTAGTGCGCGCATATTATCACACATACGGTATGCCGGTTGTATTGTCGAACTGCTCGAATAACTACGGTCCCAACCATTTTCCTGAAAAGTTGATACCGCTGGCAATCAACAATATCAAGAACAACAAACCCATACCTGTTTACGGCAAAGGCGAAAACGTGCGCGATTGGCTATACGTACTTGATCATGCCCGCGCAATAGACGTCATTTTCCACAATGGCAAAACCGGCGAAACGTATAACATCGGCGGAAACAACGAATGGACAAATATTGACCTTATACGTCTTCTGTGCCGGATCATGGATAGGAAAACAGGACGCTCCGAAGGCGCATCGGCAAAACTGATTACCTTTGTGAAAGACCGTGCCGGACACGATTTGCGCTATGCCATTGATTCGTCAAAACTGCAAAACGAATTAGGTTGGAAACCTTCTCTGCAATTCGAGGAAGGACTTGAAAAAACAGTCGATTGGTATCTTGACAATGAAAAATGGCTAAAAGGCGTGATAAGCGGAGAATACGAAAAATATTATCAAAAACAGTACGAAGTTTGATATTGTTTTTGAAAAAATTCCTATTTTTGCGGCTTCAAATCTAATTCGATGAGAATAATATTTTTTTTATTTCTTTTAGGAATGGTTTCAGGCAGGTTGCATGCACAAGACCCGCGTATACCTTCCGAAAGTCCCCGTTTGATTGTGGGGATTGTAGTTGAGCAGATGCGCAGCGATTATATTTCGCGTTTCTGGAATATGTTCGGCGAGGGCGGTTTCAAGCGGCTGATTCAAGAAGGTACATATTGCCGCAATGCATCGTTCAATCATTTCTACATGCAGACCGCTCCGGGGTATGCCACGATTTATACCGGCAGCGCTCCTTCATCGCATGGCATCGTTGCCAACGAATGGTATGATCGTCCGAGCAACAAGATAACAACAGCCGTTGGCGACGAATCGGTCAGAACCGTTGGCGGTGCGTATGACGCAGGGAAATATTCGCCGCATAACATGTTGCCGACAACAATCGGCGACGAAATAAAATTGTCAAATTTCAGGCAGTCGAAAGTCTTTGGCGTTTCGCTCGAACCGGTTTCGGCAATCCTGTCGGCTGGGCATACGGCAAATGGCGCCTTCTGGTACGACAACGAAAACGGAACATGGGTAACAAGCAGTTACTACATGCAACAGTTGCCGGAATGGCTTGTAAAAGAAAATGAAAAAAAACTTGCAGACCTGTATCTTACACAAACATGGAATACAACGTTCCCTATTTTTGAGTACACTAACAGCCTTACCGACGAAAATCCCTATGAAACAGGCATCGCCGGACGTTTCGTATTTCCATACGTACTACCCGAACTCGGCAGAACAATGAGCATATCCGGACGATACCGGCTGCTTAAACAAACGCCATTCGGAAACACGCTCACAAAAGATATGGCAATCGCTACGATTGTAAACGAAAATCTTGGCAAAAACAAATTTACCGATATGATAACAATTTCGTTCGCATCTACCGAAAACATAGGAAATGCCTTCGGTCCCATGTCTATTGAAGTGGCGGATGCTTTCGTGAAATTGGACAAAGACATAGAGCATTTTCTTCAATTTATTGACGAGTACATCGGCAAACAAAATACGTTGATATTTTTAACATCGAATCACGGAGCCGCCAAAACGCCCGGATATTTAGAAGATTCGAAGGTACCGGTGGGAAGTTTCAATTTCAACAGTTCTATTTCGTTGCTGCGCAGTTACTTGAATGCCGTTTACGGAAGCGGCGACTGGATAAAGGATTATATCGGACAGCAACTGTATCTTAACTCGGATTTTATCGAAAATTCCAAACTCAAATTGGACGATTTCCGCGAAGTAGTAGCCCAGTTTATGATACAGTTTACGGGAGTGTCGCATACTATAACCGCCACTGCATTGCAAAACAACCAGTTTACAGAAGGATTCAGAAGTAAAATGCAAAACAATTTCTATCCGCGTCGTTCGGGCGATGTTTTTATAAACCTGCATCCCGGATGGGTGGAAAGAAACCAACTGTCAACAGCGCATAATTCGGCATATCCATATGACACACACGTACCGCTGATATGGTATGGATGGAAAGTGAAACGCGACGTGATTGTTCGACCGGTAGACATGACTGATGTAGCGCCAACAATCGCCTCCATGATGAACATTATGGTACCAAATGCCACGACAGGAAAAGTGATTGACGAATTAGTTAAATAGAGTTTAGAGTTTAGTTATTAACAACATAACCGTCGATAAGCTTCACAGTTATCGCTCCGTTTGTATTTACGTCAAAAACGTATCCTCCCGATGCAAGTTCGAACTTTGCGGTTTGAACGCCGTTGTGTACGGCTTCACCGATGTAAACAACGCCGGAAGCTGTTGTTGCCACCATCCTCCTCGGACCGGTTATGGCTGGCACAGGAAGATACAGCGTGGCAGTCGTGTTAGGCGGGATACGGGTCTGGTACGAGGTCAGATTTATATCTTTCGCATCGCATGTGCACACAGTACATTTCGTGCATTTGATGTCTAACAGTCCACAATCGCAAACAGAGCATTTTGTGCATGTTACCCAGCCGCTTTCGATTCTTCCATACGGAGAATCGAAATGACCGCTCGCACGAACAATACGACTGATTTTCAACTCGAAATTGTCAATGCCGGTATAGTCGGCTTTGTCAATTGTGGGTTGAAGAATAATTTTCTTGAATCCGGGGTTGGTCGGCACAGGTTGCATACCCAGCATATACTCAAAGAACCATTCGTTTATGCATCCGTATGCAAAATGATTGAAGGAGTTCATGCCTGCGGGTCCGAAGCCGAATGTTACGTCGAATGAATTCCATCGCTCCCACCACGTAGTACCGAGGTTTCTTACAGGCGCCATCCAGCCGGGTACGCGGTCCTGATGAATTGCCTTATATGCAATTTCGGGTCCGCCAACGTCGGTGGTGACGGGCAGCAATACATTGACGCCGAGGAATCCCACGCCTAAACTGTATTCCGGCTCGTTACGTATCATCTTGTCTGTATTCATGATGTTTACGAATAATGCGTCAATCATGTGTTTGCGGTGGGCTTCGTCGCGGTATAGCCCTAATTTGAGCGCCCAGGTCAAGGCTGTCTGCGCGTTGTCCATAAGGTCGTCTGTACCGCCCATCATACCGCCGCCCGACATCAGGTCGTTGGCTACTCTACGGGCTTCCAAAGGCGAAACATTGGGTCTGTCTGCCCTGTTGAGTATATTGGTAACCCAGGCTGCCGTCGCTGCATCATACACAAATCCGCCGTCAACACGCTGAATACCATAGCGATTGTTTGAGTTCACTTCCGCTTCCACCAATACCGGAGGCTTCATAAAGTTCGCTTTTAGTTCGTCGTAACGCGCCTGATACTTGACTACTGCCTGGGAGTTGCCCGTTGCCGCTGCCATGTCGCGCATCAGTAAACTGACGTATATTTGATAGACAGCGCTTATATACTGCAGATTTGCTCCCTTGAACGCAAGCCAGTCGCCGTAATTGTTCTGCAAGTATGTATGCTGGCGACGTACAGGTATATTGGCTCTCGTTCCGGTGGTTCCGGGTTCGACGCTCAGCATGAAAGTACCATTGTCTCCGTCGGGTCCGTTGCCGTATATTCTGTCCATGTATCCGTCCATTGCGCGCCAATTACGCTTTATAATATGAACATCGCCTGTCTTCATGTATGCTTGCCATGGTATTACAATTCCGGCATCTGCCCATCCTGACGCTGTTTGTGTGAGCGTTCCCGGACTCCAGCCGGCCGGCATAACTGATCCGAAACGATAGTCATACGCTTCTGCATGGCGCGCCATCATTTCCATATATGCGTCATAGAAAGGAACTGCATCAAAATTGAACATGGCAGAGTTAGCAATGACTTGAGCGTCTCCGGTCCATCCGGCGCGTTCAGTTCTCTGGTTGCAGTCTGTGGGGATGGTGGGCCAGTTGCTTGCCTGTCCCCAGTAACCGTTCTCTATCATTCTGTTGATATATCGGTTATTGGTTGCTATCTCGCCTGTTCTGTTATGAGCCGAAGTGATATTCAAAGATTCAAGGCTGTAAATGGTGATAGTGGCGCCGGGTGTTTCAACGGATATCTCTGCATGTTCGTAGCCGTTGTATATTGTGTAGGGTCTCCATGTCTGGCGTCCCTGCGCCATCTTGTAGTATGAGGTCTGTCCGTCCCATCCGCGCATTGCGCCGTAGTACAATGAAAATTCGGGTGCATCTGGACCGCCGTTTACGGAGATACCGCCGGCAGCGCCTCTGCGGGCTACATTATCGTTAAGCATTTCTGCATGACGAATCTTTACAACAGTGTTTTGCTGTCCATCTATGTTCATCCTGACAGCGCCTGACAGGTTCTGCCCGAAGTGAACTGACAATACCTCGCCGTAGCGAAGTGTTATCGGCTCTGCGAAAAGCCCCTGTTGGTTTGCAAAATTGACGGGTATTTTATTGATTTTGCCGCGTTGGTTAATCGTGAAGAACTCGGCGCCGTCCGTCTCAAGCGGATTGCCTGTTTGCCTTACCTCAATCGATTCGAGGAACTGTGATTCCGTAGGTCTGACAATCTGTTCGGGTCTGAACTTGAATGCGTCTACCGGATAGAAGTTCCATTCGGGACTGTTGTGGTACTGCGCTACTGCGCCATTGTTGGGTTCCAGCGTTGCTCCGGCTGCCGCGAATGCAGCGGCAAAGGTAATTTCCTGATTTTCGTTGCCGGGGCTACGTCCTCTGTCGGTCATTGCAAACCAGCCGCTGTCGTCAAATCCGACATTATTCCAGCCGTCTAATGCCCGCGCTCTGTTGGCGCAGAAAAACTCGCCCATGTAGTAATCGCTGAAGACCACAGGACCCGCTATTGATTTCCAGCCGGAGGGGTTTGTGCCAACTATCTGAACGCTTCCGTCAGCAAAAGTTATGATCATCTTTCCGAGCAGAGCCATTGTTTTTGAATCGCCGGTAGAGCCGGGTAGTTGCCATGATCTGCCGGTTTCTACAAAGTTGTCGACCGGGTCAAACAAGTTTGAAGCAACTCTGCCGGCATAGTAACCCTTGTTCATTTCCGCCGCCAGCGTTACCCTGTTATTATTGGCTTTTACAAGGTCAGTGACGTCATACGTCTGGTAATTCGTGAACAGCCGGTAGTCTGATGCGCCCGGAGCAAACATCGGCTCAATATTTACGCCTTTTGGATCCTTCATCGGCGCCTTCACTCCGTTTACATACGCCTCGTAGTTGCCCATACCTGTCATATAAAGGACAGCAGACGCCACATCGTTCCTGCGCAGCGCAACTTCGGTTCTGATAAGCGGGTTGCCGCCAAGACGCACGTAATTGTTTAGATTGCCGACTGCATCGCCGGTTCCGCTGTTAGGCGCGCCGGTTGCTGCATTGGTTATTTGCCAGCCCGCACCAACCGGTGAAAAGCCGAACAGGTCAATCAGCGTTTCTCTTACAAGATTGTTGCCGTCCGGATCATTTGCCGGTCTGATTGGCGGCAAATTCCATGTGTTGCCGGCTTGTCTGTGAGCGGCTGTTAGCGGGTCGGCTTCGTTCTGAAGGGACTTTATCGGCATGATCCATGTAGCGCCGCTAAAGTTTGTGCCGGTCATAAAATAGGCAGGCTCGGATGTAACAGGAGAGCCATACGCGGGAGTTACCGTTACTGTCCAGTAGTATTTGGTTTCATCCTCCAACGCGCTGCCGCCGTACTGAACCCCCGTAGAAAGTCCGCTCGCCACAGAATTACTATCCCAAACGATAGACCCGTCAGGCGCGCCTTTCCTTACTACAATCTTATATGCAGACTGCCCCTGACCGATAATGTTGGACGCCATCTGCCAACCAAAACGCACCTTGTTTTTGTCAATTCCGAGCGGGTTTACCTGGTAATTAACATTCAATCCGGTGATTGAGGTGTTACCCGTTTGTGCAAACACACTTACTGCGAAAAAATAGACAATACATAATAATATTAACTTTTTCATCTTATTATTGTTTTATTAATTTTATTTTTTTTAACCGCAAAGATAACATTTATTTATCAGAATCACCCATTTGAACATGTAAAAAAATACTGTGAGGGTAACTCCTTCGGAGTTCCAGAGATGGTACGTATTCAGTATCCCCGAGTTGCGCTATGCTTACTCGGGGTTATCCACGTAAAAGTCCTATATTTGGACTTACATATCAAGAAAATATTTTTGCTCTGTGCTGCCATGCTTTGTTTCTATAATACTTATGCCTCTTCCACCCAGCAACACCGCCCGCATTTTTTCATCCATTTTTTGTGACGGTCATAACTATCCTTGTCGTTGCATATCCAGAGCGTTTTACGAATGGTGCGCGGTTGCATTTCGGGTATGGGGGCGTCGCCGTCGGTAAAAATTATCATTCCGTCGTAATGATTTTTTCGCGTATTTTCGAAAAATTCTACTACCGGCTGAAAATGAGTGCCACCGCGTCCGTGAACTTTGACTTCTTTTTTTGCTTTTTTTAACGTTACCAAAGGCATTTTTACCTCTGTATCAAACTGTAATACGTCAATAGTACGTATTCCGTATTTGAAAAAACGGTTGATGACCGAATAAAAAATCTGTATGTCCCTGTTAGAAATTGATGCGCTTACATCTATAGCAATCAACAAGTTGGTAACAAATTCGTTCTTTTTTCCCATGTACAAAAAACCGAAGCGGCGACTGGGGCGAAATCGCGTTAGTATCTTGTCGCTCTTTAGAACACTCGCCCTGAAACCGTTGAGTATCTTGCGGTAATCAATCTTTGGCGCCAAAGATGCTATCAAATGTTGTATCAAATCGCCCGGAAGTGTACCCCACTGCATATTGTTGTGCGCCCATTCAACGATTTCTCTAACTTTTTCGTCCATAAAATCGTCTTCTTCCCATAAGCCCGAACCTTCGACAGCACGGGATGTGCCGTCGGGTTTGCCGGGACTGCTGCCACCCTGATTGCCTTCATTGCTTTCATTACCGTCGCCGTCTACATCTTCGCCTTCGTTTGAGTCGCCTTCATCATCGAAATCGCTATCGCCTTCGTTGTCTGCATCTCCTTCCTCATCACCTACATCTTCTTCATTTCCTTCATTTCCTTCCTCGTCATCGTTTTCATCGCTATCATCATCGTCTTCCTTTCCTTTTCCTTCTTCCTTGTCGTCGTCTTTTTCTTTTTCTTTTTCTTTATCTTTTTCTGTTTTTTTTCCCGCCTGTTTTTGCTTTTTTTCATCATTTTCATCTTGCCCTGTTTGCTGCATTTTTTCAGCCATATCCAACAGTTCGCGATAATAAAATTCAAAATTTCTGTTTTCGTATGATGCATCGTTTCCCCAGATTTCTTGAACAGAAAATTTTAAATAATTAAATGTATAGTTGTCGTTTAGCGTGATATTGCTTGCCATGTATGCTATATCCTTTTTTTCGTGGCGACGGTAGGGATGCCGCAAAAGAATCCGTATCACTTCGGCGCGAAGATTTTCTTCCATTTGTGCTTCCGAAAGTTTTTCACGCCCATTGTCACCTGTAAAATTATACTCAATGCGCCCCTGACCGCTTCGCACCGGATAACGAAGACGCTCGTTAGCCCTCACATCGTGCGACATGAAGGTCATAAACAACAGTGGTTCAGTCAGAAACCAACGGTTAGTTATTTTTTTGATGATGTCTGTCATATCTCAATATCTTTGATAAAAGACACTACATTGTTAAATATGTATTGCGAATTGCTCAAAATTTTGAAACGGCTTTTTGGATATGTCGACGATTCGTACATGGTTGTCCAATGCGCAAGCACTTCGTGACGTTTTTCGTCTACAAGCCATTTGACGTACTGTTCCAAATTTTCGATGTATTTCTTTATTTTTTGTTCGTCATCTTCCGTTTCTATTATTCGAAACATCGCCTCGTTCAATACGGTTGTTTCGTGAGCCTGTGTCTTCTTCAACTTTGCCGCATGTTTTTTGAAATTTGTCAAAACGTCCATTGCACTTATTTGCGACAATTTTTTAGCGTACGAGCAAAACTTCAATGCCGTTGTGATGCCGATTATTCCGGCTATTGCTTTTTCCGTAGCCTTGTCTATTTCTTTGAGCGGCGCTATAAGGTCAGCAACACGTTCCCAGGCGCGTCTGTCGGCTGTTTTGGCTAATCCACCGTCGGGGTTCACCGGCTCGTCCAACAAATCGGGATTATTGCTGATAAAATCGACGACGCGGCTGTCTAATTTTCTGCCGCTTGCCCACAGCAGCCATTCTTCTGTGGTAGGCGAAAAGTGATACACGTTGAAACGCGACACTAACGCCGGGTCTAAATCGGTAAGTTGGTATTCCTCGCCCTCGTTTATTGCCGAAATGATTTGGCTGCCTTGCGGAAGTCGTTTTCCTGCAAGGGTTTTGTTCAACACCAAGTCCATCACCGTTTGCAAAATCTCCGGACGGGCGCGGTTTAGTTCGTCCAAAAACAGCGCCACAGCAGTATTGTCGTCGGGAAACCAAAACGGCAACTTAAATTCGGTACGGTTGCTATCGCTACTCAACGACGGCAAACCGATAATATCGCCCGGGTCGCTCATCTGACCCAAAAAAAGCGAAACAACCTTACGCCCGCGCTCGGAAAAGTAGTCGGTAATAATGCGCGACTTGCCAATCCCATGACGACCCACAAGCATGATGTTCTGCTCCAAAGGCGTGATTTCAAGTATGCGGTAAAGTTCCGCTGTATTAATATTTACTCCCATTTCTTATTTTTGATTTTCGATTTTTGATTTTTGATTTTTGATTTTTAGCACGCAGATAACGCAGATTTAACAGATTTTCGCAGATTTTTCATTATTCATTATTCATTATTCATTATTCATTATTCATTATTC
>Ga0099364_10015257_pt1 | contig 10139 bp, 7 predicted proteins | sample TergutTh196P3_FD_73070 | JGI IMG/M metagenome (GOLD analysis project Ga0099364, IMG submission 73070) | Microcerotermes parvus P3 segment gut microbial communities from Pointe-Noire, Republic of the Congo - Th196 P3 | ecosystem: Host-associated > Arthropoda: Insects > Digestive system > Gut ...
CGATGAATACGGCTGTGCCCACCTCCACGGCCGTGGCCCCGGCCAGGATGAATTCCAGGGCGTCTTCGGCCGTCATGATGCCGCCCAGGCCCACCACCGGAATTTTCAGGGCCCGGGCGCATAGCCATACCTGGCGCAGGGCCAGGGGTTTGATGGCCGGGCCCGACAGCCCTCCCAGGCCTCCGCCCAGGCGGGCCCGCCGGCGGGCCAAGTCCACCACCAGGCCGGGGAGGGTGTTGATGAGAGCCACGGCCGCGGCCCCGGCCCCTTCGGCCGCCGCGGCCACGGCCGTGATGTCCGAGACCAGGGGGGCCAATTTGACCAGGAAGGGCAGGCCCGCCTCTCCCACGGCCCGGCAAATTTCGTCCACAGCCAGGGGGTCGCTCCCGAAGGCCGCCCCGCCTTGGGCCACGTTGGGGCAGCTGACGTTGACCTCCAGGAAGTGGGCCCCGGAGCCGGCCAGGCGGGCGGCCAGGCGGCCGTATTCCTCCGGCGTGCGGCCCAGAATGTTGACCCCCGCCGTGGCGCCCGCGGCCAATAAGGGCGGGAGGCCCCGGGTCAGGAAGGCCTCGACCCCCATGTTTTCCAAGCCGATGGAATTCATCAGCCCCCCCGGTATTTCAGCCAGGCGGGGGCCGGGGTTGCCCGGCCAGGGCGTAAGGCTCAGGCCCTTGACGATGACCGCGCCCAGACGCTCCGGCGGGCAGAAGTCACGCAACTCCAAGCCATAGCCGAAGGCGCCGGAGGCGGCCAGCACCGGATTCTTCAAGGTCAGGGGGCCCAGGCGGGTGGTGAGGTCCGGTTCCCGGGTCACGCGGCCCCCCAGTCCAGGGTCCGCCCATCGACCGCCGGACCCTCGCGGCAGACCAAAAAGCGGCCGCCGGCCTTAAGCGGCAGGCTGCAGCCCAGGCAGACCCCCAGGCCGCAGGCCATGCCGGCCTCCACGGAAACCAGGGGCGTCACCCCAAAATCTTCGGCCAAGGCCGAGACGGCGCCCAGCATGGGGGCGGGGCCGCAGGCGAAAATGGGGCGGGGCTCGCGCCCCAGGGCCTCGGCCAAGGCCTCCGTCACCAGCCCCTTGCGACCGTAGCCGGAGCCGTCATCAACCGTGGCCGTAAAATCGCCGGCCCAGGAGGCCAGCCAGTCCCGGGGCGCCTGGCCGGAGGCGGAGCGTTCGCCGTAGAACAGTCGGCCCTGCCTCCCGGAGGCCTCCAGCCAGTCCCGGACCAGGGGCATGGGGGCCAGGCCGATGCCCCCGGCGGCCAGGTAAAAATCGGAAAGGCCGGCGGCCAGGACGTCCAGGGAACGGCCCAAGGGGCCGGTCAGCCGAAGGGGAGCGCCGGGGGCCAGTTCGCTCAAAAGGCGCGTGGCCGGACCGACCCGCCGAAGGAGGATCTGGACTCCCCCGGCCTGGACCCGGTGAATGGAAAAAGGGCGGTCTAAAAGAGGCCCGGGGCCCGATTCCGGCCAGCCCCGGAGCTTGACGAAGCAGCCGGGGGCCCGGAAGCGATCCGCGGCCGGAGTTTCAATATCCAGCCAGAAGGTGTCGGGTGACAGGCGCCGGGTGGCCCGCAAAAATCCCGTGACCATTTCCGGGGCGGCCACGGCGGTCATGGGCGATCCTCCCGGACTCCGGCCAGAAAGCCGAAGCGCGGCCATATATCCCCCCGCCGGTAACTGTAAAATTCCGGTGAGCAGCGGCTGCATATTCCGGCCGTCTCAATGTTCTCCTCTTTCAGGCCGGCCCCGGTCAATTGTCCGCGGCTGACGGCCCAGAAGTCGAAATGGTTTTCCCGGACCATGAAGGGCTTAAATTCGGGCGGCAGCTCGGTTTGGTGGTTTACAAACTCGGCGCAGCAGGGGCCCAAGGAGGGGGATATGGCCGCCTTGAGGCGGGCGGGCCTGGCGCCGATTTCGGCCAGGGCGGCCACGGTACGGCCCAGGATGTTCCGCCCGGAACCCCGCCAGCCGCTGTGGACCAGGGCCAGGGCCCGGGATTCCGGGTCATATAAGAGGACGGCCTGGCAGTCGGCCACCTTGACCAGGAGGGCCACTCCCGGAACCGGGGCTAAAAGCGCATCGTAACCTGGGCGCGCTTCTTCCGGCACCCTGGGGTGATAGGCATCCCCGGGCCGCACCACCAGTATTTCCGCGCCGTGGGTTTGGGTGACAAAGGCCGCCGGGGGCAGATTCAAGGCCCTTTCGGCCCGGCCGAGGTTGGCCGCCACGTTTTCCGGGGAGTCGGTCTCGTTGAAGGCCAGGCTCAATTCCCCGCCCCCGGGGCCGCTGACTCCGCCCCGGCGGGTGAAGACGCCATGGGCCAGCTCCGGATGGGCGGCCAGGCCGGGGAACTCATACCACTTCAAACCGTTATGATTGCGGGCAAAAAGCCCTGTCGGGCTTTGTATTATGGGGCTTAATTCCATAGAATAAAAAGATTATTTATGTTCCAGGCTTGAATTGGGCCAGCCACTGCCCGGCCTCCTCCTCCGCCCGTTCGAGGTCCGCGGGCTGGAGTTCTTTTCCCATTTCAGCCAGGAGTTCCTCAAAACCCGGGTTCTGGTAGCCGGCGGCCCGGGCGGTGAGATACCACCTGAGGGACTGGACAGGATCGGGAGCGCGCCCCAATCCGCCGCGGAAGATCACGGCCACGTTCTTCATGGCCTCGGGGTTGCCCAGTTCGGCGCTCCTGACAAATGCCGCAAAGGCCTGGTCCAGGTCGCGGGGTTGATCCAGGATTCCCTGCAGGTAGATGACGCCCAGCTCGTTGGCGGCTTCGGCGTGGCCGTCGGCCGCCGCCCGGCGGAGGTAGTCCACGGCCTTTCCGGGGTCGGGGGGGATAAGGACGTTGTTCAAATGGAGGGCATAGAGTTTGTAGGCAGCGGCGGGCAATTTCAAATCAGCCGCCTTTTGGAAGTTGGCCAGGGCCATGGCGGCGTCCGCCTGGGCGCCTAGGCCTATTTCATAGGAAACACCGAGGCTGTAGAAGGCTTCCGCCAGCCCCAGGTCCGCGGCCTTCCCATACCAGGCCAGGGCCTGGCTGTAGTTGGGGGACAGCCCCAGGCCGTTTTCATAAAAGGCCCCCAGGGTCATATATGTCCTGGCTTCGGTTTCCCCGGCCTGTGTTAAAATCTCCCGGGCGGCCTGGATTTCCCGGGAGCCGGGACCGGGGCCGGCCAGGGTCAGGGAAACCAGGGAAAAGGCGGCGTCCTTGAGGCCGGCTTGGAGCGCCCGGCTCAGGTACTCCACGGCCAAGGCCCGGTCCGCGGTCACGCCCTTGCCAATTTCGTAAGCCAGCCCCAGCTGGCGCCAGCCTTGAGCCAGGCCGGCCTCGCCGGCCTTCCGGTACCAATCCGAGGCCAGGCTCAGGTTTCGAGGCGCGTTTTGACCGGTTTCATACAACCGGCCGGCCTGATACATGGCCTGGGCGTCTCCGCCTTCGGCCTTGGCCAGGATGGCCTGGAGAACCTCCGCGCCTTCCGGCGGCCCGGCCGGGCCGGAAGCCCCTGAAAAGACGGGGTTGAAAAACAGCGCGGCCAGGGCCAGGATGGCGCCGAGGCGAAGGGTTGGTTTCTTTCCAGTCATGGCGACCTCGAAAATACCTATCAGAGCCAAGCGATTAAGAAGGCCCAGCACCGCTGGCCTTCTAAATCGCTTGAGGCTCTAGAAAGGAAGATCGTCTTCTGAGGGCAGGGGGGAAAAGGGGTTATCGGCATCGGCAAAGGGGTCGCCTCCCTGGGGCGCGGGGCGGGCCGGGGCCGGGGCCTGGCGCGGGGCGGGCCGGGGGGGCTCCGGCGGGCGGGCCGCCGACTCGTAGTCCTCGCCGCCGGCGGGGCGGCTGCCCAGCATTTGCAGGGTCTGGCCGATCACCTCGGTCCGGTAGCGGTCCTGCCCGGTCTCCTTATCCTGGTACTTGCGGGTCTGGATGCGGCCTTCAATATAGACCTGGCGGCCCTTGCTGAGATACTTGTCGGCTATTTCCGCGACCCGGTCGAAGAGGACTATGTTATGCCACTCAGTCCGTTCCTCGCCGCCGAATTTATCAGTGGTGGCCAGGGAAAAGCGGCAGTAGGTCTTGCCGCTGGCCCCGACGCCGGTTTTGGGGTCCTGGCCCAGGTTTCCCACCAGGATGACCTTGTTCACGCTGCCCATACGCGCTCCTTAAATTATTGTTGAAACGCTCTAAACCACCTTGTTTATGATCACCGGGTTGGGAATGGTGCTGTAGGTCCCCCGGCCGGCGATGTTGTAATTGTAGGACAAATAATCGTAGGGATGGTAGAGGCCCTGGTTGCGGGCCACGGCGCTGTAGCGCCGCTGGTTCATATCCGGGTAGCGCTCGTTATCGAGCCGGGGCCGGAGGACATCACGAAAGGAGGGCCCCAGGGTCTCCTTGGTGGTGTCGCGCAAGGGACCGGAGGTGTTGTTGCTGATGGTCCGGGCCTCGGTCCGGGTGGCTATCTGGGGCAGGTTGCCCGGGTCGGTGTTGCCGGCCAAGGGGAGGCGGGCTTCGGCCCAGACCGAGGGCAGAAAATCCTGGCTGCGTAATCCGATGACTGGCATAGGGGGCCTCGCGGAGCTTCAAAAAATGTCACAATACAATAACATCGGAAGGGGAAAAATGCAAGAATTATAGCTCGAAATGATATTTCGCGGAGCCGGCCGGCCTTGAAGGCGGGCCGTCAATCTTGACCACCAGGCCTTCCAGGGTCAGGCAGCCGGTCTCTTCAAATTCCGGACGGTTTAGGGAAAAAAGATAAGAGCGTTCGGTGACTTCCGGTTTGAGATAAATCAGGACGTGGCTTTTAAAACGGTCCTGGCTGATGCGGTTGAGAACGGAAAGGGCCGGGCCGGCATCGCCGTTGGAAGCGTTCAAGGCCGGCCCTTTGAAAAAGCGGGCCGGGGGGCGCTCCAGGAGGGGCAGAAGCTCCAATTCCGCGGCCGGAACCGCGCCCAAGAGGTGGATATAGGCCGCGCGGCTGAAGCGGGTGCGGCCCACGCCGCGCACGCTGAGCCGCCCGCCGGAGTCGAAGTTCATTTCCTTGTAATTGCTCCCCAAAGTCCAGGCCGCGGTCTTGAGGTTCTGATTGATGGCCACATCCAGAAGCCCCAGGCGGACATCGCGTAAGGGGAGGGCGGCCGGGGGCCGAGCGGCCTGGGGGGAGGCTTCTTGACCCGCCTGGTCCGCCGGCCAGCCGCAGTCGGCCACCAGGCGGGCCAGATAGGACTGGGCCAGTCGTTCCTCCCTGGCCGCCTGAAGGGTCAGGGCCCGCTCCAGGGCCTGGCTGCGGAGGTAGGCGGTGCTGGGCCGCCGGGCCACGAAACTCTTGCGGAGGCGGCGGAAAGTCAGGGGATTCTTGTCCAGGTTCACAGCCTCAAAGGCCAGGTTGAGTTCCACCGCCCGCTTGTCGTCCCTGGCCCCCCTGGTCCCCCTGGATCGATGCCGGGTCACGTCCGGGTGTACCGTCTTCTGCAAAGCCCTATACATGGCCTTGAGGACGGCGAAGAGATCCCGCTCCGAGAGCTGGCCGACCATTTCGGGGGTCAGGCCGAATATTTCAAAGGGATTCTTCATGGCGATGTCCATTTATATCATAAAAGCCCCTTGAAGTCAGGAGAAAGAATCGGCGACACCTCACTTGACAGGGCTCGTCCTGATTAGGTAGCATGGGCGGCATGAAAGGCATCCAGCAAGTTTGGTATAACGGGTTTGGCCAAAAGAAGCCGGAGCGGGTCTCTTGCTGAAAAATCCATCTTTTGAAGAAGCCGCGGCCCTGATGCTGGCTCGTTCCCCGGCCCCGGGCCGCGAAGCGGTCCCCCTGGCCAAGGCCGCGGGCAGAATTTTGGCCGAAGATGTCCGCGCTGACCTTGATATCCCTCCCTTTGACCGTTCCCCCTTTGACGGCTATGCCTTCCGGGCCGCCGACAGCGCCGGGGCTTCCAACCATAATCCGCTAACCTTGAGGGTCGCGGCCGAGATCACGGCCGGCGCCTCCCCCCTCCGAGCCCTGGGACCCGGCGAGGCGGCCAAAATTTTCACCGGCGCGCCCATTCCCCCCGGGGCCGATGCCGTGGTCATGTTTGAAGCCACGGAATTCACCGCCTCGACGGTCACCCTCTTCGAGCCGGCCCGCACCGGGCAGAACATAGTTCCCTTGGGAGAAGACGTGCGGGCCGGGGCCCTGATAGCCCCCTTGGGCGCCCGCCTGGATCCGGGCCTGGCGGGCGCCCTGGCCGCCCAGGGGCGGACGGAGGTCCTGGTTTTCCGGCGGCCCAAGGTAGGCCTCATTTCCACCGGCTCGGAACTGGCCGCGCCGGGCGCCCCGCTGGCCCCCGGCCTCATCTATGACAGCAACCGCTTCGCCCTGGCCGCGGCCTGCGAGGCCCTGGGGGCGGAGACCATCCATCTGGGCCTGGCCGGCGACGGCATCAAGGAAATAGCCGCGCTGGCGGCCCGAGGGTTTTCGGAATGCGATCTCGTCATTTCCACGGGCGGCGTTTCGGTCGGCGACCACGATTTCACCCCGGCCGCCCTGGCCGCGGCCGGAGCGGAAATAGCGGTATCAAACCTCAACCTCAGGCCCGGCGGGGCCTGCGCCTACGGCTTCAAAGGCGACCGGCCGGTATTTGCCCTGTCCGGCAACCCGGCCGCGGCCCTGATCAATTTTTACGCCGCTGTCCAGCCGGTGCTCCGAAAAATATGCGGCCACCCCTCGCCCCGGCCGCCGGGCTTTACCGCCCGCTTGAGGGAATCCTTCGGACAGCCCAGCCCCGTCCCCCGCCTTCTGGCCGGACGGCTGCACTTTATAGACGGCGAAATTTGGCTGTCCCCCAACCAGCACCGCGGCAAGGGCTCCTTGAGCGGTTTCATCGGCCGCGGGGCGGTGGCCGAAATCCCGGCCGGCTCCCCGGCCCTGGCCGCCGGGACGGCCGTCAAGGCTTGGGCGGTCAACGGAAGCACCGATTAGAGCCTAAAACAATTTATAAAGACGTAGCCGGACTTTTAAATTGTTTGGCGCCGGTTATATGGTATAATATAAATATGAAATTTTCTCCGGCGGGCCGGGAGACGAGACGAGACGGATCGCGGAAGGGACGAATTTGACATTCAACGCGCCGGCCGGCCCCGGGAAATTCTTCCTGGGGCTGGACGTGGGTTCCATAAGTGTTAAGGCCGCGCTCATAGACGAGGAAGGCCGGCTGGCGGACAGCCTTTATGTCCGCCATCTGGGGCGGCCTTTCACTGTCCTGGAAAGGGCCCTAACCGAGCTTATCAGCCGTTTTCCGCCGGAAGCCATAGCGGCGGCCGCGGTGACCGGGGCCGGGGCCGCGGACCTGGCCGGGCTTCTGGGCGGCGAGGCCCTGGGCGAGGTGACGGCCCTGGCCCTGGCCGCGGAAACCTGGCCCCAGGCCCGGAGCCTGGTGGACATAGGCGGCGAAGACACCAAGGTCCTGTGGTTCGGCCGGGAAGACACGGTCTTGGCCGATTTCGCCATGAACGCCCTCTGCGCCGCCGGCACGGGCTCCTTCCTCGACCAGCAGGCCCACCGCCTGGGGTACAGCGTCGAAAACTTCGGACGCCTGGCCTTGAAGAGCCAGGTACCCCCCCGGGTGGCGGGCCGTTGCAGCGTCTTTGCCAAAAGCGACATGATCCATCTGCAGCAGGCGGCCGCCCCTGATTATGAAATAATTTACGGCCTTTGCCTGGCCATGGCCCGAAGCCTCAAGAGCGGCCTGGCCCGGGGGCGGAACCTGCCCGCCCCTGTTCTGTTCACCGGGGGGGTGGCCGCGAACCCGGGGCTTAAGCGGGCCTTGCTGGAAGTTATGGAACTCCGGGCGGAAGAACTCCTGGTCCCCGAAACCCACTTCGTCTTCGGCGCCCTGGGCGCGGCCCGCCAGGCCCGGAAAACCGCGCCCTCCCTGGGGGCCGGCCTCCACCTGGCCGCCCTGTCGGCCTTTGTGAACCGGGAGCACCGCCCCCCCGAGCGCCAGGCCAGGCTCCCGGCCCCCTCCGGCCGCCCCGCGGTCGCGGAAACAGCGGAAATCGCGGCGGAGGAATTCGGGGTCTTTTTGGGGGTGGATGTGGGCTCGGTGAGCACCAACGTGGTCCTCCTCACCCCCGAAGGCCGACTGGCCTTCCGAGCCTACCTCCCCACCGCCGGCCGGCCCCTGGAAGCCATAGCCAAGGTCTTCGCGAACCTGCCCGATTGGGTCCTGGCCAGGGCCAGGGTCCTGGGGGCCGCCACCACCGGTTCGGGCCGCCGCCTTTCGGCCGACTACCTGGGCGCGGACCTGACCGTCAATGAAATCACCGCCCAGGCCGCCGCGGCCGCGGCCATAGACCCCGCCGTAGACACCATTTTTGAAATCGGGGGCCAGGACTCCAAGTACATAGCCTTGAGCGACGGGGTCATCGTGGATTTCATGATGAACAAGGCCTGCGCGGCCGGCACCGGCTCCTTCCTGGAGGAACAGGCCGAAAAACTGGGTTTAAGCATAAAGGACGAGTTCGGGGCCGCGGCCCTGAGGGCGGAAAACCCGGTCCTGTTGGGAGAGCGCTGCACGGTCTTCATGGAATCGGATTTGGTCCACCACCAGCAGAAGGGCGTGGAGCCCCAGGACCTGGCCGCCGGCCTGTGCCACGGCATAGTGGCCAATTACCTGGGCCGGGTGGTGGAAACCCGGCCGGTGGGCCGCCGCGTCTTCTTCCAGGGAGGGACCAGCCTGAACCCCGGGGTCCACGCGGCCTTCGAGGCCCGCCTGGGGCAGGCCGTAACCGTGCCCGACAACGCCGACGTCACCGGGGCCATCGGCGCGGCCCTCCTGGCCCGCGACCGCCGCGACTGGAAAGAAAGCCGCTTCGTGGGCTTCGACCTCGGGAGCCGGCCCTACGAAATCAAGAGCTTTGAATGCCCCGCCTGCGACAACCACTGCGAAATCCGCCAGGTGACGGTGGCCGGGGGCGCCCCTCTCCACTACGGCTGCCGCTGCGGCCGCTTTGAGGAAAAAGCCGCGGCGGCCCCGCCCTCCAAGTGGCCCGACCTCTTTGAATACCGGGCCGAATTGGCTTTCAATGCCCCGGAGTTCCGGGACATCCTGGCCCGAGGGGCCGAGGAGGGCCGGCGGACCATCGGCCTCATGCGCTCAATGTATTTCGCTGAAATGGGGCCCTTCTGGTCGGTCTTCTGGGCCCGCCTTGGCTTTTTGCCCGTCTGGTCGCGGCCCGCGGACAAGGGCATCATCCGCCAGGGCTGCGAAAAGGCCGGCGGAGAGTTCTGCTTTCCCGTCAAGGCGGCCCACGGCCACCTGGCCGATCTCATGGAACGCGGCCTGGACTACATCTTTCTCCCCTCGGTGGTTAATTTGCCCGGCGATGGCCACATGTCGCCGCCGGGCGCCGCCTGCCCCTATGTCCAGGCCCTGCCTTACGTGGCCGCCGCCTCCCTTAACCTTCTACCACCCCATCTGGTGACCGGCCCGGTCTTTTTCGGCGAGGGGGAGGAGGTGCTTTTTAAGTCCCTCCTGGACTTGGCCGGCCCCTTGGGCCAGGGGGGCGGGGAAATCAGGATGGCCATGTACCAGGGCCTTCTGGCCCAGAACCTCTTCAGCCGCCGGCTCTTGGAAAAGGGAGGGGAAATTCTGGGTTCCCTGGGGCCGGGGGAGCGGGCCCTGGTGGTGGTGGCCCGCCCCTACAACGGGTTCGACCCGGGGCTCAACCTCAGGCTCAACCAAAAGCTGGCCGAGCTGGGGGCCCTGGGCCTGCCCATGGATTTTCTCTCCCTTTCCGCCGGGCGGGGGGAAGCCGCCTCCCAATACTGGCGCTACGGCCAGAAAATCACCGCCGCGGCCGATCTAATCGCCCGGGACCCCCGCCTTGAGGCGGTCTATCTCACCAACTTCGCCTGCGGGCCGGATTCCTTCATCCTCCATTTTTTCAAGCACCAAATGGGAGGAAAACCTTTTCTGGAAATTGAAATCGACGAACACTCCGCCGATGTGGGGGTCGTCACCCGCCTTGAAGCCTTTCTGGATTCCCTAAAGGGGCGGCGGCCGGGGCCGCCCCCCCCCCCCCCCCCCCCCCCCCCCCCCCCCCCCCCCCCCCCCCCCCCCCCCCCCCCCCCCCCCCCCCCCCCCCGCCC
>Ga0099364_10015258_pt1 | contig 10139 bp, 5 predicted proteins | sample TergutTh196P3_FD_73070 | JGI IMG/M metagenome (GOLD analysis project Ga0099364, IMG submission 73070) | Microcerotermes parvus P3 segment gut microbial communities from Pointe-Noire, Republic of the Congo - Th196 P3 | ecosystem: Host-associated > Arthropoda: Insects > Digestive system > Gut ...
GTGTGGTTACCTTTAAACTAAGGTTGATATTAATACCCATATATATTAAATAAATAGGATGCCAAGCCAATATTATTTTTTCTTATTTACTCCCTAAAACAAAAAGTGCCTTCTCATCTCGAAGGAATTGATATATACTTGTGTATGTTATCTTAAAATATTTACATAAATTTGGGAGCTTTATATTAGTAGCATAGGGATTTAAGTTTTCAAATGATATTAATATGTAGTCTTCTTTATTTGACAAAATATAAGCAAACAGATAAAAACTATCACTATTTAAAAAATCTTTTTTTATATGGTCTTGACAGTTTATACCTTTTATATAAGTGGTTAATTCTTTTATTTTAATGCTATCCATTTCATCTGTTTTCAAGATATATTCTGTGCCATTATTTTTTATCCATATTTTAATTCTTTCATCAATATTTGATATTGTTTGTACAGATTTATCAATAAGAAAGAGTTTCCCTTTTTTATTCAAATCAAGTATGAAATCCCAGAATGCTGGGCAAAAGTCCATTCCATAATAACGATTGTTTGCTTCTATCAAAACACTTGAATCCAATATATATTTCATAATATCTCCATATTTTTTGCTGTATTATTGAAAGAAGACATTTTTGAAATACCTGTCAATCTGAGAGCATCTTTATACATTGTCCGTCCTTCTAATGTATCAACCATTATTGAATATAAAAAATTCCTTCCAATCCTTGATTGTAAATTTCGAAATGAATCACCACCTTTAGTTTTTCTCTCTTTGGGTATAGGTTTCAGCATTTCTTTTCTATATAACTCATTATATTCCTTATTAGATATCATGCCAGTGTCTTTTAGTCTTCTCAGAATAACCAGCTTACTGACATAGAATATTTTTTCTAAGTTGTTTATTGTGGTTTCAATTGAATCGGTTTTATTTACTTTTTTTTCTAAAATATTAGAAGGGATCAATATCTCTGCGGCTACCATATTACACCAATTTTCATTATTAGCTTTACTATCTGAGACAAAGTCAGGATTTGATATGCCACTTTCTCCTAACCATAAATGGGCTAATTCATGGATAAGCGTGAATATTTGGGCGGTTTTACTATCTCGGGAATTAATAAAAATTAACGGCGCATAATCATCGCATAAAGCAAAACCACGAAACTCTTTTACATCTAATTTTCTTTGGTTGCTATTCCCTACCATTGAATATGCCATTACTAAAACTCCAGCTTCTTCAATCTTACTCTTTAAAAAGCGTAACAAATCACTAGGAGAATGAACGCCTTGCCTGTCGCTAAAAGAAATCTTTAGTTTTCTACTAATCAAATCAGCTACTGCAACGATGCTATCATGAATTGAAACGGATCTGATAAAATCATTTTTTTTTATGTTATTTCTTTGAGCATATTCTCTAAACCAGTCTTGCCTACTTTGACACATATGAATAGTATCTATCAAATTTAGACTTATTTTATTTAATGAATTATCTCTGATAGTTCGAAAATCAGGAATAGGTATTTCATCTTCAAAAGGTTCAGATAAAAATAAATACCCAAATGGAATATAAACTGCATTAGCAAATTCTTCTAATTGCTTATAAGTAGGCTCTGATTGCCCATCTATCCATTCTTCCAGCTTTGGACATCTATTTCTTAAATCTGACAAACTCTTGCCAGCTCTTTGAATTGCCCATTGCAAAATCAAGGGATTTACTGATATTCTTTTGACCATAAAAAATCCTTTCTATTTCATTTTGTGTCCATCGTGGACATTATATAAAAGTGCCCTAAAAAGTCAAGCAAAAAGTTTCTATTTTAGAAAATATTTTTTACTTTTATTTTTTATGCCGAATTAACTAGTCATATTTAAAGAAGATAACATTAGAATATCTCAAACTTTAATTCGTATTTTCTCAAACTATTTAGCGGTCTTTAATTTCTAATTCGGTTGGGTTCCCATTTTGCCTGTACGGAACGCATTTATTCGTTCCTTGTTCGGTTGTGTTCCCATTTTGTCTGTACGGAACGCATTTATTCGTTCCTTGTTCGGTTGGGATCGCATTTTCTGTACGGAACGCATTTATTCTTTCCTGATTCGATATGGATCCCAACCGAACTCGGAACGAATAAATGCGTTCCCTACGAAAACGCTACCACACAACTCTTTTTATAAAACGCTAAACTAAACTTATATATCTTTTCATAACCCTCTTGTTTAAGGTCATGCATATACGCTTTTTCTTCAATTTGCTCCAAACCTTCTTGGGCGATATTTTGAAGGTAACTCCCCCCTGCCCCCCTCAAAGAGGGGGGTGGTGTCCCCCCCTTCTCTGAGGGGGGTAGGGGGGAGTTTTTTACATGCTTAAACTCAATTATAACCGCATAATTATTCTTATCAACCGGTTTTATTAGGCAGTCCGAGCGTCCCTTCCCAGCCTCACGATTTGAATAAACATTATAGTACTGTTTATATTTAAAACGTTGACTAGAAGCAGCTAATAAAATCCCAAAAATGAACATATGATAGCTATTTTCTTCTTTATAGTCATGAAAGCTGGGGTAATTTAATAATTCCTCGTTAAGTAAGCGACTAACCCCTTCAGGATCACCTTTAAAAAGACATCCCACAAATTCTTCTATAGTTAGGTTTAGCGAATGTTGTTCTTCAAACCCAAACCATCTATCTATACATTCTTCAAATAAATCATAAACTTCCATATTGACAAGTTCTGCAAAAAATCTACGACCTGAAGAACCTACGCAGGGCTTTATGTAACCAGTATTTAGCAATATCGACCAAAAAGCGTTGTCGTTTTTATAATTTATGGGAAAAGTAATGCTTGAATTATACACCATATATATTGGTGTACCGGTTAACAAACCAGCTAAATCGTTTTTTAAGTTTTCCGAACCAATGGCTATCATATTGTCCATTAAACCTGTACCGCCGGTATTCACCCAGTAATTCTTGATTTCCTTTTCATGTAAATATCCGGTTATGCTCCACGGATTATACATGTCTTTATCACCAAATCTATAGCCATCATACCAATTTTTAACATCATCGAAGTTATCATTTATGCCAAATTCTTCACAAGCAGTTTTTACTTCTTCTTCTGTAAAACCAAAGTATTCTAAAAAATGTTTATCCATTATTCCGGTTACTAATGGATTGTTAAAACTGCTCATTAAACTTTCTTTAGATATTCTTTGTACACCAGTTAAAAGACCGAACTCTAAAAAATGGTTACTTTTAAAAACATTTCCTAAAAAAATTCGCATAAACTTTATCATATCAGGATAAAAATTCTCAAATACGGCATTATTCAGTGGTGTATCGTATTCATCAATAAGAATTATCACTTTCTTCTGGTGGTGAGTATATAAACATTCACTAATGAATTGTAATGCGTTTTGTAAGTCTGTTTCAGAGGCAGTGTATGCACGATATTTGTCAAAATTATCTTTGGTAAAGCTATCCAATAATTTGCTTTCAACAAGATATTTGTGTTCTCTATACAATTTTGCCATTAATTGTTTTATGTTTTCAAGAGCGTCTGGGTATGTTCTTGACTCTATATTTTTCATGGAGATTGAAATAACAGGATATTTATTCTGATGCTTAGCTATTATTTCTGGATATTCTGTTATTTTCAAGCCCTCAAACAACGATTTAGTGTCTTTTGTTATATCGAAAAATGTTTGAAACATATTCATATTAAGAGTTTTTCCGAAACGTCTAGGGCGAGTGATAAGGGTTACTCCGCCACGGTTTTCAAGAAATTCCTTAATAAACAATGTTTTGTCTACGTAGAAATAATTATTTTCAATTATTGTATCGAAAAACTCAGCACCGATCATTACTTGTCTAGGCATAATTTTATCCTCCGATGTCATTTTTATTTGACTATAGTTTTATGTCAAGTTAAAATTATTAAAAAAATCTTGACAATATTCTATGTATTAAAAAATTAGGTTGAGAACGCACCCAATTCTGTATGGAACGCATTTATGAGGGAACTCTAAAAAGTAAATTTAATATAAAATCATACCTTACACATACCTACGGCATGTGTAAGGTAGGACTTTTTAGAGTGCCCTCATTTATTCGTTCCTAGTTCGGTTGTGTTCCCATTTTGTCTGTACGGAACGCATTTATTCGTTCCTAGTTCGGTTGTGTTCCATATCGAACTAGGAACGAATAAATGCGTTCCCTACAGGATTGGCGGCGTTCCATCAAATCTATCACAAATAAAAATAAAACACAAAATATATTGGAGGACAAAAATGAAAAACAAAAAAAACATCAACGGCTTTATGCTGTTACTACTCTCAATGATGATGCTACTAAGCGTCACAACTCTAACCGCACAAACCCAGCCCGAACAAATCGACGGGGTTTGGCAAATCGCAACCTATGACAATCTGCTCTGGTTGTCAGCAAACCATCATAATCAGCCTGATAATGCCCGCTACTTACAAACAGCAAACATCGTTGCCCCAGCAAACACAAATTTCCCACCTATAGGGAGAGGCATAGCTGCAAGTGGCGAAGATGGACCTTTCAGGGGACATTATGATGGTAATGGTTATGTTATCCGTAATTTAACCATAGAACGTAGTGATGTGGAATATGTTGGGCTTTTTGGTTTGTTAGGAAGGCCTAGTGAATCTGGTAATAATAATGCTAATGAAACAATAGTTGAAAATGTCGGTTTAGTAAATGCTCGCATTACTAACACATATGGAGGTTTAGATACATATACAGGAGGTATAGCCGGAGTTCTATCCAATGCAACAATAAGAAATTCTTTTTTCATTGATGGCAATTTAATTGTATCCAGTACTACTCAAAATCAAAAAAATGCAGGGGGAATAGTTGGACATTTATGGTTGGATTCAATTGTTGAAAACTGTTATTCATCTTTGAATATAGATCTGAACAATACTGTACAAAATCCAACTGTGAGGCTTGGTGGTATTGTAGGTAGGGGGGTAGACGGCAATACTACGATAATAAGATATTGTTACTCTGTTGTTACCGAAAGCGGGGATGGCGGAGGTAGACTATTCGGTGGTATTATTGGAGGTAGGTTCAACACGACAGTTGATGGAGGTAATAACATATGGGAAAGAGGTTTGATAGATGGTCCACCACGTGCATCTGGATCAACTCCTGACAATACAAATAGTAGCGAATATTACGCACTGCAAATGAAAGAAAAATCTTCTTACATTTTTACTGATACTGTTTGGAATTTTGACACAATATGGACGATAGACCCCAACCGTAATTTCGGCTATCCATATTTACAAAAATTTAACAATAATGAGTACATTCTCGTAACAAACGCACCTGGTAACTTTACGGCTGAAAATCAAGGCAATGAAGATATTTATTTATCCTGGGAAGAACCATCTCAAACAGATAACATTTCTGGTTTTAGTGGATATAACATCTACAGAAGATACCTTCCTGTTCAATCTGACCCTGTTTCTACACGAATCAGTCCTGATGATTTCGTGGATACAGCTCTAACAGTTACAGCTGAATATGAGCAATACCAAGAATACTATGTAGTTGCGATATATGATGGTAAAGAATCAGCACCAAGAAAAATAACTTTTGCAAGATATGATGATTCAACATTAGCAGTTGCCCCAGCAGGAAGAGGCACGCAAGCGTCCCCCTATCTTATAAATAATCTTGAAAACTTGAGATGGGTTTCCGAGCGTCCTGCAAACTGGCGAGTTAATGATACTACATTAATACATTTTAGACAAACAGCAGATATAGATTCTTCAGAAACTAGCAACTGGGAACGTACCGGCACCGATTATCCCAGTGGTTTTTTCCCGATAGGTTATCCTATGGCAAACAGATTTGTTGGTGTATATGACGGCAATGGACATGTAATAAGCAATATCTGGATAACTTCGTCTCTAACTACAAGTGCGGGTGTATTTTCTTTTGCAGGTGAAACAGCAACAAGTACGACAATAAAAAATCTGGGTATTGAAAATGTAGCAATAAATGTAAGTGCTGATAATACCACCCCCCCTATGGATGTTGGTGGAATATTAGGTGCATCAAATGGAGGAATAACTGTTACTATAGAGAACAGTTATACTACAGGTAAGATAACTGCTACCACAAGTAGAACCACTGTTCCTCGACTTCGTTTAGGCGGAATAGCAGGTGTATCTGGCAACATTAATAACAGTTGGTCTAGTGTTGAACTTAAAGCTGAGTTAGCTTTAGGTAATACTACTACTTTAAATATAGGCGGGATAGCTGGTGTTTCTAACGCCACAACTATATCTAACAGTTATTTTATCGGTTCAATAGAACGCAATGCAGCAGCGAATTTTAATATTGGAGGTATTGCTGGACAGACTGCTCTTTTGGCTCCCGTTACTAATAGTTACTGGGCAGACGGGATAACAGAAAAAAGAATAGGTAATGAAACTGAAAATGGTGTTGGTGCTTTAAATTCTATAGAAATGAGACTTCGTGATTCATGGGATGGCTGGACATTTGGTGCTAATGATACATGGTATATCAATGCAAACAGAAATTTCGGTATGCCGTATCTTAATATTTTTGCAATTAAAACTGAGCCACAACTAACTCCTACACCTGTGGATTTTGCTTATACATTTGATTATGACTCGCCAATGTTTTCATGGACTGCTCCAACGGCTCCTGCTTTGGAACTTGAAGGTTATAATATCTATCGTGATCTAGAATTTCAAGAATATGTTACTACTTTAAGTTTTACAGATGAACAACTTACTGGTGGTGATTATGATTATCATATTACTGCTGTTTATAAAGAAGGCGAGTCGGGGCCTGTGTATGTTAATATTGTAATACCATTCGATTTATCAGGTTTAACAGATTTTGGTATGGTTCGCGTGGGTGTAAACTCAAATAAAGGAACATTTTCGATAGTGAACACGGAATCTAAAGCGATTACAGTTAAATTATCTTTTGATTCAGATGTTGATTTTAAGATTGATGATGTTAGTGGCAATGGTGTGACGTGGGAAAAAGATTCAAATGGGATTATGATTGATCCCGATGAAACTGCATCTGTGACGGTTTCATTTTCTACATTGGTGGCAGGTGAAAGAAACGCTATATTGTATGTGGAGTTGGTGGGAGAAAATTAAATTTAATATATAAAATCATACCTTACACATGCCGAAGGTATGTGAAGCTATGTAGAAACGGATGCACACACACCAACTGCATCCCGTAGGGATGCGACCAACAATCTACGCATTTGGTTGCATCCCTTCGGGATGCAGGTTTGTGGTGTGTATCCGTTGCTACATAGCTTCACATACCTTCGGCATGTGTAAGGTACGGAACGCATTTATTCTTTCCTGATTCGATATGGATCCCAACCGAACTCGGAACGAATAAATGCGTTCCGTACAGGCAAAATGGGATCCATATCGATTTAGGAACGAATAAATGCGTTCCCTACAAAAACGCTACCACACACGTTTTTTTATAAAATGCTAAACTAAACTTATATATCTTTTCATAGCCCTCTTGTTTAAGGTCATGCATATACACTTTTTCTTCAATTTGCTCCAAGCCTTCTTGGGCGATTTCAACCAATGACAACCCTTCCTTTTTTACATGCTTAAACTCAATTATAACCGCATAATTGTTCTTATCAACCGGTTTTATAAGGCAGTCCGAGCGTCCTTTCCCAGCCTCACGATTTGAATAAACATTATAGTACTGTTTATATTTAAAACGTTGACTAGAAGCAGCTAATAATATCCCAAAAATGAACATATGATAGCTATTTTCTTCTTTATAGTCATGAAAGCTGGGGTAGTTTAATAACTCTTCGTTAAGCAAGCGACTAACCCCATCAGGGTCACCTTTTAATAGACAATCCACAAATTCGTGTATACTGCTATTAAGTGGGCGTTGTTGATTATTGCCAAACCATCTTGATATGCATTCTTCAAATAAATCAAAAACTTCCATATTGACAAGTTCTGCATGAAAGCCACGGTCTGAAGTACATACACAAGGTTTTAAATAACCGGTGTTAAACAAGATGGACCAGAAGGCGTTATCATTTTCATAATTTATTGGAAAGGTAATGCTTGAATTATAAACCATATATACAGGCGTTCCTGTTAACAAACCTGCTAAGTCGTTTTTTAAGCCTTCTGATCCGAGGGCTATCATATTTTCCATTAACCCTGTTCCGCCGGTATTTACCCAGAAGTTTTTGATTTTCTTTTCACTGAGAAAACCCGTGATACTCCAAGGATTATATATTTCTTTATTGCCAAACCTATAACCGTTATACCAATTCTTCACATCATCAAAATCACAGCTAACACCAAACTCTTCACAAGCAGTTTTCACTTCTTCTTCGGTAAAACCAAAACTTGTTGAAAAAACATCATCCATTATTCCAACTACTTTAGGATTGTTAAAACTGCTCATAAGGCTTTCTTTTGCTATTCTTTGCACGCCTGTTAAAAGACCGAACTCTAAAAAATTGTTACTTTTAAACACGTTTCCCAAAAAAGCTCGCATGAACTCAATCATTTCCGGATAGAAATTTTTAAATACCGCGTTGTTTAATGGTGTATCGTATTCGTCTATAAGAACTATCACTTTCTTTTGGTGGTGAGTATGCAAACATTTTGTTAGAAATTGTAATGACTCTTTTAGTATTTCTTCAGAACTTACTGCTCTGTAAAAACACATATATTTTTCTTTTTCAACATCATCAAGTAATTCGCTTTTCAACAGATACTTACTCTCACTATAAACTCTTGACATTAAGCTAGATATATTGATCATAGAATCTTCATAAGACCTTGACTCAACATTTTTCATGCTGAAGGAAACAACAGGATATTTATTCTGATGCTTCTCTATTATTTCTGGATATTCCGTTATTTTTAAGCCTTCAAACATTGCCTTAGTGTCTTTTGTTATATCGAAAAATGTTTGAAACATATTCATGTTAAGAGTTTTTCCGAATCGTCTAGGGCGTGTGATAAGGGTTACTCCACCACGGTTTTCAAGAAATTCCTTAATAAACAATGTTTTGTCCACGTAGAAATAATTATTTTCAATTATTGTATCGAAAAACTCAGCACCGATCATTACTTGTCTAGGCATAATTATACCCTCCAAGGTCAGTTATTATTTTACAATATTTTTGTGTCAAGAAAAATTTTGTATTGTATGTATTGTAAGGAACGCATTAATGCATTTCTAAAGGGATCATCTAAAGTTTGAGAAATACAAATATATCGTATGTAGTTAATATATAAAGCGTTATGACAATATAGAGCCGAAGTAAAGTTCAATAGAAATGGTAAAAAGGGGTATATTTTCCGATAATGTTTGAGAAAATGCGAAGTAAAGTTCCACACATTTCGGGCTTCGGACACCGCAACTCTCTCTGGTCATGTCCCTTATGACTATAAAATGTCTTTGTCCTTCGTAAACCTTAGGTACCATTGCCCCAACTGCATATTAGGAAGAAAGGCGGTAAAAAAAGGGTAAATATTTTCCCTATTCTTTTGCTATCAAGAGTTTTTTGACATCCTAAAAAAATGATATTACAAAGCAAATCTTTTTTTTCCCCTTAATTATTTTTAGTCCCAAAAAATTCAGATTTATTTTAACTTAAAATCGGCAGAAAAAGATGCGAAATTTTTTTATGAGAAATTTTGCCTCTGTGAATTTATGCAAAAATGCTCGAAATGTCGGCTTTTTTCCTTGATAAATCTACATGATTTACACTATTCTTTCTTTCTTCTGACCAGCCATATCCTCTGTTTTATAACTCTATGATATATAAACACATAGCAACTAAAAATAATTTGCATTTTCTTCGAAAAAGCGAAGAAAGCCCTTGCTAATAGCAAGGGGGATAGTTCGAGAATCAGCATATAAGCGTATGTGTTGTAAATATATAGAGTTATGGCAGATAGTAGTCATCTGAAAGTTCGAGAAAAACTGCAAAAAATGTCAAAAAAGCGAGAATGTTTGAGTAAAAACGAAGGAAAGTTTGAGATTTTGGGTCTCCAACCGCATGGGGTCATGTCCCTTGTGCTTCAAAATGTTTTTGTCCTGTGAAACTCTTA
>Ga0099364_10015259_pt1 | contig 10138 bp, 6 predicted proteins | sample TergutTh196P3_FD_73070 | JGI IMG/M metagenome (GOLD analysis project Ga0099364, IMG submission 73070) | Microcerotermes parvus P3 segment gut microbial communities from Pointe-Noire, Republic of the Congo - Th196 P3 | ecosystem: Host-associated > Arthropoda: Insects > Digestive system > Gut ...
GGGATCGGTGAGAAGGCGTATTTTGATGGGGGGGGGGGGGCGAACGAGGTAATATTCTTGCTTTTACGCTCGTTGAGCTTCTTGTTGTCATTGCAATCATCGGCGTATTGATTGCACTGCTCTTACCGGCGATTCAAGCCGCGCGTGAAGCCGCAAGGCGAATGCAGTGTACGAACAATCTCAAACAGATGACCCTCGCCGTCCACAATTTCCACGACACGATGAATGGTCTGCCGCCCTCCAGTGCTATGCACGGACCGCAATGGCAGGCTTTCCTGTGGCCCTACGCAGAACAACAATCTCTCTGGGACATTCTCGTTAACCGCTCACTCACCTATGGAGGCGTCACTCGGACGGGATTCGAAATTTTTAGACCGGGCGGCGGTGCGACAGCGTCGGGTGGTTCCGGCTGGAGGGCAACGGATGCCACCGAGACGCCTGCCAAAGACTGGTGGGAGAATTTGGTTGCGAACGACCTCCATAAGGGATTTGGTGCCGTTCCTTATGCCAAGTGTCCGACACGGCGAAGCGGAATGCAGATCACCCCAGATGGTGCGATGCACCCGGGGCCTGTCGGCGACTACGCAATACCCATTGTACTCCTTGCGGCCACGCTCCCCGAGACGACTACGAGCTTGTACTACCCTGCGACATACGCCCCTCACGGCTATAACGCGGACTTCTTTGCGGGACCATTCCGGCTGGCGGGGTTTAGCGGCACATTTTACGGCACGAGCACCGTGAACTACAATTCATGGATCCCCAACAGCACAATGGCCACTTGGGCGGACGGAACGTCTAATCAGATCATCATCGGCGAAAAGCACATTCCATCAGCTCTCCTCGGTAATTGCGTCTCTTCCGGCACGACCGTGAATGTCGCCGCCATCGCTGACTGTTCCTATCTCACCGCCGGTAGCTTTTCTCGCTACACTGTCGGCCTGCGGCAGATCAGGTACTATAGCACATCTCTGACATGCAATACAATTGCCAATGACGTTACCGCCGGCGCAACTATCTCTCCCGAGAGTACCGGCCGTAGCAGCTTCGGCAGTTACCATCCCGGTATTTGCAATTTTGCTTTCGGCGACGGCTCCGTTCGCGGACTGGGCAATATGACGCTTCCGGAAATTATTTGTTACTTCTCGCACATTTCCGATGGTCACTCGGTGACACTGCCGTAGGGGTCATCGTGCGGCATCATAACAGTACAGAAACATTCCGTGACGGATATCCGGTCGTATCGGCGAACAGCCAATAAACGCAACGATACCGAAATAATAGAGACTGTAGCAACAAAGTGGATGGTCAATCAACTTTTCGGCCTGAAAAGCCGACGCATTGGATTTTCCGTTGCTCCGTCATTTCGCTACGCTCCATTCCGGCTTTTGTTTTTACAGCACATTGCGCAACAGCCGGAATGGAGCGTAGCGAAATGACGGCTCTTAATACGTTCCAACGGGACAGAGGACACTCTGGCCTATCGCTTCAATGTTAATTTCCAAACAGCCTCTTAGAGGAACAGGCATTATAGCCACGAACGCTTCCGAATGTAACCCGGCTCTTGAGCAACCGCCTTTACGGAAAATTCGGAACAACCGGTCGCAATCGGTGTATGAGTCCGGTAGAATAGTCGCGCCTTCGCTTCGTATTCCAAGACCGTTCACGAAAGGAAAAAAACATGTTTCGCCGAACTTTTTGTGTGCTAATGATCGTTCTTTTTTTGACTCCCCTGCCCTGCCCCGCCGATTGGCCGATGTTTCACGGTCCGAACAACGACAACAAGTCGCCGGACACGGGACTCCTGAAAAAATGGCCCGACGGCGGACCGCAGCTCCTTTGGACGGCGGACTTTATCGGCAACGGCTTTTCCGGCGTTACGATTTCCGGCGACAGGATTTATACGACCGGCCACGTCGAACGGGACGGAAAGCCGCTGTCGATGGTTTTCTGTATCGATAAAGATGGAAAGAAAGTCTGGGAACAGGACAACGGTCCGGCCATTGCCGACAAACGGCGTTACGACAGCACCCGTGGAACACCGACGGTGGACGGTGGGTTTCTGTACGACGTCAGTGCTCGCGGCGAAGCGGCGTGTTTCAACGCCGTGACCGGCGAGAAAGTTTGGAACAGAAATCTTATGACGGATTACGACGCTCCGATGCCGCCGTGGTTTCTTGGGCATACGTTTCTCTTGGACAGCGACCACCTGATGAGCATGGTCGGCGGTCCGCAAACCCTTGCGATTGCAATGGATAAGAAGACGGGAAAGACCGTTTGGGAATCCGCACCGATAGCCGATTCGAGGAAAACAACCGGCTATGCAAGACCGTATGCCTTCGACTTCGACGGAATACGCATCGTTACGGTCATGAGTCAAATCTCCGTCGAAGGACTCGACGCCAGGACTGGCAAGACGTTGTTTTCGATTCCGTGGCACAATTCGCATTCGACGAACGTAACGGTGCCGATTTATCGTAACGATCACCTTTTTTTGACGACGGGTTACGATTTCGGTGCGAAACTGTTCAAACTGACGAAGAGCGCCGACGGCACGATCACGCCGGAGGAGATTTGGTACGAAAAGAGATTCGACAACCATCACGGCGGTGTAATCCTCGTCGATGATTACGTTTACGGCACGATATTCAACGGTTCATGGGCTTCGATCAACTTTATGACCGGCGAGATCGGTTATCTGGCTCGTTCGGTGGGCAAGGGTTCGGTTCACTATGCCGACGGCTTGATCTACGGCTTATCGGAGGACGACAAAACGGTGATTCTCCTGAAGCCGGAGCCGAAAGAGTACATCGAACTGGGCCGCTTTGAACTGCCTCACGGCGCCGAAGGAAAAAGTTGGGCGCATCCCGTCGTCCTCAACGGAAGACTGTATCTACGCCACGCCCAGTATTTGTATTGCTACGATGTCAAAACACCGTATTGACAAAACCAACAAAAGAGCCTGAATGCCGTTTTTGAGGTCGATGTCGAAGGGCGTCGGTCGAGCCGAAAGCGGGAATCTCGGCGACGACCGAAGGATGGAAAACGATATTGATTCCCGCCATCGTTTGGCCATCGACGGCGATAGTGCCGTGAACGATGGTAACGTCCAATTTGGTATGCTCGGCGCAACCGGAAAGAAATATGACAAATGGTAACAATAAAATGAAAGGTGTTTTTGGCATGGGGAATGAAAATGCAGAAACAAAAGCCGGAATGAAGCGAGCAGCGCAATGACGGCAGTTGTGTTGATGAGCCGACCACCGCCGTCCAAGAGCGTTACGTTCATGCCGCCGGGATTGTGTGGCGACGCATCTCTTGATCCGTTGACGTCTTTGGTTTATCATGCGTTCTCGTTGTTCCATTCATCCACCTTTCAGGAGCGTCTCATGTCCAGAATTTGTTTCATCATCTTTTGTTGTCTTGCGTCGGTCGTTCAATCCCTTCATGCGGCGCCGCAGCCGGACAAGGTTGCCAAGGTCACGTCCGGCGAACTTCGGGAGGCCAAAGTCTCGTGGTGGGGTTTCGACCCCACGGATTCCACGAAGTTTCTGCGAGCGGCGATCCACTCGAAAGTTCCGCGATTGATCGTCGATAAACAAGCGTCGGCGTGGATTACCGGGCCGCTTGTCCTCGTTGACAATCAGGAAATCGTTTTCGAGGAAGGCGTCGAACTCCTCGCCAAAGCAGGTCTGTTTCTCGGAAAGAACGAATCGCTCCTAACGGCGTCGAACACAAAGAATCTGAAGCTCCTCGGCCTTGGCAACGGAGCCGTGCTGCGGATGAGAAAGAGCGATTATCACGCCGAACCGTACGAGAAATCGGAATGGCGGCACGGAATTTTCCTGCGGAGCGTCGAAAACGTTACCGTGGAGAATCTCTCCATCGTTTCTTCAGGAGGAGACGGAATCTATCTCGGCGTTGCAACCCGTGGCATACCTTGCCGTAATGTAACGATCAAAAAAGTCGTTTGCGACGACAACAATCGACAGGGAATCAGCGTGATCAGTGCCGACAAACTGCTCATTGAGGATTGCGTCCTGAAAAACACTTGGGGAACAGCACCGCAAGCGGGGATTGATTTCGAGCCGAACAGTCCCAATGAACAACTCACCGATTGCATCGTGCGGCGTTGCCTCATCGAGAATAATGCCGGAGACGGAATCGTGTTGGCCCTGAAATATCTCTCGAAATCGCCGACACCGATTTCCATCCGAATTGAAGACTGCGTCGTCAAAGGAAATAAAAACAACGGCTTCCGCCACGCTCCACGAGACACGAACGAAAACCAGCTCAAAGGCTCCTGCGAAGTGATCGGTTGCCGGTTCGAAGACAATCATCGGGGCGGAATCATGATCGATCCGAAACATGTCGACGCATCTACCCTGACGATGAAAGATACAACGATTATCAATTGCGGAAAAGACGAAAAGAACACGCCGATCATATTGATGGGTGACGAATTTATTGATTTCGGCGGCGTCGACTTCGGCGTCATTCGGGTAACCGACTCCTTTGACCGACCTCCTTTCGTGCTCTCCAATCGCTTTGGATATCCGCAAAAGGTCCGTGGAACGCTGTACCTCCAACGGGGTGAAAAAACCGAGAAGATCGAAATCAACGACGCTTGGTTTGCGAGGGAGTATCCCAATATGGTCAATGTGATTCGACGCATTCCGCTGAAAGAACCGGCCCCGGAACGGTTTGTGCCCTTGGAAAAAGCGAACGTCGACGTCGATACGAAGTTTCCAACGATCTGGCAGCGAAGCCGGGGAGCGTACTGGCTTTACGCAGAAAAAGGCACGCCGATCCGATTCGCCCTTGCCGTCCGTCAAATTGGTCGCACTGAAATCAAAAAAAGCGCCGTTGCTTTGACCTTGCCCGATGGAACAATCAGAAGATTGGAAATTCCCGCCGACAAAATTAAGGACTTCGAATATGTTTTGCCCAACGCTCCCGAAACCGGAGTTTATCGTCTTGTCGTTGATGTCGGCAGTCACGCGGTTCAAATGCTGCGCTGTAATCAAACGACCGTTATTTCTGCTTTTCCACGGCTCGCTTTGGTTCATACCACAGGAACACTACACCTGCTGGTTCCGCCGGGAACCCAAGAGTTCGGCATCCGAGTCCGCGGCGAGCAGGGAGAAACCGTCAAGGCAAGCATTATTGATCCGGCTGGACAGACGGCTTGGACGGAAGACAACATTACCAATGTCGTTCAGTTTAATCGGGCTGCCCAAGACGGGAAAATCGAAGGACTGTGGCAGATCGTTTTGGATCGACCGAGCAAAGGTGCCTTCGAAGACAACGCTGTAACGATCTTGGGCCTACCACCGCTCCTCGGACTGGATCCCAAGCAACTGCTTGTTCCCCGCTCGCAATAAAAACGGGGGTCATTTGGAGATTATTTCTCCGATCAGAAACCCGTCGACGGTGTTTTGCACGGCGTCGGCGATGTCGGACCTGACAATAAACACCAAACCGACGCCCATGTTGAACACGCGGCTCATCTCGTCGGCGTCAACATTACCAAGACGCTGTAGCCAGGAAAAAATCGGCGGAATCGACCAAGAATCCGGGTGAATTGTCGCCGCCGTTTCCTTGGGCAAAATCCGGCTCAGATTCTCTTCGAGTCCGCCGCCCGTAATGTGAGCAACACCGCGAATACCATCGTTCGCTCCAAACTGTTCAAACAGCCGTTTGGCCAAGCCGACGTAAATCCGCGTTGGTTCAAGCAGGGCTTCAGTAACCGTTTTTCCGAGTTCGGGGATCAGTTGGTCGACTTTCAGCCCGGCGAGATCGAACACGATCTTTCGGACCAGCGAAAAACCGTTGGAGTGTAAACCGCTGGACGGAACACCGACCAGCGCATCGCCGGGACGAATCGCTTGGCCATCGATGATCTTCGACCGCTCCGCAACGCCGACACAGAACCCGGCGAGGTCGTATTCGCCGGGTTGATAGAGATCGCCCATGATTGCCGTTTCACCGCCTAGCAGGGCGCACTCCGCCTGTTTGCAACCTTCAGCAACTCCGCCGACGACCGTTTCCAACAGGTCTGGATCGTCTTTCTGCATCGCAATGTAATCGAGAAAGAGCAGCGGTTCCGCTCCGCAACAAATGGCGTCGTTGACACTCATTGCGACGAGATCAATACCGACCGTTTCATGGCGCCCGGCGAGGCACGCAACTTTCAGCTTGGTGCCGACACCGTCCGTACAACTGACGAGGACGGGGTCTTCATATCGCTTACCCTCGCCGTTCAGTTTGAACAGTCCTGCGAAACCGCCGTCCAACCGCAAGACCCGCTCCGAAAACGTTGACGCCGCCAGCCGCGGAAGCCGGGACATCGACTCGGCATAAACATCCAAATCAATGCCGGATTCTTTGTAGGTCGCTTTATGCATAAACGGGAAGGGAACAAACGATGCGATTGGTCCGTCAAGTGATGAACATACACTGACTAAAATTTTCCGTGGTGGCCTACGATTTAGAGCGTATTAAGAATTGCTTTGGATTTTCAGGAGTTCCGTCATTTCGCTGCGCTCCATTCCGGCTTTTATTTTTGCGGCACATTTTGCAATAGCCGGAATGGAGCGCAGCGCAATGACGGCTCTTTCAGTCCAAAGCAAATTTTAATACGCTCTAGCCCTTGCTAACGCTTCGGGCTTTACACATCACTCTTCCGGCAACGGTTGTCCTTTGGTCTCTGGACCGAGCCAGGCGAAAATGATGCCGAAGATGAACGTTGCCGCCATCGTCGCTCCGGCATAGCGGATCGGCTCGGCAACATCGTAGGAACTGTAAAACACCGTTAACAGTCCCAAAGCGGCAGGTCCCAGCGCTGCAACGAAACGAGCGATATTGTAACAGAACGAAATGGCCGTACTCCGCAAACGTGTCGGGAACAATTCCGGGAAGTACACCGCATAGCCGCCAAAGAGCGACAGGATACAGAAGCCCAGTATCGGTGTCATAATAAGGACTTCGTTTTCCGGACTCATGATCTTTCCCGCCCCCATTGTCATGAAGACGAAGATCGTCATGAAGAATGAGGCCCCGAAGAATAGAGTAAAAGCGATTCGCCGTCCCCAGCGATCCGCTACGGCTACGATGACCCACGTTCCGAAAACCGCTCCCAAATTGAACAAGACCGACGTGATACCTGCCCAAATGGACACGTAACTGGTGATACTCTTGGCTCGTGCCGCAATACCATCCGTCAAGACTTCAAATGCGGCTCTATCAATCACTTGCTGGTCGGCACCGGTGAGAGTCGCAGTCAACTTGCTTTTTCTTTCATCCAGTTCTGCTTGCAAACGATTTTTTGCACTTCGCCATTGAACTCTCTGGAGTTGATTCTTCGAAAGGGCATCAAACAATGCCAACACCGTTTGGGCATCTTGCGACTGAGGCTCTTGGGTTAAAATCGTCTCCCAACGCGCTCTTTCCTCCGGCGTCCCTGCTTTTGTCGGCACGGTTTCGGTATTGAGATCGCTGTTTTCCACAAATAAAAGGTAAATGGCCCCGGCATCGTTGGTCCTTGGTACTGAGCCGATGAAATTAAGCGGCGAGAGTCTCTTGTCCTGTGCGATCGGCAGGAATTCCTTGGGATTGTTCGCCAGCATTCGGATCAATTCAAAATCCTTTGTCTCGATCTCGTTCCAAACTCGTGCTTCTTGATCTTTTACAAAGCGGAAAGCCGTCCGAGTCAAATCGACACTGAAAAATCCGATGCCCCAAAGTCCGATGACACCGCAGGTTGCGAGGCACATACCGATAATCACGTTGTACCGCCAGCGGGGATGACTGAACAAGTCGGAAACGGACCCCGCCTTTTTCACGCCGCCGGCTGCAATGGCGTCTTTCCATGCTTTGGGTTCTTCCAGATGCCGCATCACAGCGAAGGCGACCAGTGCCGGTGCAAATCCGACAAGAAAGAGGAATCGCCAAAGGGGAAAGTCACTGAAATAGCCAAAGCCTTCCAGAATACCGCAGCACATTGCCAGCGTTGCCGCCATCACATTACAGAAGGCGCCGGTCATTTGCAGCCATCCGAGTGCTTTGGAACGTGCGTTGCCCGGCATCGTCTCTGCAAGAAGTGTCACCCCGGCGGCGAATTGCCCTCCGACTCCCATTCCGCAGAGGAAACGGTAGATAAAGAAGTCCCACCAACATGACGCCAAACCACTCATACCGGTAAAGGCGGCATAGACGAAGATCGTGGTAATCATCGTTCGGGCGCGTCCGTACTTATCGGCCATAATACCGAACAGAATACCGCCGAAGCCCCAGCCGAGGAGCATAATCGAGGTGGCAAAGCCGCCCATCTTGGCAACCGTGGCGTGGGTGGGGTCCAACCCCATCAAGCCGGCAAGTGCCGGAATGCGCATGAGGTTGAACACCTGCTGATCGAAGGTATCCATTCCCCAACCGAGACAGCAGACGACGAAGACGAACCAGTGATAGCGGGTTAAGCCTTTATACCAAGGTTCCACGGGAGTTTTGTTGTTGTCGTTCATTGGTTTTGAAATGAGGGTTAAATGGTAGGTTGCCGACCGCCGGGCGGCAACGTGCGGTACTCCGCACTCGAATTCCTATCGGCTGTCGCCGACGCAGCCGCCCGGCGGTCGGCTGCCTACCTGACGTCACCAAACAATTTTGTACGCAAACTCTCCGCTTTGCGTTGTGAAGACGAGCGGATATTTTTCTCCTTCGGTGAACGTGAACGGAACGTCACGCAATTCCTTGCCGGTCTCGTCGACCGCCTTCACACTCTTGATCGCTTTGCATTGAAAGGCGAATTCCGTGTCCGGTTCGTCGGGAAGCGGTGTAACCGTAATGGCCTTCGCTTTTTCATCAATCACGATTCGGAACGCTCCTTTGGTTTTGACAATAGCGAACTCAACCGGTTCTTTCGGCGGTAACTGGCGCTCGTACAGTTCCGCGCCGTCCCATTCAAACGGTTCCAGCGTGATATTCGATACCTTGCCGTCCTTACGCTGGACGTCGAGCCAGCCGACGACGTAACGGTCCGTATCGGCGTTGAAACCGATCAGTTTTGCACGGCGGCCTCGGTCCTTCGGATCGTAAAGACCGACGGTGAAGTAATACCGTCCCGCCGGAAGATCATCGGGAATCGTCATTGCGGAATAATTATCTGTAACGATTTCGCCGTTCCATTCACTGGTCGGTGTCGTTGGAAACGCTCCGCCGAGAACGGCCTCGGCAGGCCGATGACTTCGGCCTCTCTTCTTTTCCACGCAGTGGACGAAAACACAGAGGTCTTTCGGAGCGGGTTCCTTGGCGTTCCATTTGAGCGTTGCCTTGAATCGGTTTTCGCCGAGATATTCGAACGAATTCAACGCCGGCGTAATCGACAGCAAACCATCGACGCCCTTCTGCCGGGCATTGAAATAACCGGTAATCGTTCCTTGCGAGACAATTCGGGACGATTCGATGACCCGGCCGTCTTGCTTGTGGACGGCAGAATAACCGTTCGGAAATATAGCCAAATATCCATATTGCGGCAAAACGAACGCCGGTTTCTGTATGGCGACGTCAAGCGTCCAATCGCTTTTTTCGTCGAGATTGACCCAAACGGTCGTTTTGTCGCTCCACGTGATTTTCTGTCGCTGGATGTTGCCATCGACGAATTCGACTTTCTCAATATTCTTGTCGGCGAGGTGCCGGATTAAGTCCTGTGCCAGCCAGTATTTGCGGACGGCACCGCGTTTGGCCGCCGTCCAATCGACCATCAGGGCGTGCCCGGTCAGAATCTCCGACGTGATGTAGTCGTCGCTCTCAATGCCGTGGATGGGACGGCCCCGTTGGGCTTCGTAGCGATTACTGTAACCGACGCCGTGTTGCGAAAACTTCGTGTGATGCACCGCGTCGAACCACGGAACCCGTGACCATTCCTTGCACTTGACGCCGATACGGAATTCGCCCGGCTCCGACGACAGAAGCATGAATTGACAGTCGGCGCCGTCGAGATGACCGATCAGTGAGTCCATCCCGGCCTCGCTGATCGTCGTTGCACTGGGAAATTTGCCGTTCGCTTTGGAAAGCCGGTCGCGGATCGTGTCAAACGCCTTGTTCCAACATTGTTGCGTCTCGAAACGGCTACGGAAGGTGC
>Ga0099364_10015260_pt1 | contig 10138 bp, 9 predicted proteins | sample TergutTh196P3_FD_73070 | JGI IMG/M metagenome (GOLD analysis project Ga0099364, IMG submission 73070) | Microcerotermes parvus P3 segment gut microbial communities from Pointe-Noire, Republic of the Congo - Th196 P3 | ecosystem: Host-associated > Arthropoda: Insects > Digestive system > Gut ...
TATAGTCGCCTACCGGCCGTTGGTGTTTTGGCTGGCGGGGAAGCTCAAATCCTCCCCATCCCTGCGGCAGGATATGGTTCAGGAGGGAATGCTGGCTTTGATAAGCGCGGTGGACCGCTTCGAGTCCGAACGGGATCTGCGGTTTTCCACTTACGCTTACCACAGAATACGCGGGCAGATGATAAACTTTTTCGAGCGTCACGAAAAGAGGGCCCCGATTCCTTTGGACGACGAACGTCTTTTCGCCGGCGAACCCGAGCTGCCGGACGAAGACTGGCTGGATGTCGCCGAAAGCATAGAGCGTCTGCAAGGTAAGGAAGCTGTTGTGGTGGGGGCGCTTTTTTTTGAGGGCAAGAACCCGTCGGAGGTAGCCGACGAACAGAATATCGACGTGTCACACGTGTACAGGCTGAGGCGCAGCGCCGTGGCAAGAATCAGAAGTTGGCTCGGAGTCGGGGCGAAGGCCGCAAAATGTGTTTGAGTGTGATATTGTAAGTAGTAAAAACGGGGGTACTTGTATGGAAAGGCGCGTCGCCGGGATAATTCGGTGGTTGGAACGTTGTGTCAGAGCATATAAGGAAGGGGCCGTGGAAAGCGCGCTTATGGAAGCCGAGTGCGCCAGGGCCGATATAGAGGCCTTAAGGGGCGAGTTGTGGAATAAGCTGGAAGGCCGTTGCTGCGTGAGTGCGCGCAGGTTCAGTTTTTTCAGGACGGCGGAGGCGTTCTTTTGGGCTGTTGGGATAATGCTGCTCACCGCCGCGCCTTTGGCTCTGCAGCAGGACGGGCCGGCAAAGGAAAACCGCGCGGAGGGGCATCTTACTCTGGAGTGGCTTACGCCGGACGAGATGGAACTGCTGGGCAACCTGCGCAGGCGTCCGGACGATATGGCTGCGGCGGACAGTGAACCGGCGCCGGCCGTTGCTGAACCGGAGGAACCGGTCGCGGAGCTTGGGGCTGTGCTTGCTAGTGTGGCGGGACCGGCGCGGCGCGTGAACCTGGAACTGCCGTCTCGGAGAGAGCGAAAAGAACAAAGCGAACAAAAGGAATCGGAAACAAGTCTCCCTTACGACCGTATTTTATCGCTGATCGAAATGGGAGAGCGGGCGATGAAGGACGAGCCACCGGCTATAAGGGTGGAAAACTCGAGATGACGCGGTTGGAAAGGGGCGGCGGTCGAGGATGAGCGGTCGTTTTTTTGGGGGGCGCGCTGCGGGGGTTGTCCTGTGGCTTTTAGTGTTTTTGATGTTTTTAGCGTGCTGCGGAGTTGCTTTTGCCGCCGAAACGATGGTTATGTCGGTTGGGGTGAGGGGCAACGAGCGTGTGGTGTCCGATTATATTCTGGGAGTGGTGGAGACCAGGCCCGGCGAACCGCTGGAAAGGGACAAGCTGCAAAGTGACATAGACTCCATCTACAGTCAGGGTTTTTTCTCTTTCGTGGACGCCGATTTGACCGCCGTACCGGGCGGGGTGTCGGTGGTCTACTCCATAATGGAGAACCCCGTAGTCGAGGAAATAACCTTCGAGGGCAACACCGTATATAAGAGCGAAGTGCTGATGAGAGAGGTATTTACTCAGCCAGGTTCGGTATTCAACAGGGTGTTTTTCCGAAACGACCTAGACCGCATACAGGAAAAGTACCGCAAAGACGGGTACGTAATGGTGCGCGTAGCCGATGTGGACATCAATGGCGGGCGTATTAAAGTCCACATCGTGGAGCCTCGCGTAGGGGATGTCATCATACAGGGGAACAGAAGGACAAAAACCCACGTTATTCGGCGTGAGATCAAACTCAAGAAAGGCGACCTCTTCAACGTCACCAGGTTCAGGCATCAGCTCGGCACATTGCAGGGGAAGGGGTATTTCGAGGACGTCAACGTTGGATTCGACGTCTCCGACCATGACCCGGACGTGTTGAACCTGATATTGACGGTCAGGGAGAAGAAAACCCAATCCATAGGCATCAACGTAGGGTACGGATCCGAAAGCGGACTCAGCGGAGGGCTTACGTACACCGACACCAATTTCAGCGGTTTGGGGCATCAATTTGAAGTAGGTTTTGACGAGGGGCAGGAAGCCCGTTACTGGACCACGTACTCGAGCCCCTACATGGACAGGGAAACCTACGCCTGGCGGGTCGGGGTTACCTACAGGGACTTCACGGACCGGTATTATTATCACAGGGAGAAAAAACAGTTCGAGTACGACGAGACCAGCCTGTCGGTTTTCGCGGGCCTTGGCAAAAGGTTCGGCCGCGCTGAGGAATGGTCCTGGTTTTTCACCCTGAACTGGCGCGACACCGATTATAGCGATCCTCACAACCCCATTGAGGATTATTACAACGACCTCACGATGTGGGGGGGAAGGAATTTCTCCGGGGAACTGCAGTTCACTTTGGACAAGCGCGAGCCCTACCTGCCGTACCAGAAGGGCCTTCTTTGGGATACCGCGCTGGAACAGGCGGTGGAGTTTATAGGCGGCGAATATACTTATCTTAAATACTGGACTCAGGCCCGTTACTATCTGCCTTTGAACAATTTGCTGAACGAAGTGGTCGACGTGAACGGCATGTGGTCGGAGGACAACCCCGTTATTTTGGCGGCGCGGGTACGCGTGGGGTCGGCTTTGGACAGTGACCTGCCGGCCTTTGCCAGGTACTCGCTGGGCGGCATGAACAGCCTTCGCGGCTATCACAGCCGAACTTTCGAGGGCAGCAACGTCATTCTCGGCAACTTCGAGCTGCGGGTGCCGGTTCAGAAAAGTTTTGAAGTCGTCGGTTTCTACGACGTGGGCAACGCAGATAACGACATGGACTGGGGCACTTTGCACGACAACTACGGGATAGGGTTGCGGGTAAAAACCCCTATGGGGTTGATACGCCTGGACTACGCCACGGGCGCCGATGAAAACAGGACGTATTTCGGCTTCGGCCAGATGTTTTAAGCTGTGCTTGTGTCCCGGACGGTAAAAATTATGGCTGCAGGCTGTTGCGCCGCAGCCTTTTTTTTTAATGCCCGCGGCTTTGCCGAGGCTTCCTTAACGGAGACCTTAAGCGTCCAGGGAATGCCGCTCTGGCTCGAATCTCACGTCATGCGCGGCCTCTCGGCCGTGTGGGACGAGATACCGCCGGGCGAATCCCGTTTGGACACGCTTGCTCTGGTGGCGCGCCGGCTTTTTTCAGGTTACGAGGTTACGGCCGAACAGAGGGGGCGAGCCCCGGTGGTTGTTTTCAAGGCGCAAAACCCGACGCGGTGGAGCGTGCTCCTTGTCTCTCCCGATCTCAGGGCCCCCACGGATTCGTGGTTTGCGCGCGACGCGGCCGGAATGGCCGGCGATATATTGGCTTTCCTTGAGGGTTTGCCCATAGACGCTCTTTCGTGGGCGGACTCGGCGCTCAAAAGGCAGATAGGGGACGTCGTGGAGCGCCGCCTGCCCGGGTGGGATTTTTCCCTTCTGGCGCGTCTTGAATCCGGCGGCGGGGAGAACGGATCCTCAACGCTTCAGGTGGCGTTTCATCCCAAACAACCCCTGCTGCTGGCTGTCACACCGACTATTTTTTCGTCCACTCTTCCTGTCATGTTTCAGTCCGAGCTGACGGCCAATTTGATTTCCGGGATGTCGCCCGTCATCGGCTTGCCGGTGGAATGGATCAGCCTGCATCGGAGCGACGTGGAACTTCTCGCGCAGGAGCTTCTGGAGGATCGCAGCTTGGTGTCGAACACTCGTTCCAGGGTAGAAGTCGCCTTCGTCCCCGGCCAGGTGTCGAAGGTGGACGCCGCGGTGAACAGCGAACGCTTTATCTTCCAAATATGGTTCGCGGCCTACTCCGGCGTAAGCGAACGTTACCCGGAGGCTGGACTGCTGGCCGGCTGGAACACGAGACAATATACCGGCCTGGATCTGGAAATTTACAACGAAACGATAATCGACGTGAGCGAGTTTGGGTTATCAAACCGGCTGGGCCTGCGTTTGAAGCTATGGAACAGGTTACAGGCGGGGCTGGAAGTAGAGTGGCCGGAACAGGAGGTCTGGTACCGCGCCTGGTGGGGTCCGGCGAGAGTCCGGCGGCCTTACGCCTGGTGGCGTTACAGCCCGGAATATGGGCACAACGCGGCTCTGGGCTACCGTATCAACGAATACCTTTCGGTCGAACTTCACTACGACGAACGCTACGAAGACAAAATCGGCCTGAGGGGAATATTGCTGCTTTAGTTTGGGGGATAGAATACTCATGAACAGTATTACCCTTGCCGAATTGGGCAAAAAACTGGGGCTTGAGGTCGTAGGGGACGGTACGCGGGTAATAACGGGCGTAACGCTTCCCGAGGACGGGAGGCCGGACTGTCTGTGCGTCGTATGGGACGCTAAAACCCTGAAATCGGTTGAGCCTGGCGTTCCTGTCATTGGCAGGCCGGAGTTTTTTGAGGGCGGCCGTCCGGGGCTTTCTTCCGGGAACCCCAAGGGAACGCTGCCTGATCTGCTGGCGTTTTTTGCCCGGACTTACCTCAAACCCGCGGGCGTACACCAATCGGCAGTGGTGTCGGCGGAGGCCGCGGTAGGGGAGGACGTTTGGATAGGGCCGCTTTGCGTGATCGAGCAGGGGGCGGTTCTGGAACAGGGCGTCCGTTTGGAGGGGAGAGCTTACGTGGGGCATGAAGTCCGGCTGGGCGCCGGAACCGTTGTGGAACCCAACGTTACCTTGATGCACGGCACGCGCGTCGGCAAAAATTGTATTTTGCACGCCGGGTGTGTGCTGGGCAGCGACGGGTTCGGCTTTTTGCCCTCCGAGGCCGGATTGGTGAAAATCCCCCAGATAGGCGGAGTGATTGTCGGCGACGAAGTTGAAGTCGGCGCTTGTTCCACCATAGACAGGGGTACCATTGGGGATACTTCGGTAGGCGACGGGACCAAAATTGACAACCACGTGCAAATCGGGCACAACGTGCGAATCGGTAAACACTGCGTAATATGCTCTATGGCCGGGATTGCCGGCAGTTCCGTGGTGGAGGACGGAGTTACCGTTTCCGTTCAGGTAGGGATAACGGATCACGTGCGCGTCGGGAAAGGCGCGATTTTGGCCGGCAGATCAGGAGTGACGAACGACATACCGGCTGGCGCCGTAGTCTCCGGGTTTCCCGCGCGGGCGCACAACGAAGCTAAAAAGGCGCAGGTGCTTTCGACGCGTCTGCCCGAGCTTTACGAGCGGCTTAAGCGGCTTGAGCGCGCGTTCGCTTCCTCCGGGGGAGGCTAGGAAATGCAGTACCGTAAACTGTCGGACTCAATAGAGCTCAAGGGGGTGGGGCTGCATTCGGGACGTGAATTTTGCCTTTCCATAGAACCGTCCGGCGAGGCTTTGAGCCTGGAGGCCGGAGGGACGCGTCTGCCGGTGTCGGGGCTGGCTTTGGATGGGACGGGGCGCGGTTCAGACCTCATTTTTCCCGACGGAAAGCGGGTGCGTACGTGCGAACACGTCCTCTCGGCTCTTGCCGGGCTTGGCGTGTGGCGGTGCAAACTCTCCGTAACCGGTGATTTCCCTCTGGAGATGCCCGGGCTTGACGGCTGCTCCCTGGGCCTGGCGAGGGAAATCATGGAAAAATCCGTTCCGTGCGAACGCGAAAATCCTTTGCCTTTTGCCCTGAGATATCCCGTGTATGCCGGGGATGACGCGCGCTTTGTCGTGGCCCTCCCTTCGAGTTCATTCCGCGTTACGTACGTTATTGACTACGCCGCCGCGCCTGTCGGCACTCGGATTTTTGATTACTTTGGTGACGGCGGAACGGATTACCTCAAGGAAATCGCGCCGGCTCGGACTTTTGTCATGCGTTCGGACGTCGAGGCGCTGCGGGCCGCCGGCCTTGCGTTGGGCGGTTCCCCCGACAACGCCGTAGTGGTTGGCGATACCGGCGTCGAAGCGGCGGGAGGACTGCGTTTTCCCGACGAATTCGCGCGTCACAAGATACTCGACCTGCTGGGAGACCTTGCTTGTCTGGGACGTCCGCTTATCGCTCACGTAGTGGCAATCCGCGCCGGGCACGTACAGCATCTTCAGCTTGTAGAGCGTTTGCGCGCCGTATCGCGCTTAGACTAAATTTCTAAGGAGTGAAGCAATATGGACGTAATGGAAATTATGAAGATACTGCACCACCGATATCCATTTTTGATGGTGGACCGCATATTGGAGTACAGCAAAGAATACGTGGTCGGGTACAAAAACGTCACGATAAACGAACCTTTCTTTCAGGGGCACTTCCCCGGCGATCCCGTGATGCCCGGCGTTCTTACGCTCGAATCGATGGGGCAGGTCGCGTCTATTCTGGCAATGGCGAATCTCGGAGACAGGCTGGAAGGGCAGGTCGTCTTCCTGACCGGTGTGGAAAAGGCTCGCTTCCGCAAGCCCATACGCCCCGGCGATCGCCTGGTGACGAAGGCGGAACTGGTCAGGGTTCGCGGCTCGGCCGGCAAAGCCAAGGTCACGGGTTACGTGGACGACGTGCTGGTTTCCGAGGGATTGTTCAGTTTCGTGGTTGCGTCTACGCTGGACAAGAACGCGTCCCCGGAGGAAGACTAGCATGAGCGCGGTCATTCATCCGACAGCCGTCGTCTCTCCGGAGGCGGATCTGGGCGAGGGCGTGAAAGTCGGGCCGTATTGCGTGGTGGAGGGACGCTCGGTCATAGGCGCCGGTACGATTCTCAGGCCTTTCGTGAGCGTGGGCGACTTCGTCATAATCGGCGAGAACTGCCGCATCTTTGAGTATGCGGCTATTGGCGGCGATCCTCAGGATCACGGATACGCGGGTGAAAAATCCTGGGTTCGCGTGGGGAACAACTGCGTTATCCGCGAAAACGTAACCATAAACCGCGCCACCGGCGAAGGGAATGACACAGTGGTCGGCGACGGCTGTTTTATTATGGAAGGCGTACATCTGGCGCACAACGTCAGGCTCGGCAGTCACGTCGTTATTGCAAACAAAGTCGGGATTTCCGGGCACGTAACGGTCGGCGACCATACTGTGTTCGGCGGAATGGCCGGCATACATCAGTACGTGCGTATAGGGAGCTATTGCATGATAGGCGGAATGTATCGCGTTTCACAGGATGTTCCGCACTACACGCTGGCCTCCGGCGAACCTCTGCGCCTGACCGGCCTCAACTCCATAGGACTGAAGCGGGCAAATTTTTCCGTAGCGTCCAGGCGCGCCATTCGTGCCTTTTACAGCGAACTCTACGGTAAAGGCCGGCTTTTTTCGCGGGCTTTTCAGGAGGCGCTGGAAAAAAAAGCCTCCTACATCCCGGAAGTCCAGCGCATACTGGAGTTCTACGAAGGCACGCAGCGGGGAGTCACGTTCTGGGGTAAAAGCGGCGGCGGCAATGTCGAGCCGGAGCCTTTATCCAATTGAAATCACTCCACTCCCATCCCCGCAGTCAGGGCAGGGATAAAGTTTCGTTCATGCTGCCGGTGCGATACCCCAGAAAATCCAACGCGGCATAGGTGAAGCCGATTCGCTTGAATTGCTCGTACACGGCCTCGCGCGTTTCGCGTTTCGACAGGACGGCGAACCCTTCCTCGTCGGTTTCGATCCGTGCCGAGTTACCGTGATGGCGAACCCTCACCTGAACAAGCCCGAGGCTCAAAAGAACCTGCTCCGCGCGGTCAACCATGTTGAGTCGCTCCGGGGTGATTTTTTCACCGTATGGGAAACGGGACACAAGGCAAGCGAAGGGCTGTTTATTCCAGGTAGGCAGCCCCATTTCTTTTGAAAGGGCGCGTATTTCTTCCTTGAAAAGCTCCGCGTGGCGAAGCGGGCTCTTGACCCCATGCTCCCTGACCGCGGTCATTCCCGGGCGGTAGTCCCCGTCGTCGTCCATGTTGGAGCCCTCGGCCACGTGCGCTGTTCCGTGCTTCCGCGCCACGTCCCATATTTTGGAAAGCAGCTCGTTTTTGCACAGGTAGCAGCGATTGGGCGGATTCAGGGAGAAGCCCTCGATACTCAGCTCATCGGTGTCGCAGATAACGTGAAGGATACCCTCGCGCTCGCAAAAGGCTTTCGCCTCGTCAAACTCCCGCGCGGGAAAAGAAAGGGAACGGGCCGTTACCGCAATAGCTCGTTCCCCTAAAACATCGCGCGCGGTTTTCAAAAGGAACGTCGAGTCCACCCCTCCCGAAAAAGCGACCGCCACACTGCCCAGCCCGCGCAGGTATTGTTTCAGGTTTTCGTGCTTGTCGTGCTTATCGTGAATGTTCATGGTTCAATATAAAGAGCCTTACGGCACAGGGCGTCAATTTCCCCACGGACGCGGCCGGGAGAAAAATCGCGGGGAAATGAAGCGGGGCGGGGAGGCGGCAGCGCGCCGTCCCGCCATAGGGGTATGTTTTGTCCGACGGCGAAGGACTCCACTTTCGGGTCGTATGGGACGGCGACAAGCGGGATTTGCGCCAGAGCGGCCAGCATGACGAAATGCAGCCTCATCCCGACGGCCGCGCTGCCGGAAAAAACGCGCAAGGCGTCCGGCAGCGCGGCAATGCGTTCGATGCGCGACAAAGGCAGGCGTCCCTCGCTGTTGAAGCGGCTCATTAGCCGCTCGTCTTCATCCGAGAGGGCCACGCCGACAAGTTCTCCGCCGAAGGAGGAGGAATAAAAACAGGCCGATATCGCGTCGGCAAGGCGTTCGGAGAGTTTTTGAGCGCCGGCGCCGGGGCGCAGATTGACCAGCAGCCTCGCGGGAGATTTTGATTTGCCGCCGCCTGCCTGGCTGATGAAAGAATCCGCCAGCGACAGCGCAAGGTCGCCGCCGGTTTCGACCGTTAGGCCAAGGGAGGCGCAAAGAGCCTCCGAGGCCGCGTCGCGTACCTGCACCGCGCGGCAGCGTTTCAGCGCGTCGCGGGTCAGACGCGGCCCGGTACGAGTGGAGAATGGGCCAAATGACTGCCCGATAGCCCAGGGGACGGCCCCGCAAAAACAAGCCGCCCTGACGAGCCACCAGTAGTAAAAGCAGGAGAGCAGGCTGCTGACGTCCTGAAACAGGCCCCCTCCGCCCAGCAGAAGCGTTTCGCTTTGCCGGAGCGTTCCGCAGACCTGTAAAACTTTCCATCGGTTTATGGAGTCCACGCCGAATTTTTGCCTCGATTCCTCAGGAGCGGCGGACATCAGAACTATACGTTCCTTCTCCACGCCGCAGCGCAAAAGAGCGGTTATCGCGGCCTCGGCGAGAAGTTCGTCGCCAAGGTTGCCGAATCCGTAATAGCCGGCTACGGCCACTCGGTAACGCCTCATAATTTATTACTTTACTCTGTTATAAATTTGATTTTGCCCCACAGGGGCAGCGCGGCGTACTTCAGAGCGCCTACAGCCAGAAAGCCCAGCGCCGTCCCCGTCCACAGCCCGTTAAATTCGCGCAGCAGAATGAACATAAGGGGCGTGTGATAGTGGCAGAAGCTGTTGACGACGGAGGCAAAGCCCAGAACCGCTCCTATTCTGAGCAGCTCGCGGTAGCGCGGCCAAAGCCCGTTGTTCACCGCGAAGGCGTAGAGGAGGACGGAGGGGTAGCCTATAAAAACTTCTCTGGTGCGCGGCCGGGCAATCAACAGTTGCTCCAGGGCGTTGCGCACCTTCGCCTCGAGGCCGGGGATGAACTGCACGTTGCCGCTGCGGAAAAGCACCAGCCCCAGGAACGAAAACAACGCCAGCCCCAGTATCAGCTCGCCCCAGATAGGAGGACGGGAAAGCAGTTCCGACAGAGACTCGGGGTGTATCCGTCTGCGCATGTCGTGAAGGATGACCAAAAGCGGCGGCAGCATAAGGGTCAGCTTCACCCCGGAAAAGGACATCAGGCGGAACATATAGATTGGCTCGCTGAAAAGCGCCGCTATGGCCAGTCCCCCGGCCAGGGCGAACAGTACCCCCTCCAGAAGCGCGAGAGCTCGGTTTTTTACGTCGTCCATAGCCGTCAAGGAAGCCTCCGTGACCACGAAAGCAGCGGAGAACGCGCCGAGCAGACGGGCAGCCGCGGGGATTTTCCAAGCGCCAAGCGCAACAGCGCAGGCTCCCAAAGCAAACAGCGCCGCGTCGGCCATATTTATATTGTCTTTGTCGCGTCCGTTCACGCGCTTCACGTAGCGCGCCAGGGACAGCACAAACGCCAT
>Ga0099364_10015261_pt1 | contig 10138 bp, 5 predicted proteins | sample TergutTh196P3_FD_73070 | JGI IMG/M metagenome (GOLD analysis project Ga0099364, IMG submission 73070) | Microcerotermes parvus P3 segment gut microbial communities from Pointe-Noire, Republic of the Congo - Th196 P3 | ecosystem: Host-associated > Arthropoda: Insects > Digestive system > Gut ...
AGCAGGGTGACGCTGCCATCGCGGGGAAGAGCGTCCACGTCATGCCAGTGGAAGTTCTTCACCTTTCCGTTTAGCACATTCTCGATAACATAGCCCGCCATATTGACAGGGTCTTTCGCGGAGGAGTAAGGCGGCGCATAGCAAAGTTCCAGTTGCGTCAGGTCAAAGGCCGTCATCCCAGCGCGAATCACCGTCGCCAATACATCGCAGCGTTTGTCCACGCCGTCAAACCCGACAACTTGCGCTCCTAAGATTTTGCCGCTGTCTTTCTCGAAAACCACTTTCATCGACATAGGGCGTGTCCACGGGTAATACCCCGCGTGACCGGAGAGCCAGAGAAAGATTTTGTCATATTCTAGGTTAAGGCGCTTGGCGGTTTTTTCGTTTATGCCCGTGGCTGCAACCGTCATGTCAAAAACCTTAATGACCGAGGACCCTTGCGTACCAACGTACTGCGACGGTATGCCGCATATATTGTCGGCTGCTATCCGCGCCTGCTTGTTCGCCGGTCCTGCCAGTGGAATCATGGTTGCTTGCCCCGTAACGAAGTCGGTTGCTTCAACCGCATCCCCCACTGCGTAAATATTCGCGTCTGAGGTGCGCATATTTTTGTCTACGATAATTCCACCACGCGCGTTGACATTAAGCCTTGCCTCCTTTGCAAGCCGGCTCTCGGGCTTTATGCCTATTGCAAGAACCACCATATCCGCTTCCAAAGAGCCTTCGGATAACACGACGTTTAGAATGCCACCGCTCGTCGTTATCTTCTGTAGCCCATTATTGAGGTACAGCGATACACCCTTCCGTCTCAAATAATGCTGCACGTCACAGGCCATGTCGATATCCAGCGGCGCTATTACCTGATTTGATAATTCGACAACGCTCACATCAAGGCCTGCTTCTTTCAGGTTTTCCGCCATTTCTATCCCTATGAATCCGCCGCCTATAACAACCGCCTTCTTTGGGCTGCGCGTCAGAATAAACTGTTTAATCTCATCGGTGTCGGCTAGGTTTCGCAGGGTAAACACTCGATTGGAGTCTATGCCTTCAATCGGAGGTTTAATCGGAGTACCCCCGGGGGCTAGCACCAATGCATCATAACTCTCCGTATAAGTCTCGCCTGTCATCTTGTTACGCACTGACAGCTTTTTGCCTTCACGGTCAATGGACAGCGCTTCGGAAAGCACCCTCACATCCACATTGAAGCGCGTATGGAAGCTTTCGGGGGTCTGCAAGAGCAGTTCCTCGCGGTCAGAAATCGCACCCCCGATATAATATGGCAGCCCACAATTGGCAAAGGATATATGTTCCCCACGCTCAATCAGGATTATCTCCGCATGTTCGTCCAACCTACGCAACCGAGCCGCTGCCGTAGCTCCGCCAGCCACCCCACCGACAATGATAATCTTACGCATAGATGCCACCTGCTTTCTATTATAGTTCAGTTGTAACAACTCAGAACTCGGTTCGTTATTGCGGGCTTGACCCGCAACCCCCTGCGGATTTCGACGGGATTGCGGCTCGGAGGCCGCAATGACGCTGGGGGGGTAGTGCGTAGTCATTCAATTTCTATAATACAAACTTCAAACTCTCTCATAGTTTTGCTTTGTTCGGGATAATTTGACAACAGCAGTTTGCCGCTTGGCCTTTTTGACGGGCGGCTACATGCATTGGGGCTGAGATTGCATTCGATGTAGTATTCTTCGCCCTTGCTTTTGCGGGTGTATGCGAAAATTTGCTCCTTAGTTCGAAGTATCTCTACCTCACCGTATATAAGGGCTTCGCTGTTCTTGCGTAACTGGGCGAGCTGTTTGTAGAAGCTCAGAATCGAGTTTTCGTCAACTGCTTGGCTTTCCGCGTCATACCCATCCGACAACGTTTTTATCCAAGGCTCACCGGTCGTGAACCCGCTATGTTTCGAACCGTCCCATTGTACAGGGACGCGCGCGTGGTCCCTCGCCCCGGAAAGAACTATCTTAAACGCTTCTGCCTCAGACATTTTTTCAATAAGCTCATTGTACAGGTTTAAACTTTCAATATCACGCATCTCATCTATGTTGCTAAATGCCGTATTAACAGCACCGAGTTCCTGACCTTGATACAGAAACGGTGTGCCTCGCATCGTGAACTGGATGGCACCCAGCAGCATCGCAAGCTTATCGCGGTATTTGCCATCGGGGTCGATTTTCGATAACATGCGCGGGTTGTCATGATTATCGTAAAAAAGCGACGACTGATAAGCGTTGCCGTAATTTCGCATCCAACGTGTGTAGTAAGTTTTCAAAAAGGCGGCGTCATAAATATAATCTTCAAACTTCGCCTTCCCGGGCAGCTCCAGATGGTCGAATGAGAAAAACATATCAAGTTCGCGGCGAGTCGGTGATGTGAGCAGCTTTCCTGTTTCGGGTCCGATACCGGGCATCTCCCCCACTGTGAAAGCGTCAAACGGCTCAAATACCTCTGAACGCATCTCTTGCAGATAATCATGCAGTTTCGGACCGTAGAAATAATGCTCTATCCCGCGAGGACCCATCATTTTGCCGATAAAATCATTCCCGTTCGGAAGTCCGTCCGTTTTAGAAATGAGATTTATGACATCAAGACGGAAACCATCCACGCCCTTTTCCAGCCACCAACGGATGATTTCGTAGACATCGCGCCGCATTTCAGGGTTGTCCCAGTTTAAGTCCATCTGCTTTTTCGAAAATAGACACAACGCCCAATCGTCGCTGTCACCAATCTTTTTCCAAGCCTGCCCGCTAAAAAATGATTTCCAGTTGTTCGGAGGCTCTTCCCCTTCGCTTTTTCGGAAATGGTAATAGTCGCGGTACTTGGACTCGGGGTCGCTAACTGCTTGCTTAAACCATTCATGCTCATCGGATGTATGGTTGATGACCAAGTCCATAATCAGACGCATACCGCGCTCATGTACCCCTGCAAGGAGATTGTCAAAATCCTCCATTGTGCCAAAAACAGGGTCTATCGCACGGTAATCCCTGATGTCATAGCCGTTGTCATCCTGCGGCGAATCGTATATCGGGCTCAGCCACAGCGCATCAACGCCCAACTCCTTGAGATAATCCAACTTCGCCGTAATCCCGGGGATATCACCTATGCCATCACCGTCCGTGTCATAGAAACTGCGCGGGTATATCTGATAAAACAGGCTTTCCTTCCACCATTTGCGCTCAGTATCCGGCGGTTCTTTCAGGCAATCGTTCTGCTCGCTGTTCAGCAGACCAAGAATCGCATCGTTAAACCCTTCGTCTGCATTACCCCCAACGCGGGCGCTCAACGTTCCAAGCTTCATGTTCATTGCAAGGGGGTTTTTAAGAAGTTTCTCACTCAAACCTAATTGCAATATAAGCTTGTCAATCACATCCCGCCCAACAGGGCTGTTGTAAACGTCTCGAATTTTCGATGTTAACGTGAATCTATTCATGGTTTTGTTACCCTCCTAAAAAATGTAAAACCGTTGACATCTAACCTGTTTTGCTGTATGCTCTATACTATTGTTCACGTAATGACACTCGAAACTGAAAGGTGAGATTTATGGAGGCCGAAACTGGCCAAAAATTTCAGAACGACCTGACACAGGGCGGGGTGGCTAGGCAACTTATTCGCTTCTCGACCCCTTTTTTATTGTCTATGCTGATCCAGCAATGCTACAGCATGGCAGACCTTATCATCGTCAGCTTCTTTTCAGGGGAGGCAACAGTCGTCGGAGTCAACAACGGCGGACAACTGGCCTTTCTTGCTACTGCGCTGGGTATCGGTTTTTCCATAGGGGGAACCATACTAATCGGGCAGTATTTTGGCGCGAAGCAAATGGAGGATGTGCAGAAAACAGCTTCCACGATGCTATCGACTTTGCTGTTGGTATCGGCTGCAATGGTTGCAATCTTCATACCAATGGGAGGCCTGTTCCTACGCGCCGTCAATATACCTGATGTGAGTTACAACGAAGCATGGACCTATCTAACCATATGCATATCCGGGCTGCCATTTGTCTTTATGTACAACGCCATATCAGGGATTCTGCGCGGCATGGGCGATTCTAAACGTCCGCTCATCTTTGTGGCTGGCGCGTGCGTTTTGAATGTGATACTAGACCTTGTGCTGGTCGCGGGACTCGGAATGGCTGCGGCAGGAGTCGCCATAGCTACGATTATTTCGCAAGCTTGCAGCGTTATCGTTTCGGCAATTTATCTCGCGAGAAAAGGGTTCTTATTTGATTTCAAGCCGAAAAGCTTCACGATACACCGCGATAAACTCAAGCTGTTCCTCAAACTCGGGATCCCTACCTCCTTAGCGCAACTGGCGGTTCATCTATCGTTCCTAATAATGACAGCGCTTGTAAATGGCTACGGCGTTTCCATGTCAGCAGCAGCAGGGCTCGTCGGGCGTTTTAACGGATTTGCAATACTGCCTGCGCAAGCGGTTTCAAGTTCCGTGTCGATGATGTGTGCGCAAAACCTGGGCGCGAACCGCCACGACCGAGCTATGCACACGATGAAAGTCGGTATTATTATCTCGCTGGTGTTTAGTATGTTTGTTTTTGTCGTCGGACAGTTTTTCCCGCAGCAAATTATGGGTTTACTGTCTGCTTCAAACACCGTGATTGATGCGGGTGCTGTGTACATGCGGGCGTTTTCATGGGATTACCTGATTGTTCCGTTCGTTTTCAGCTTCTACGGTTTGATAAACGGCGCAGGACACTCTAACATTACGATGATAAATACGCTCATAACCTCCATCGTTCTGCGCATTCCCGCAGCAATGGTGTTTTCGGATGTTTTCGACATGGGCTTGTTTGGCGTTGGGCTGGCTGCGCCGATAGCGACTCTTGGCGGGTTTTTCTTCCTACTCATCTACATCCTCACCGGCCGCTGGCGCTCGGTTGTTATCCATCGTGAGATTTAATCTCCGACACCACGCTTGGTTGTCATATACATCATAATCGGGACGTCGAGGACGCCGTCCCCTACGAAAAACAACAGAATTACGATAAATACAAAACGTGTTCTAAATATTCAAATTAAAACCATGATTCTCGCTCCCGTATCCTGACCACTGACCACTAGCTATCACTGGCCGGCTATTGCCACGCCTCTTACACATACGGTGAGGGGGCCTTCGTAGTTGTTGAACTGGACTCTTTCCAAGGACATCCGCATATTCCCATGAATTTTCTTTATGTTACCCGAAACCGAGCCGCCCGTTACCGCTACCGTTTCGTTTCCATCGAAATAGAACCCCAACCGTATCTCGCTGGCGAAATCCCCTGTGACATTATCTACATCGAACGCGGAGAAAGACACAAGCTCCAAGTATGGCCGGGCCTTCATTTCTGCAATGGGCTTCGTGCCTCCATTTACAACGTAATTGCCAATCGAGCCTGTCGGCGAAATGTCTAGGTAACTTGAGTTCCGCACATCGCCCCAGTAACGGCATAAAACTCCATCTCGAATCAGCTCCACGGTATCAAGCGGCAGACCATCTTTGTCATACGGTTTTGAGCCTGTTGAGCCTTCGAGGAACGGATCGAGTCTCATTGAAATCTTATCCCCTGAAGCAGCCCCCTGCAACGCATCACCTACACTAAACGTTGATACCTTGTTATATACGCTGGCGGCATTTGCGTTATTGTAATAGTAACCGAAGAACTGACTAAGACACTCCCCTGTCAGCAGTATGTTTATATCCTTAACCGCCGAGGTCATTTGTGCCAGCGGTTTTTTTGAAGCCACATCAAAGAGCTTTGCCACACGCCTTCCGAGCAGATCGGCATCAAAGCCCGCCATTGTATATTGCTCTGATATCTCTATCTCTTTGCCATCCACCCAGTTTACCGCTGTTTCCACATTTGTGGAATAGTTTGTGTACGTTTGATCAACGCCATTGGAGTTGAGTAAACGCACATCCTTTTTTTCTATGAAGAACTCGCTGTAACTGAGATAGCCTTTATCATGATGATCCTCGGCATAGACGGCCTGAACCAGCTTTTCGAGCGCGCTGTACAAGTCATGCTCTCCCCTGCCCTCAGTTTCTTTCGCATCGCACACCTCGACCAACGGGTAATACTCGTTCCTAACAAAACCTGCCGCATAAAGTGCCTCATCAATGGCTTCCTTCATTTCGCCAAACGTCATTCCGGGGTGGATTTCGGCCAAGGAAGAGCCTCGGAATCTTTTCTCCCCCACCGAGAACACATTATACACCGTCAAATGTGTATGAGTAACGTCAACACTGCGATTTATCTCTAGCTGTTTTTTAACAAAGTAACTCTCGATTCTCGTTACCTTTTCAACCTCGATTAAATACTCCAGCCCCTCATATTCCGCAATGACGGCTAACAGTAAATCAAGAGAAGCCAAACCTGCTCCCTGCCCTTCACTACGCATAGCATTATCTGTATCATAAGTTGAATCCACCATCAGCCCAACCTCGCTTTCGTTTTGATATACGGGCCGCCTGTGGAAACTTTGACCCATTCCTTATACCCTTTTCCGCAGGCTCCGCTCCCTTCCAAACCGAACTCATCAGATACCATTGTTATGTCGCTCAAAAGCTCAGGGACATAACCGGTCATTATGACAGGAGCCACTATTTTTCCTGTGAGCTCCCCGTCGACAACTTCCTCTGCGGACTCGTACATGACCTGAATGCCCCAATCCTTCGGATCCTCCATGCCACTCGAAGCCTTTCTGATGAAGTAACCGTGTTTTATTGATTTTATCATATCTTCTGGTTTATCTGTTCCCGGGGAAAAGAAAGTGTTAGTCATTCTTGTGTAGGCCTTGCGCTCAAACGATTCGCGTTTTCCATTACCTGTGGGCGTGGTACCCAGCATTAAGGCCGACAGCAAATCCGAAATGCCCGTCATCAGCACTCCGTTTTCGATGATGATCGTGTCGGTACCCAGCGTCCCCTCGTCATCGAACAGGTAAGATGAAACCTGCTGCGCCGACGCCGCGCCGTCATGCATTGTAACTATCTGCGAAGCTACGGGCTTGCCTATGTACTCTGCTGCTTTGGCGCGTTTCTTGACGAACATGTCCATCTCAACACCATGCCCGAATGCTTCATGTGCGATAATCCCAACGGCGTTCGGGGAACATACAATTTCATACTCGCCAGGGGTTATTGGGCTTGCATCCAGTAACTTACAGGCATTTATTACGACACCTTCCAACCCTGAGTCCATCTCATCAAGGATTTCCAGACCCTTTAGACCGGAGTAGATATTGTATGAGTTTCTGGTGACACCATCACGCCTTACGATAGCGATAGCATACGCCTCAGACCAAATGTAGCTTTGCTCCATATCTTTCTTGTCCGAAAGGAATAGCTTTGACTCATGGGTATTGGTGAGCCTGACGATAAAGTCCACCAACAGCTCGGAGTAAGTATGCGCCTTGTTATTGAGGGCTTGGAGCTTTGCGAGTTTTTCTCCGGAGGTCATGCCGTCAAGAGGTTTTTCGACTTCTCCTATGAAGCTCCTAACCATCTCTTCCTCGGTTATCAACGGGTGGCTAATGCTGTCCGATGCTACTTTTGCGGCAGCCTTTGCATTATCGCGTATCTTCTGCGCAAGCGGCTTGAGTTGGTCTTCTGATATTTCGTTGAATGAATACTCATAGTACCTCCCATCAGCATAGACTCTGGCCACGAAACCACGCTGCACCCATTTTCCATCAACCACGGACGATTCCTTGTCCCTTACGCTAAAGGTTTTGCATTTCACGTCACAGCCCAAAATCGATGCATAGTCGAAGTCCTCCCTTAGCAGAGAGATCAGTGTTTTCAAGATTGGTTTTTTCGACGCGAGAAATTCAGACATTGCAGCTTTCAAATTGCTCTCCCCTTTCTCGGTGATTCGAACACCTATGCAATTTCTTTGTAGATTATAATACTACAGCGAGAGAATTGCAAGGTAATAGAATTGTTTGCAGGAAATAATGAAAATAATGATTGATTGTGTTATACTCAAAGCAACAAAAGATAAGGAGACAATCAAATGACAAATTCGCAACGGTTAATAAAAACAAGACAAATGCAAGAATTGGTAAAACTAATGGCAGACGCTGATGTAGCGTATTACAAACACGACTCACCGATAATGACGGATCGCGAGTACGAAACCATGTACGAGAGATTGCTTGTTCTGGAAAAGGAAACAGGGATAACACTGTCCGGTTCTCCAACACAAAAAACCTCCGGTGAGGTTCTGGAAAGCTTGACACAAGTCAGGCATACTCGTCCAATGTTGTCTGTTCAAAAAACCAAATCAATTGACGATATTCACAGATTTCTTGACAACAGGAAATCAATAATTAGCTGGAAGCTCGATGGGCTTACCCTTGTGTTGCGGTATGAAAACGGTCGTTTCGCTCAAGCAATTACCCGTGGCGGCGGAGACATCGGAGAAGACGTTACCCATACTGTAAGGGTTATGACGAATGTGCCGATGACAATTCCTTCAAAAGAATACTTCGAAGTTAGGGGTGAGGGTATTGTAAGTTGGAAAAACTTTAACGACTTGAATGATTCAAGCGAAGAAGCGTATGCACATCCCAGAAATATGACTGCCGGAGCAATTAGAAGACTCAATGCAAATAAAACAAAAATACAGCGATTGGAGTTTCATGCTTTTGAATTGGTTAGTGGGAATCATTTGTCCAAAACCGAGGAAATGAACGCATTATATGAAAGCGGGTTCAGTGTTGTCCCTACGCATCTTATTGAAAAGGAAACAACAAAAAGCCAATTAATGGAAATAATGGAATCATTCAACCCTGCCAATTACGATTATCCTGTGGATGGTTTGATAATTGAATATGACGATTTGGAATATGGAAAATCGCTTGGAGCAACAGGACATCACGAAAATCGTGCCATGGCATATAAATGGGCTGACGAGTTGCACGAAACAACTTTTCTCGGTTTAGAATTGGCGACAACACGCACAGGCATGGTGAGTCCAACTGCAATACTTGAAGATGTCGTAATAGATGGCACTACTATAAATAGGGCGTATCTGCACAATTTGAACATCATGGACAACTTGAAGCTGGGGATAGGCGATCGAGTACAGGTATATAAAGCCAACATGATTATCCCGCAAATAGCAGAGAACTTGACGCGCAGCGGAACACTGATGTATCCAACACAATGCCCTTGTTGCAAGTCAGCGTTATCGATTCTTGAATCCGATAGTGGCACACGATTGCAGTTTTGCATGAATAACACGTGTCCTGCAAAATTGATAAGAAAGTTTGTGCATTTTTGCTCGAAGAGCCGTATGGATATACCGGATTTATCAGAGAAAAGACTGCAAGTCTTCATTAACAGCGGATGGATAAAGAATTTTGGAGACCTATTTGAGTTAAAACGACATCGAGAAGCGTTTGTAGCAACACACGGATTTGGGGAGAAACTGTTTGAACGTATTACAAAAACGATAGATTCGTGTAGGGAGTGCGAGTTGAATCAGTTCTTGAGTGCGCTCGGTATTCCGCAAATCGGACGAACAGCAAGCAGAACCATAAGTGCGTATTTTAATGGTGACTGGGATGCGTTTGAGCAAGCGATAAATGACAAGTTTGATTTTACTCAACTAGAAGACTTTGGGCAAACAATGCATGACAACATTTTCGCTTGGTATGCCAACAAAGAAGAGGAAGCGCTTTGGCGTCCGGCATTGCAACACATTACATTCACGAAAACAGAAAGGATTAACAATGACACGAACGCCAACAATCCGTTTAGCGGAAAGACAGTAGTAACTACAGGGAAGTTGGAGAATTATACCAGAGATGGCATTTCGGACAAGTTATTGTCATTGGGCGCAAAGCCGGGAAGCTCGGTGAGTAAAAGTACCGATTATTTAATTGTTGGCGAAAAGGCCGGAAGCAAGTTGGCAAGAGCAGAGCAGTTTGGAGTTGTTGTATTGACAGAGGCTGAGTTTGAAATGATGTTGGAGGGCAGTGATACAATTTGACAATCTGAAAATGGATATGCGGTGTCAAGCGGTCGCCTTTATACGGATATTTCAATCCGCTTCTTTTGTTTTCGCGTTTGCAAATTAATTGTTGATAATTGCTTGCTGCAATGTTATAATCGACTTGTGTTTGCC
>Ga0099364_10015262_pt1 | contig 10138 bp, 10 predicted proteins | sample TergutTh196P3_FD_73070 | JGI IMG/M metagenome (GOLD analysis project Ga0099364, IMG submission 73070) | Microcerotermes parvus P3 segment gut microbial communities from Pointe-Noire, Republic of the Congo - Th196 P3 | ecosystem: Host-associated > Arthropoda: Insects > Digestive system > Gut ...
AGCTCTCGTTTATAGAGGATGCAACAGCGTTTGCCTGGGTCATATTGCCAATACCAAAGGTGGCCAGGGTACCGAAAACCGCAAAAAGAACGGCAAGCCATTTAATCTTTAACCCTTTTTCTATATAATACATGGGGCCGCCGTGATGTGTGCCATTTGTATCGACTTCACGATATTTGACCGCCAAAACAATCTCGGCATACTTGGTCATCATTCCAAAAAATCCCGATACCCACATCCAGAACACCGCACCGGGACCGCCGGCAAATATTGCTGTTGCTACACCGACAATATTACCTGTACCTACTGTAGATGCAAGCGCTGTTGAAACAGCCTCGAAGGGGGTTATATTGCCGTCTTTCAGTTTTTCCTTTGGTTTTCCGGCAGAAAGCTGTCCGAATGTTTCTTTCCACCAAAGCTTGATTTTAGATACCTGGAAAACATTTGACCGGAAGGTAAGATATACGCCTGTCCCGACGATTAATACCAACATGTATGGTCCCCATACAAAACCGTTAATTACATCGTTTACCTCTTGAATGATCTCAAAAAAACTCATAAAAACTCCTCTATATTGATTTTGCCGGAATTACAGCAAAATCTTTGTTAATTTTACCGGAAATTCAAGGTAAATGGGAAGCGTTTTACCCTCACGGCAGAAAAAATCAATAGCTTTTTTTTTTATAAGCTGATATACTGATATGATGAAACAATTTTCCGGAAAAATTGTATTCCCCGGTATAGCGTTCGGCAAAGCTTCCGTGTTTATCAAAAGTGAATTAACTGTAGATACCAGCGCTTCCAGTGATCCGGATACGGAATGGAATGCATTCACAGATGCTGTAAGGATAGCTGACAGCCAGCTTGGTATGCTGTACGAAAAAACCCTAAAAGATATTGGAGAAGAAGAAGCATTAATTATCGATGTACAACGTCTTATGCTCCAGGACGAGGATCTGCTTGAAGGGGTTAAAGAGCTAATTTACAATGAAAAATCCCGCTCTGCTTATGCTGTTGAACGGGTAGGAAAACTGTTTTATGACCAATTTACTGCTCTTGAAGACCCCTATATGCAGGCCCGGGCACCGGATATAGCCGATATTTCCCGGCGGCTGGTAGCCATATTAACTGGAGCAGACATAACATTTACCCTTTCAGAGCCATCTGTGGTCATTGCCGAAGATTTAACCCCCAGCGATACCCTAAGCCTGGATAAAAAGCTAATACGGGCTTTTGTAACCCGTAAAGGTTCCAACAATTCTCATACTGCCATACTGGCCCGTATCTTAAAAATTCCATCGCTTATTCAGACAAATATACCCCTGGATAAGGGTTTTGACGGCAAGGCTGCCGCGGTAGACGGTCATTCCGGGCAGGTATACCTGGAGCCGGATAAAGCCACTGAAGAAGCCCTTCGTACCCAGGAGGAATCAGATAAAGCAACAGAAAAGGCTCTGGAAGCCCTAAAGGGACTCCCCACTATAACCAAAAGCGGAAAAAAAATAGAACTAGCTGCTAATATAGGCAGTGTGGACGATATGGAGGCAGTCCTAAACAACGATGCTGAAGGAATTGGACTATTCCGCAGCGAATTTCTATATATGGGCCGCAGCGATTATCCAGGAGAAGAAGAGCAGTTTATCGCATATAAAACAGTAGCAGAAAAGATGGAAGGTAAACGGGTTATTATCCGTACCCTGGATATTGGAGCAGATAAGCAGGCTGCCTATTTTGGCCTGCCGCTGGAAGAAAATCCGGCCCTGGGATACCGTGCAGTGCGTATTTGCCTTGACAGAACAGATATGTTTAAAACCCAATTACGGGCATTATACCGTGCTGCTGCTTTTGGCAGGATAGCTGTTATGTTCCCCATGATCATATCCGTATGGGAGCTGAAACGCTGCAAGGAAATCGCTTTCGAGGCAAAAGCAGAACTGGAAAAGGCAGGAATAGCTACCGGAGAGCTGGAATTGGGTATTATGGTAGAAACCCCTGCCGCAGCGATAATTGCCGATGATCTGGCAAAAGAAGCGGCATTTTTCAGCGTAGGAACCAATGATCTTACCCAATATACCCTGGCCATAGACAGGCAGAATGCCGATTTGGAAAAATACCTTGATATCCACCACCCTGCTCTGCTCAAATTGCTTGCAATGATTGTAGAGAGTGCTCATAAAGCAGGAATTTGGGCAGGAATTTGCGGAGAATTGGCAGCAGATCCGGAAATGACTGCTGCTTTTATTAACATGGGTTATGATGAACTTTCGGTATCACCGTCTTTTATCCTGGGAATGCGCAAACAAATCCGGGAAATGGAGTAATTATGCAGGAAATAAAGTATAGAATTGACGATGAAATGGGGCTGCATGCAAGGCCGGCGGGAATCCTGGTAAAACTGGCAGCAACATTTAAATGCGATATACAATTGGGAACCCCCGTTAAAATGGCCAATGCCAAGCGCATTATTGGAGTAATGGCCCTGACATTAAAACAGGGAGACGAAATGACCATGACTTTTAACGGCGAAGACGAAACCGAAGCAGCAGCGGCGCTCAAAGCCTTTCTGGAAGAGAACCAGTTTTCTCCGGTCACATAAATCTCTTGATCTTCTCCTATTTATCGGCTATACTAATATATCGGATATACCATCCTAAGATAGTAAGGAGACTTTAGAGTCATGGAAAATACAAAAACCGATACGGCAAAAAAAGTGGTTCTGGCAATAGACGATAATCCGATGCAGCTTGAAATATTTCAAAAAATTCTGGGAGAAAAGTATAATGTACAGACAGCAAACAGTGCTTCCGGTGCCATGAATTACCTAAGCTCAAGTGCAGACAGGGCAGATGTCATTCTTTTGGATATTACCATGCCGAATATCAGCGGTTTTGAATTTCTTAAAGAAATCAGGAATCTTCTTAGTTATATGGAAACACCCATTATAATAGTCAGCGGCAATACCGGCGAGGATTACATTAACGAAGCAAAAAGTTCAAGCGCATTCGATGTTTTAGGCAAACCGGTAAATCCGGGACTGCTCATTAAAACAATTGAAAAAGCCCTTACTTTGTAAGGTTAGATCCAACATTGAGGGAGATTGACTAGAATGACCAAACTTGCTCCGGTTATAGAGATTGATGAAGAAAAATGTATTAATTGTTATGCATGCATAACCGCCTGTCCTGTGAAGTTCTGTATTGACGGGTCGGGAAAAAGACTTAAGATAAACCATGACCTTTGTATAGGCTGCGGTCACTGCATTAATGTCTGTACTCACGATGCCCGTACCCCTGTCGATGATACAGATCGCTTTTTAAATGACATAAAAGGCGGAGAAAAGATGGTCGCCGTAGTTGCCCCGGCTGTTGCTTCGGTCTTCCCCGGCAATTATCTGCAATTAAACGGTTATTTGAAATCTATAGGAGTCGAAGCGGTATTTGATGTAAGCTTTGGCGCAGAACTTACTGTTGTATCATATTTAAATTATATCAAGGAAAAAAAACCAAAACTGGTAATAGCCCAGCCCTGTCCTGCCATTGTCAGTTTTATAGAAATATATCATCCGGAATTAATACCGTATCTTGCGCCGGCAGACAGCCCCATACTGCATACCATTAAAATGATAAAAGAGTACTATCCTCATTACCGCAGTCATAAGGTTGTTATTATTTCTCCCTGCCTTGCCAAAAGAAGAGAATTTGACGAGACCAGTTTAGGAGACTACAATGTTACCATGCTGGCCCTTAGAAATTCTTTTGACCAGCAGAGGATTGATTTGTCAAAATTTCCTGCTGTAGAGTATACAGGACCGGAAGCGGAACGGGCCGTAAACTTTCCTGCCCCCGGAGGCCTATTGGATACTGTTGAACGTTTTGTTCCGGGCATAAGAAGGAGTACCCGTAAAATCGAAGGACCAGACACAATTTATCATTATTTGGAATCTGTTGCCCAGAATTTAAATAAACCAAATATCGAGTTCCCTCTGCTTATTGACTGCCTAAACTGCGAAATGGGCTGCATAGGCGGTCCCGGAACAGGAAATGACTCCAATACCCTGGACGAAATTGAAAGCCCTATCCGCAGGCGCTCGAAAGAGCTGGAGGATAAATTAAATCCCAGACAGCAGGAAAAACTCTACAAAAAGTATCATAGTTTGTTAAACCGGTACTGGAAGCCGGGCTTGTACGACCGTACGTATCTGAATAATTCTGACAATAATACGATTAAGGATCCGGACGAAGAAGAATTAACGGAAGCATTCAAACTTCTTAAAAAAACCTCGGAAGCGGATATTTATGACTGCACTGCATGCGGTTACGGAAGCTGCAGGAAAATGGCCGTAGCAATTTTTAATCTTTTAAATAAGCCCGATAATTGTTCTCATTATAATCTTAAGCTCCTTGCAGAAGAAAAGAAAACCATTGTGTATATTAACCAGCAGCTTAAAATACACATTGCCCGGGCTCTGGAAATGATCGAAAAACTAAATAATCTTGTATTAAAAGTTGATAACAGCATAAACACGCAATCAGAATCTGTAAACCAATCTTCCGAGGTTACTGCACAAATGGTTGGCTCCCTAAAAACAACCGGAGAACTATCACGGGAAAAACGTGAGTCGGTAATGGGGTTAAAAGAAAATGCAGCTAAAAGCCAGGAAGCGATGAACGAAACTATTCTGGCTGTTAGAACTATTTCCGAATCTGTAGACGGTATTGCATCGGCTATTAAAATAATCAGCGTTATTGCATCCAACACTAACCTTCTTGCCATGAATGCAGCCATAGAAGCAGCACATGCAGGGGAAGCAGGCAAAGGATTTGCAGTCGTTGCTGACGAAATCCGCCGGCTTTCTGAAAGTACCAGGGAAAATTCCCGTAATATCTCTCAAACCCTTTCAAGCATTATTTCGGGAATTAATACCACTTCCAAGCGTACAAGTGAGACCGGTAATTTTATTGATGAGATGTCAGAAACGATCAACGGCTTTGCTGCGACAATGACCGAGCTTATTGACACTCTATCCAAACTCTCTTCGGAAAGTTCAGGAATTACCGGTTCTTTGCAGGATTTAAAAGAAAACAGTTCTGCGGTTAAAGAAGATTATTCGGAAATGTTATCCTTAACCGACAGGCTTAGGTATGATATTAACTATCTGGCAGCCATGTCGGCAGATATTGTTCGTGCAATTGAAGAAAATGATCAAAATATTATCTCCAGACTGGCTGCAATGGAAGATGAGCATCTTAAAGGCGCAGAGCAATATAAAACCAAAACAGGAGAAAATGAAAATGGGGACTAAAAAAAGAATTCTTGCAATAGATGACAATGCCGTACAGCTTAATGTATTTAAGAATATACTTTCGGAGAAGTATGAACTTAGTACGGAAAATTCTGCTACCACTGGTTTAAAATTTCTAAATAGTAATGAAGTGGATTTAATACTGCTGGATATTGCAATGCCCAATATAACGGGTTTTGATTTTCTTTATGATATCAGAAAAATCCCCAGCTATATGATCGTACCCATTATTATTGTCAGCGGAAAAACCGGACCAGATTTTTTTAACGAAGCAAAAAAATCCAGCGCTTTTGATGTATTAAGCAAACCTGTTGAGCCGGAACTTCTTATTAATACCATTGAAAGAGCGCTTTCCAATACACAATGAATTGGTCACAGGATATTCGTACTCAGCTTAATATAATTTTGGGTATCTCTGCCCTGCGCATGGATGATAAAAATTTAAGCGGCGATTTAAAAGAAGATATAAAAAAAATTAAAAATGCCGGCGAAATTTTATTGGGACTTTTTAACGATCTCCTTGATGTATCACAGACCGATCAAAAGCATCATATTTACACAGAACTGGAATATGCGGATTTAAACGAAAAAAAAGCGCTGGTAGTAGACGACTATCAGGCAAATTTGGACGTAGCCGCCCGTATGTTAAGCAAGTATAAAATGCAAGTGGACTGCGTAACTAACGGACAAGCAGCTATTGATCTTATTAAACTTAAAGAGCCTCTCTACGATATAATTTTTATGGATTATATGATGAGCGAAATGGACGGTATACAAACAACGCTGGCAATACGCAAATTGGATTCTGAATATGCAAAAACAGTACCTATAATCTCGCTTACGGCAACAGTTCTTCCGGGAAGCGAAAAATTATTTTTGGACAATGGTTTTAATGCATTTTTACCGAAACCTATTAGTATTTTACAGCTTGATTTAATTTTAAAAAAATGGATAAAGATAGAAAATAGAACAATCGAACCGGAATCATCTGTGGATAAGCAAAAGATCGCCGCTTATTTAAGCCGCGTTCCCAATGAACAGAACTTTCCGTCCGGAATGAAAATTGACGCAGGCATGGAACTATATGCCGGTGATGTAGATATTTATTTATATGCTGTACATTCTTTTATAAGAAATATAAACGAGTCCATAGAAAAATTAATAACGGTAACAAAAGATACACTGCAGGACTATGCTGTACACATACATGCTGTAAAAAGCATGGCAGCAGCTATTGGAGCGGAAAACACAAGATCTGCTGCCAGCGAGCTGGAAACCCTGTCCAAGACGGGCAATTTGCAGGATGTTACAGAAAAAAATCCGGTTTTCCTTGATCAAACAAGGATACTGGTAAGTGATATTAAGAAATGGCTGGAAATTTCAGATACAGAATGAACATGATAATATCCGTTTAGTATTCTACATTCCATAAAAACAATCCCTGCGGAGACAGGGTGGGCCCGGCTAGTTCCCGTTTTCCCGAGCTGATAATATGTAAAAAATCTTCCGGACATATTTTTTTTTCTTCATAAAATAAAAGCGTACCAACAATAGAGCGGATCATCTTCCATAAAAAAGCATTTGCCTTAATTTCAAAAACAATCTTTGTCCCTTCAATAAAAAAACCAGCACTGTATATATAACGGTAACGGGAGACGCTTTTATCTGCCGGAGAAGCAAAAACCGTACAGTCAAACTCTCCCCTAAAGAAGCGGCAATATTCATTTAAAAGAACAATATCCGGCTGCCTCCAAAGAACATTGGCAAAACGCAGTTCCATGGGAAGGACTTTGTGTGCCTGGACAAAATAATACCGGTACATTCTTGAACGAGTATCCAGCCGTGCATGGAACCCAAAATGCACTTCTTGCGATTCCATGATCCTAATATCCCTGGGAAGCAGACTATTTAATGCAGGAACAAAACGCCCGGCCTCCATAGAAGCAATGTCTGTATAAAAATTGGCACATTGTGAAAAAGCATGAACCCCGGCATCTGTTCTTCCGCTTCCTGTAATAGAAACAGGGTGCTTGTGAATTTTTTCCAGGGCTTGTTCTATTTCTCCCTGAATCGTAGGTTTTGCAGTATTTTCCTGGCGCTGCCATCCGGAAAAGTCTGTACCATCATAGGCTATGTACAGCCGGATATTCCGCATACTTCTTAACCATCATTTTCGTTCAATTCCTTGTTGATATTGTCATAAAGTTCCCGTGCATGTTCCAACAGCGGACCGGGCTTGCTCTTGGACGATCTTCCCAAACCAAACATTTTTGCTATGGTTCGTTTTGCATTTTCCAACCCGTCTATCCTGGTAACAATATTATCGCGCGGACCGTATTTTAGTTTTAAAAGACCCGATAGATATAATACGCCTTCGTATGAATAATTTTTATCTGTATCCGGGCCAAAGTTTTTTATCCCCGACATTGCTTCTTTGCCGCTTTGTTCCCGCTGCAGCGCTTCGTTGTAAAGGAACTGGGATTTTTTCTTAAAAAGAACAGCAAGCCAGTCATAATTATAACCAGGATACTTGTGATCAAGTTTGTCTAACAGCCATCCGGTACGAAGTGCAGCGATAGCCTGTTTTATAGTAGGAGAAAATTCCTTGGGAAAATAATCGTAACAGTGTAAAACCAGGTACTGGGATGCAGCGCCGTTTACAAGGTTCCGCGCTTTGGTAAAATCTACATTGGGAAATAACAAACGGACACTTGCCTTGCGGTTTTCTTTATCCTTTATTACTTCTTGTCTTGATTGATCGGGAAAACTTAAAAAATCCTTGTCCATGGAAGCAAACCAGCAGGCCGGACAAACAGTAGCCTGATAAGCCAGAGGGTAAACATCTCCATACTTTGCCGAAGGTTCGTAGAGCCGGTGTAGTTCGTCGGTTATTGCACCGGCAATAAGCCTGCCGCTGCCTGTAAGTAATTCTTCCCTGCGAAAACTTCTATCACATATAGGACAGGAATATTCTTCCTTGGAGAGAAAGGAAATTTTTACATCGTCTGCTGCCATTTTATGCCTCCAAAATTACCGACGCCAGAGCTAGATCGCCCTCATGACAAAGAGATACATGAACATGTTCTGCGCCGGCAGTTTTCATTGCTGCAAGGGCGCTGCCTTCCAGATAAAGACTGGGTCTTTTATCCGGGCTGTTTAGTACCATAATCTCCTTTAAGGCTATTCCTGCAAGACCTGTTCCAAGCGCTTTACCAAAAGCTTCCTTGGCTGCAAAGCGGGCTGCCAAAGAACTTACCATACTCTTGCCTCGTTCCCGTACTGTTTCCAGTTCCCTGGGGTTAAAGTATCGATCCAATAAAGCCGGATCAGATGCCCATTTTTCCATCCTGGATATTTTAACTGCATCAATTCCTGTTCCCACAATCATTCTTGCTTCCTAATTATTATCTTTATGCCGGACTTCTACCAGTATAATCTCCGGCTCAAGGCTTATATTAGCTGCAGCTTCCATCGTTTCAACTGCAAGAGGCAGCCGGTAGATTCCCGGCCCGCTAATTTCACTCAAGTCAACGCTTAGAATTACCATTGTATCGTTAATAATATCCAGTTCATTCTGCAATCCTTGTATTCTAAGCGAAGCAAGGGGAGGATTTAAAACTGCTTCCAGATTATCATCAAGACCTCTTATACTTATAGGGAGGCTTTCAAAGTTCCGGTACATTATCTGTTCTCTTATAAAGCCCTGGAATTCCACTGTTTGTTCACCCCTAATTGTAAGGAACTGATTATCGTTAACAACCCTTACCCGAATAGAAAAATCATTATTGCGATTATGTATATTAATATAATCGGTACTTAATTCGAAAACTTCCAGAATTTCACCAGCAGGACCGTCAATCATTAATTGATTTGGTTCCAGGATAAAGGAAATCATTTCAAAACCCTGCTGCGGCTGTCCCTGGAAGCGGGGAGAAATAGAAACAAGTTTAGTCATTTTTGTATCAAGTTCTATAGAAATATCTGCGGGGTCTATTGCAATTTCTAAAATCTCTATTTCTGAAGCGCTTCCCCTTCGCTGTATCTGAACCTGCGCCCTGTACAAGCCCGGTTCGCTAAAACTGCCTAGATCAAGGTGAGCTTCTATGTCCGCTTCTGCAATTCGAAAAATATTATTATCTCCGCGCAGGGTAATCCTTACATTTTGAGGAAAGGTACTTGCAGGAATCATATTTTCATGCAGATACAGATGAATGGGGACAGAAAAATACCTTTCCTGTAAATCTCCCATGCGATGAAAAGCAAAAAGAAAAATTGCCGTTACTACAGAAAGTACTTTGGCAGGCCATTTATCTGCAATACGGTTTATAATTTTTTTATAAGCCACTGTTTTCCTCGTTAATTTCCGCTTCAGCACCGCTAAGTTTTTCCATTTCTTTTTCCTGTCTGCCCATGACAGTTTTATCCAATAGTTCCTTAAGCTTTCGCTGAAGCTCAAGGGGAGAGATGTCATAATATAGTTTTGATTCATAGGCAAGAGAAATTGCCCCTGTTTCTTCGGAAACAACAAGGATTACTGCATCGGACTGTTCAGAAAGCCCCAAAGCCGCCCGGTGGCGCGTCCCAAAGCTTTTTCGTATATCTTCCTGCTCCGACAAGGGAAGAAGACATCCGGCGGCTGTAATTCTGCTGCCTTGCAATACAATGGCTCCGTCATGCAGCGGACCGTCGAACCCAAAGATTGTAACAATAAGGCTTGAAGACAATTCTGCATTGAGTCTGGTTCCCGTGTCGATTATATTTCGTACACTTACCTTTCGCGGAAAAACAAATAAAGCGCCGCGGCGCTGCTGTGAAAGAATTTCTGCAGCAGTTACC
>Ga0099364_10015263_pt1 | contig 10137 bp, 8 predicted proteins | sample TergutTh196P3_FD_73070 | JGI IMG/M metagenome (GOLD analysis project Ga0099364, IMG submission 73070) | Microcerotermes parvus P3 segment gut microbial communities from Pointe-Noire, Republic of the Congo - Th196 P3 | ecosystem: Host-associated > Arthropoda: Insects > Digestive system > Gut ...
AGATTCCCACCTACGCGGGAATGATGTGGTGGGATAGATTGCTTCGTTCCTCGCAATGACGGTACATGCACGGACGTCAGCTCGTAACCGTCATTGCGAGCTGCCTTTAGCTGCGAGGAACAAAGCAGAATCCAGAAGTTCATGGCGTTACAGTCGGGTTTTGGGTCAGTTTATCGAAGCCTTTCAGGTGGGGCAGGCGGTTGGGGGCAAAGTCCCATGACTCTTCAGGAAAACCTGCCGTGTCTTGCCACCATGTTTCGCTGTTTGCGCCGTTATAGTCTGCTGCTGAAACGTTGGCGCCATCAATACCTGTAAGCGTTGCGTCTGAAGCGGTTACATTTTGGTATTCCGCTATCATCGTCATGTTTGAACGGGCGTAGTTGTTGATAGTCTTGCCTTCGGTACCATAATAGTTTGTGAAATTTTTCCCTACAATGCGTCCTATGTATGATGCACTATTAATTTCTTTGCTCAATACCACGCAATTTTGTATCGTACTTGCCATATTGTAACCTGCAATTCCGCCGGCCTGTCCTGCTTTAATATTGCCGATTACATAACAGAATTGTATTAATGCACCTCCGCTTATGGTACCCACGATTCCGCCGGAATTACTACCTCTCATAATGTTTGAGGAAGTATAACAATTTTCAATTGTTCCATCGGTATCACCTGCTATTCCGCCACAGTCATTACGGGTGTCAAAAGTGACGTTGGTAACCATGCAATTACTCAATACTGTTCCATTTTTCTTGTAAGCATCCTGAAAATATCCAACTATTCCTCCTACTGCAAACGTTTGAGAATTAACAGTTATATTCATACCGTCCACGGAACAATGATCTATCATACCGTCGCCCAACTTTCCTACAATACCTCCAACACACTGAACATCGATGCCGTCAATGTTAATGCTTCCTCCGGATAACCGTACATTTTTGATTGTACCGAAAACATGTCCAAATAGACCTACGGCGACATATTCGTCTTCGATTTCGGTGATTGTAAGATTTGATATGGTATATCCACCGCCGTCATAAGTGCCTCCAAGTGACGGTGAAAAATATGGTCCACCTATAGGCTTCCAATTGGTTTCACCTTTCAGGTCAATATCTGCGACTTGCAGATAGTACTGATCTGTATCCCATACCAATCCATCCGGTCCTTTCTCTCGTGAAGCTACCCTTTTGAGGTCGGCTACATTGGCTACTTTAATCGGATTGGATTCCGAACTGCTATTCGTGCCGCCATTGGTATTCTCTTTTTCTTTTTCTTTTTCTTTTTCCGAATCCGGTTTGGGATTGTCGTCGCCGCAAGCGCTTATAGCTGCTACTAAAAAGATGCTTGCCAAAATTTTCAAAATTGTTGTTTTCATTGTCTTTGAAGCGATTACCTTTACATCGTCGAGGTTTTTATTTGATTATGTGTATATTACAAATTTTTGTTGTTGTTTAGGGGATTCCCGCCTTCGCGGGAATGATGTTGTGAGATAGATTGCTTCGTTCCTCGCAATGACGTTACATGCACGGACGTCAGCTCGTAACCGTCATTGCGAGCTGCCTTTAGCTGCGAGGAACAAAGCAGAATCCAGAAGTTCATGGTGTTACGGTCGGGTTTTGGGTTAATCCGCCGAAGCCTTTCAGATGGGGCAGGCGGTTGGCGGCAAAGTCCCATGCCTCTTCGGGAAAGCCTGCGGTGTCTTTCCACCAAGCGCCGCTGTTTGAGCCGTTATAGTTTGCAGCAGTAACGTTGGCGCCGTGAATGCTTGTAGTTGTGGCATCTGTAAGGGTGACATTGCTTGAACCTGCTGTCAGCGTCATGTTATTGCGCGCATAGTTGTTTTGCAATCGTGATTCTTGAAAGGGATTAGGATCATAGTATCCTGCAATTCGTCCAACATGATTATCCTTAACTTCATTCTTAACCATTTTATTCAGCGCAACACAACTGTTTATATCACCCAAATTATAACCCACTATGCCGCCGATATCTCCTATTTCAGCCTCTACATTGCCGGTTGCAAAGCAGTATTGTACTGATCCGGCGCTCATATTAATACCTACAACGTCGCCAATATGTTCAGGACCACTTACGTTAGCTGTAACATAACAATTATTTACCTTGCCTGTATTATAACCAACTATTCCGCCGCTACCTGAATTGACGCATGTAACGGTACCATTGGTAACAATACAATTGCTTATTGTTCCATCTGAATAATAGTTTGTCCCTACTAAACCGCCTACATGATGATTAGCGGTCACCGTTATATTGTTAAGGGTACAATATTCTATGGTGCCTTTCATAAGTTGACCAACCAAACCTCCTACCATCCCATCGCCTGAAACGTTTACATTGTCTAATCGGACATTCTTTACGGTACCTTCTACAACCAATCCAAACAAACCTAAGCAAATGCTTCCTGTGAGGGTAAGATTTGAGATAGTAAAACCGTCTCCGTCATACGTACCGGATAAACCAGATGATCCTAAACTGCAAATACCTCTCCAGTTTGCTTCATCTTTCATATCAATATCAGCGACTTGAATGTAGTTCTTGTCGTTTGTCCATGCCAATCCTTCCGGTCCTTTAGTACCTGTACCTACTCTTTTGAGGTCGGTTACATTAGCTACTTTGAAGGGATCGGCTGTCGTACCGGTTCCGTTATCTCCGTTATCTCCGTTTCCGCCGTTTGGATTTGGGTTTTCGGGATTTTCGGGATTTTCCGGATTAGGGTCGTTGTCTTTGTCGCCGTCGCATGCGCTAATGGCGGCTACTAATAACAGGGTTGCTAAAAATTTCAAAATTGTTTTCATTGTGTTTTTTGCGATTGCCTGTACATCGTCGAGGTTTTATTTTTTTGAGTGTTAATAATACATGCGGACGAGACGTCCGCGTACCCAGGAAGAGGCTTTGCGTTGTTTAATTTCCGCTTTTGCTGGCTTCGGGGGTGTTGCCGTAACATCCAAGGTTTACGCGGTTGCCGTTGGGTTGGGGTTCTTTGGCGTAATCGGAGGATGGGTTGCCGGCGTCGATGGCGGGGCTGTTGGCGGTGTCGTTCACGAATTGTCCGTTTGCGGGGTTATAGCGTCCGTTGGTGGATTGGACGTGGAAATCGCCGCCGGTGGCATTGGCAAAGAGCGGGTTGGATGTGATGTTGCCGGTGCCTGTGTAGCTTTGTTGCGTGAGGGTGTAAGTGACGGTCAGTTTGGCGCTGGATACGCCGTCGGCCATGAAGTCGAAGTCGCTGCCGTTGTTCCAGAAGATGCAGTTTTCGACGTTTGTAATGCTTCCCTGTACAAACAATGCTGCGGTAGCCGGGTTACCCGAAACGGTGCAGTTGTTCATGTTCAGCGTAGACGGAATTTTTCTCCAGTCGGAGTCTACGTAAATAGCCGAGCCGCTTTCGCCGCTTGTGTTGTTGTAGATCAATTCGTGTTCCATGGTCACATTGGCGCCATCGTCTATGAAAACTGCTCCGCCGCGCGACGGTGCATGATTTTTGCGGTAAACGTTGTGCGACAGGGTGACCTTCGTCTGGGTGTTGTCGTCGCCGAATACCAAAATGGCGCCACCCCAGCCGTAATCGTAAGATGCGGCGGCAATGTTTCCGTCGAAAGTATTCCCGGTCACCGTTCCGGTTCCACTGACGGAAACGCCGCCTGCATGATCGTCGTAGCCTGTATTGTTTTCTATTCTATTGTCGGAGATGAGGAAATTAGACAAGTTGCTCGTCACGGCTATGGCAGCGCCTCGTCCTGCCTTGTTGTTGCGGATCACGTTGTTTTGGATTTTGACGTTTTTTCCTTCTATGCCTATTCCGCCGCCTCTATCGGTAGACTGCGATCCGTTGTTTTCGATGATACAGTTTTCGATTGTGATATTTTCTAAAAATTCTGACCATCCGCCCCAGAGCGCAATGCCCTGTTGTCCGTTTCGTATCGTGAAACCGCTTATTTTCAGCGTTCCCGATATGGCTTGCGCGTCAATGTTCACTAATATGCACGGGGCGGCGCTTGTGCCGTTGATGATCGTGACGTTAGCTTGCGGGTGGAGGGTGGTGAAATTGCCGTTACCCGGGAATCCGCCTATCAACTGTATTTTTTTCTGGTCTATCTGCAAGGCGCCGGCGTATGTTCCTTTTGCTACGGTGATGACATCGCCGTTTGAGGCTGCGTCAATCGCAGCCTGAATGGTCTTGAAGGGGTTTTCCATGCTTCCGTCTTGCGTGCCGCTTGCGCCGGCGTCTACACAGATTTGGTTTTCGTCGAAGGTGACTTCTGTGCTTCCGTTGCCGTTGCCATTGCCGTTGCCGTTACCATTGCCGTTTCCGTTTCCGTTTCCGCCGTTTTCGGGCGGCGTTACTTCGTCGTTTTTATCGCCGCCACATGCGCTTATTGCGGCTAATAAGAACGCGCAGGCTAAAAATTTGTACAATATTTTTTTCATTTTCTTTTAAGCGATTACCTTTACATCGTCGAGGTTTTTATTTGTTGGTTAATTTACGATTAATTTTTTTGTCCAGCCGGAGCTGCCTTTGAGCATGATCATGGCGCCTTTGGGTTGCTGAATGGCATAACTGACGGCGCCGACCGGTTTTTGGAGATGGAATAATAATGTGCCTAACGGCGAATAGCCCTGTACCGTTTCGGCAAATGGATTTTGCACTGACAGGACGCCGGCGTAGCATGAAGCGACGGTTTCGGGTATAGGCGTCGGTGTGTTGGCAACTGTCGGGTCATTTTTCAAGGTCATCGGTATCCCTATACCGGCGCACTGTGCGTTAGTCGGCAGATAATCGGCGTTGAGCGCCGGATTGACTTCAATCGTGCCGCTTTCGCCGCCGATATGCGTTTTCCATGCCGCAAGCCCAGCATTACTGAGGGTACTGCCCGGACGGTTATCGGAAAAGGTCGCGTTTTTACCGGCGATATAATAACAGTTATTATTCATCGTCGGTTTGCCATTCAAGGCAGACATGCCGCCTAAATCGTTGGAATAGCGTATTTCGATCATCGGGCGCGAGACGCTTGACGGTTGGCTGACAAGGTTATGGTGAATCGAAGGGTTGACACTTGGAGGTCGCCCTGCGTATGATTCCCAATCCTGATAGGTAAGCCCAAAATAAATAGCGCTGTGATAGGGCCCGGTTGCTACATTAATTAATGTATTGTTATAGACCTGCGCATCTTTGGCAGCATACAGTCCGATACCCGAAAGGACGGTGTTCATAACCAAGTTATTGCGTACAATGCCTCCGATATTTTCGTAATAGAGCGGGTTCACAGTCGTGTCGAAATATTCAGGGCTTGTATCAAAACCGACTAAGATACCTGCCCCTCTGATATTTTCTATCCGGTTATTTTCGATCAAGGCATCTATTGCGCCTCCTTTCGCATAGACGCCATTCGTACAAATATCGTGGATATGATTGTTTTGGACGACCATCTTTTCGCCGTTGACATTATCGATGCCTTCTGCATTGCCTCTGCCGTCGGGCGTACAGTCGCCTGCGCTAAACCCCATTCCCGAATTATAAATTTCGTTATACCGGATCGTGATGTTTTTGCAGTTAGGCTTGACTTTGACCACGTCGTTCCTCGAATCATGCAGGATACAGTCTTCTATAATAATATTGGAAACTGCCATCCAATCATCTGAGCCGCCCCAACCCCATTTCGTTTCCATGCACACTGCATAATATCCGCCCATGACTTCGACGTTTTGCAGTTTGCCGCCCGAAGCCTCAGGCTCAAAACGGACGCCGGAATCTTCGCTGTGACCGGCATCAAAGGTCGTGAGGTCAATGATAGCCCATTCGCCCTTTCGGGATTTGATGGTCGTATTGGTTGTCCGAACCCTCACATTGATCCCTTCGCGGTATGTTCCGGCGCGTAAGATGATCGTCGCGCCTGAAGTGGCGGTTGCCAAAGCACGGTTGATGCTTTTATAGGGACGGTCGATAGAGCCGTTTGCCGTTGCATCGTTGCCGCTTGGCGATACATAGATACCGTTTGCCGGGTCATCGGCGGTGTTTGGGCGCGGGCCGATATGAGCGACAGGCGTTTGTGCGACCATTTTGGCCAGCCCGAAGCATCCTAAAACCGCTAAAAAACATAGTACGCTAAAAACTCTTTTCATGACGATTTTTTTTTTAATGAATCACGCTGCAAAGATAAAATGAAAAATTTGGCTTGTCAATCATATAAATATATGATTTTTTAGTTTGGCTTTTCGAATCAGGGGATTCCCGCCTTCGCGGGAATGACAATTTGATTAGGGGGTTCTGGGTTGAGCGGCAATTGGCTGGGGTTGAGCGGCAATTGTATTGTCGCTCTTTATCTCTTCGCATGCCGTAGGTATGCGTCGCTCGGTAGAAGATGATTCGTTACAACCATCACGCATGCCGTAGGTATGCGTCCCAGATATGGTTGCATACCTACGGCATGCAATGAATAGATAACCGATATTTTTCTACCGAGCGATGCATCCCTAATGGGATGCAGCCGTAGAAACGCAACAAATAGATTATCGGAATGTTTCTATCGAGCGAAAATCCCTACGGGATATTTTTGCGACAATTTGAATTGCACCCCGCGCACCCAGTAATTTTTCTGATTCAACTAAAAATAGTACATTTGTACAAAAAAAAAAGCTCATGACATCCATTTATCTATCCATTATCTGCCTGATATTCTGTTCTACCGATAGTCTTCAAGCGAATCTTGAAACGGCAAACTCATCCGATCAGTATAAAAATCCGGTGATCAACCGTAGCCTCCCCGACCCTACCGTTATCAAAGCGGCAGACGGGCATTTTTATTTATATGCCACCGAAGACATCCGGCACACCCCGATCTACCGCTCTAATAATCTGATAGACTGGGAATTTCTGGGAACGGCTTTTACGCGGGAGACCCGCCCTAACTTTGAGCCGAAAGGAGGGCTATGGGCGCCCGACATCAATTACATCAACGACCGGTATGTACTCTACTATTCGATGTCGGTATGGGGCGGCGAGTGGACATGCGGCATCGGGGCGGCGACAGCCGAAAAACCGGAAGGGCCGTTCATCGACCAGGGCAAACTGTTCAGAAGCAACGAAATAGATGTAAAAAATTCCATTGACCCGTTTTACATCGAAGAAGACGGGAAAAAATATCTGTTCTGGGGTAGTTTCAGAGGTATTTATTGGATTGAATTAAGCGACGACGGTTTGAAAATAAAAGCGGGCGCCGAAAAAAAGCACATCGCCGGCACAGCTTTTGAAGGCGTTTATATCCATCAAAAAGGCGATTTTTATTACCTCTTTGCTTCCGTCGGTAGCTGCTGTGAGGGGCTTAACAGTACGTACCGGTTAGTCGTAGGACGTTCCGCTTCTTTGTTCGGCCCCTACGTAGACCCTACCGGAAAAGATATGATGAACAACGGCTACAAGACGATCCTCAATAAAAATGAGCATTTTGTAGGCGCCGGACACTGTTCCGAAATAGTGCAAGACAACGCCGGAAATGATTGGATATTTTATCACGCCGTCAGCGTAGACAACCCCAAAGGAAGAGTCCTCATGCTCGACCAAATCCATTGGGACGCCGACCAATGGCCCTATATCAAAGACGGCTCCCCATCCCTTAGCGCCCCCAAACCCATCTTCTAACGAGGCATTACAACTATTACGTTCGGCGGCATTTGTAATGCCGCCGTCTCATATAATCGAATTTTAAATTCGACCAGGATGAAGAGCGGCAATACAATTGCCGCTCAACCCAGTCAATTGCCGCTCAACCCGGTAAGGAACATTTCAACCCATACAAAACGTTATAGAGCCGCAATTTATTTAACGTATCGTTCCAATATACGGAAATTAATCGTACATTTGCAAAAAAATTACGATATGGAAACATTGCAGTTGAATATTGAGAAAAGCCAATTCGTTGGTTTATTGCAGACTTTAAGCGTTTCGGATAAGTTTGAAATTTACAATACGCTTAGGAAATCATTGTTGTGCGATCGAATGGAAAACTTGTTGAACACGATTGATGCTGATGATTTATCTATAGAAGAAATAACCGAAACAATAGAAACGGTCAGACAAGAAAGATACGAAAAAGGGATACAATATGTATAAAGTCGTCATAGACAGCAATATTTGGGTGTCTTTTCTGATAGGGAAAAGTTTGCGTAATCTTGTAAAATACATTAGAAGCGGCCAAATTACGGTAATTACTTGTGATGAACAATTACAGGAACTTACCGTAACATTTCTAAAGCCAAAACTTCAAAAGTACTTCCAAGACAATCAGATAGCGACATTTTTTTCCTTCCTGAAGGGTGTGTCGCTTGTAGTTCAAATTAAAGCTATCACGCCATTATGTAGAGACCCAAAGGATGATTATTTGCTGGCGTTATCTATTGCATCCAATGCCAATTTCTTAGTAACAGGAGACGCGGACTTATTGGAAATGAAACGGATTAACCACACAGCAATCATCCAATATTCAGACTTCGAAACTATTATGAACCAAAAATCTGCGTAAATCCTAAAAAATCCGCCTCATCTGAGTGCAATTTATTTAACGTATCGTTCCAATATACGGAAATTAATCGTACATTTGCAGCCATGATGCGAAAGATTTTGAAAAGAACCGGGCTTTGGATTCGGAGGGTGATTGATTTCACGTATCCTCCGTTCAAGCATATCTTTACTCCTCAACTGTACCGTTACGGGGTTTGTGGCGGAGCTAATGTCGTTTTCGACTGGGTGATCTATTTTTTTGTTTACAACTATATCATGAAATATCGTTTCATTCATTTAGGATTTGTTGCTATCAGCCCGCATATTGCCTCGCTCATCATCATCTTTCCCATTACGACCTTTACCGGCTTCCTGCTTCAGAAATACGTCACCTTCATCATGTCCGATTTGCGCGGCAGGGTGCAATTGTTCCGCTATTTTCTTATCGTACTGATGAATTTGCTGCTCAACTATGCAGGCTTAAAGATTTTTGTCGAAATTTTTCATTTTTACCCCACCCCATCCAAGATGATTATTACGGCGATAACGATGGTATGCAGTTACTTCGGACAAAAAAAATTCACCTTCACCTCCGCATAAAAACATCTATACTATGAAAAAGATTTTGATTATTAACGCTTTATGCGTACTGATTGGTTTTCCGGCTATCGGTCAATGGAAAGGAAAGCCGGTAGATTTCTCACACGGGAAGTTGCTGGTTTCAGCAAACAAGCGTTTCCTTGTACATGCCGACGGTACGCCTTTCTTTTATCTGGGCGATACGGCTTGGGAGCTGTTCCATCGTTTAGACCGCGAGGATGCAGATAAGTATCTCACAGACAGGGCAAAGAAAGGGTTTACAGTCATTCAGGCGGTGGCTTTAGCAGAATTTTCCGGTTTGACAGAGCCGAATGCCTACGGTCATTTACCGATTGAAGATTTTGACCCGACCCGTCCGGCTATACAGGATGGCGCGGATAATGATTATTGGGACCATGTAGATTACGTTGTAAACAAAGCCAATGCGTTAGGAATGTACATCGGTTTCCTGCCTACGTGGGGTAGTAATTGGCACGAAGGAATTGCTGCAAAAAACAACCAGCCTCTTTTCAACGTCGCTAATGCAGAACAGTATGGCGAGTTTTTGGGCGCACGTTACAAGGACCAACAGATCATCTGGATTCTGGGAGGCGACCGACATGTAGAAAACGACGTTCAAAAAGAAATACTACGGGCGATGGCGCGCGGTTTGAAAAAAGGGGACGGGGGCTTTCATCTGATCACTTTCCACCCTACGGGAGCACGCGGTTCGTCGGAATATTTTCATAACGCAGACTGGTTAGATTTCAATATGCGCCAAAATGGTCATAATACCGATTATACAGGCGTTTATAGCAAAACCGGCGACGATTACGCGCTTCAACCCGTCAAACCGGTGATTGACGGCGAGCCGCTGTACGAAGACCATCCGGTATCTTTCAATGCCCCCCGATTAGGACACTCCATTTCAGCAGACGTCAGGCGCGCGCTGTATTGGAACCTTTTCAGCGGCGCTTTTGGTCATACTTACGGACATCATTCCGTCTGGCAATTTTTTGACGCGGCAAAAAACAGACAGCCGG
>Ga0099364_10015264_pt1 | contig 10137 bp, 9 predicted proteins | sample TergutTh196P3_FD_73070 | JGI IMG/M metagenome (GOLD analysis project Ga0099364, IMG submission 73070) | Microcerotermes parvus P3 segment gut microbial communities from Pointe-Noire, Republic of the Congo - Th196 P3 | ecosystem: Host-associated > Arthropoda: Insects > Digestive system > Gut ...
TTATATCCCCCTCGGCAGATAATCGCGGCAGACCTACCCCTATTATAATCGCGCCCGTAAGCCTGTCCCCCGTGAGGTCTATACCTTCCGAAAAAATACCGCCGAGTACGCAAAAACCTATAAGCGTCTGCGAAGATTCCGCTATGAAATTATTGAGAAAAAGCACTCGTTCTCCCTCGGACATATTGCCTGTCTGTATTATGGCGGCGATATCGGGAAATCTTGTGCGGAAAACCTCGTGTACTGCCCGCATATACTCATACGACGGGAAAAACACAAGATAATTGCCTTTTTTATGACTGACCGCCGTATTTATATATTCTGTGATGTTGATATAGCTTTCTTCGCGGACTTTATATTTTGTCTTTATATCGGCGGCTATCGCAAGGCAAAAATTATTTGTATCAAACGGGGACAATAAATTTATCTCGTTATCTTCTTCAGTGCCGCTTAAAACTTCTTTATAATAGCTCATTGGCAACAGCGTCGCGGAAAAAAACACGGTAGCTTTCGCTTTTTTCAACGATTCGCCGATTAAATAAGACGGGTCGAGACAAAATAATTTATATACTAAGTCGCTTTTATTTTCTTCCGCACTTATATACGTTACATAGCGTTCATCATAAAACTGCGCGATAAGCTGATATAAAATAACATTGAAATAAAGGCTGAGAGCCTCGTCATATCCGGGAATCAACGGGACCGCTTCATCGGGATTTTCTGTATCTTCTTTCCGTTGCCTTTGTTCTCTTAATATTTCTCTTTTTTCTTTTTGCTCTTTTAAAAATATTTCGCACTCCGTTCTGAAATTTTCGAGCAATACGTGAAATATCTCGTCATATTCTTTCAATACAATATATTCTTTTTTATTTTCTTTATCCAAACATTTTTTCCTCTGTTCAACCAAATATTTATTCGCTTCGCTGATTGCTTTTTTAAATGCTCTATGTCCTGTTTTTCCCAATGCCTTTTTTAAATTTACAAACGCCGATTTTCTAATCTCCGCCGAATACATCTCCCTCGCCCTGTCTATGAGATTATGAGCCTCGTCAACCAAAAAGACATAATTTTTATTTGTATTATACTGAAAAAAACGGCGTAAATAAACCCGAGGGTCAAAGACATAGTTATAATCGCATATCACGGAATCAGTATATAAAGCAAGGTCAAGAGAAAACTCATAAGGGCATACCGTGTGTTTTTTCGCATATTTTTCTATTACTTCACGGGTAAAAGCGTCGTTATTTCTAAAAGTATCAAGCACCGCGTTATTTATTCTGTCATAATGTCCTTTTGCGTATATACAATGCTCCGGCGTACAAATTCTTTCATCACAGAAGCATATTTTATCTTTGGCGGTTATAGTGACTGTTTTAAACCTCAATCCGTTTTGCTGAAGTCTGTATACCGCGTCTTCGGCGACAGCTCTTGTTATAGTTTTTGCGGTCAGATAAAACAGCTTGTTAAGGTTGCTGTGCGGCATAGCCTTTACTGCGGGAAAGACCGTTGATATTGTTTTTCCTATGCCTGTAGGGGCGTTGGCGAACAGTTTTTTTTCCGCAATTATCGACCTGTACGCGCTTGCGGCAAGGTCTCTCTGCCCTTTTCTGTATCTCTCAAACGGAAATTTTAAATCTTCTATTGATTCATTTCGGGTAATTTTCCAATCTCTTTCAAGTTTTACCCAAACTGCGTATTTTTTCATCAAGTCGTTTACAAAGTCAGATAATTCACGGAAACTGAAAGTTTTTTTATAAAATTTCATCTCTTCCGTCTTGGTCTCGTCTTCATCAAGGGAACAGTATGTAAGTTGGATATTTATTTTTTCAAGAGAGTTTTTGCTCGCGTGTATAAAAGCATAGCACATAGCCTGTCCCCAATGAAGGGGATTTTCTCCGTCTATAAATTCAAGCGGAGTAAGCGTGCTTTTTATCTCGTCAACGCAAGTGACGCCCGAGTCGTCCGTAAAAATACCGTCTGCGCGTCCCTCAAGAATTAATATAAAATCATAATTTTCATCGGATAAATTGATTTCGTGACTTAGGTGTACTTCGCTTTTATAATCCCCATGCTTTGACTTTTGAATTTTTCTGTGCGCCCTCGCGCCGAGCAGCATAACATCTCTGTCAACGATTCGCGTATCTATATTCCCGAAACGCAGAATTAAGTCGACTACGGCGCGTATCGATGCTTTTATTTTATCTGTTTCTTCTTGAGGTAAATTTTCTATTTCTTCTTCCGTTTCCGTTTTTATTTCTGTATTTTCGTTCTCTTTAACTTCGTCTGTAATCATTTATTATATCCTCATCCTAAACTTAAACATAATCTAAAACCTCGCTGTCATTCTATCATACTATTGATTTGTTGTCAAGCTGCCCTAATTCGGAAAAACCAAAAATTTAAAAATACAGTGTTGATAAATTTTTAAAAATATTATATAATTATAGAAAATCAACTCAAAAAGGAGAAATTTATATATGAAACACCTGTATTCAATGCAAAACAAACATACGCGATGGGCAAGTTTTGAAAATCCGTCCGCAGGAAAAGGAACTGCCGGACATGAAAATAATATGGCGAAAGGTCACGCCTTTGAACGGCTTCCCTCGGGGACTTCGGTAAATTTATTAAATTATGACGGCGCGGGAGTTGTTACGCGAATGTGGATTACGGTAAGCGACCGTTCGCCGAATATGCTTCGCTCGCTTGTGTTGAGATGTTATTGGGACGGTTCAGAAAAACCGGCGGTAGAAGTCCCCCTCGGCGATTTTTTCTCTTGCGGAAGTTGCCTTTGCAGATTCGAAAACGAACTGTTTTCAAGTCCCGAAGGGCGTTCGTTTAATTCATACGTGCCAATGCCCTTTAAAAAATCCGCAAAAATTACCGTTACCAATGAGTCAAAAACTGACCTTTCGCACATTTTCTATGATGTAAACATGACTATCGGCGATGAAACTGATACTAACGCTCTGTATTTTCATTGTCATTGGAATCGCGTAAAAAACACGGCTCTCGGTGAAGATTATGTTATCCTGCCTAAAATCAATGGAAAAGGGCGGGTATTGGGCGCGGCGTTTGAAATAAACGCCAATCCTGCGTATGGAAATCATTGGTGGGGAGAGGGCGAAGTAAAATTATATATAGACGGAGACGGCGAATTGCCTACTCTGTGCGGTACAGGCACGGAAGATTACATCGGGACAGGGTGGGGACAAGGTACGTTTTGCAATCGCTATCAAGGTTGCCTTACAGCAGACAACGAAAAACAAAAATGGACATTTTACCGTCTGCATATAGCGGACCCCGTATATTTCCACAGCGATATAAAATACGCTATCCAAGCAATGGGAGGCGGAAACGCAAGCGAAGTTAAAGAAATGATAGAAAAAAATGTCCCGCTTATTCCCGTAACCTGCGACCCGCATGATGAAGCTTTTATGTTTTTGTATAAAACAGACAAGCCCATCCCTGAAAAAGGTTGGATAAATTATTACCGTTCCGATGACTATTCCTCAACGGTATGGTTTTATTTGGATAAGAGCGAGAACGAACTCCCGCCGTTGCCCTCGACAGATGAACGCATATAATAGCTTTCCTCTTTACGGCGTGTGCGTCGGCGTAAATCCACGGCGTGCCGAGGTCGTCACGCCCTACAATTTTAAACAAAAGGTGGTATATAAAAAATTATGTACAGTAAAATTGAAACAAGTACAATACAGTTATCCGACATACAGGAAGCAATAAATATTTGGCAAAAACAAGTTCAGCATTTCAATAGCGGGAAAGAAATATATCCTTTTTGGGAAAACAAGAATGAAAGAATAGAAAAATATCTTAAAAGCGCGATAACAAACGGTAATGCTTTTGTTGCAAAGCAAAATGGCGAACTTGTGGGATATATTACGTGCGATATTTTTAATTTCCATGAAGCGTTGAGTGCGATTTGCCATTTCATCGGCAATGCCGCGTCAATTGGCAACAGAGAAAAAATATATTTAAGTTTATACAATGCTTTAAGCAAACATTGTGTATCGAAAGGTGCTTTATCTCATTATATCGGGATATGTCCTGATGATTTGGAAACACGGGAAATATTATTTAATATTGGATTTGGGGCATATGTGGTGTTCGCGCAGACGCAATTTAATGAAGTTATGAGTTTTACAAGCGGTTATGATGTCGGGACTGCCGTTATTTCTGATGCAAATGAAATATTTGAATTGTACTGTGAGTCACAAAGATATTTTTCAAATCCGCCAATTTTCTTAAAAACTCCCCTTTGTTCTTTAGAACGAATTGAAGAAAAAATAAAACAAAATAATATATATGTCGCAAAAGATAATGGAAAAGTAATTGGTATTTGGGACGTGGAAATAGCCCAAAATGATATTGGACATGGATTACAGTCAAAAGGAGACGCGCTTGTCTGTGATGAAATAGGCGCATATATAAAAGAAGAATACAGAGGGGAAAACATAGGAGCCGATTTTATAAAAGTTGTATCGGATTTTTGTTTGGATAACGGTGTTAAATGCGCCCATGTTCCGTGGGAAACATCAAATCCATACGCAAATAAATTTTGGCGAAAATATTTTAGTCCGATTACATTGGCTTTAAAAAGGGTAATCCACCCTGATATTTTAATATAAATATATACCAAAAAGACAGGTCAAAGTCTAACGCGTTTTTCTTTCTTAATTTTTCTTATAATGCTTTCAAATTTTCAATCTCTAAGCTGTTTCCATCAGGATTTTCATTTTTATGCGCGTCTATTAATTTTTGGCAGGGGAATTGTTCGCATTTACCGCAATGCGGCAGTTTTTTATTCGCGGCGCAATCATAAAGTTCGCAACGCCCTCCCCAAACGCATTGCCCTTTCGGCGCGGATATACGGCATCCTTCACATTTGTTTTCTTTTTTATAACTGCAAGCCCCGCAGTCGATTCCGCAAACTGATATGTTCATTTTTTTCTCCTTTAAATTTAATTTTTAGTTTTATATATTTTTTATATGCAATTATAGAATTTACAAAAAAGGGCTTTAAATTATTCGATTTTTTTTGTATAATAATCATATTTCTATACACAAGAATTATAAAATTAGATTTGGGAGGCATAAATGAAACCTGATTATACGCCTAAAGATGCGTTGCAAACAAAAAAACCTACTTTAATTCTCCATATCGGAACCTGTAAAACCGGCACTTCTGCATTGCAGATGTGCTTGGCAAAAAATCAAAAATTTCTCATGGAAAATAAAATCTGCTATTCGGAGTTTCACGAATCGAATAAATTTCACCTGAATTTAACACTTGCTTTGATTAGAGAATATTTTAAAAAAAACAGTTTACAAGACGGCGCGCCGGTTGATATACCTATCGGCAATATACCAATAACGTCGGCTTTATACTCACAGTCGCCAACGGATATTGTAAATAGAATGAAGCATAATTTTTATAAAAATAACTGTAATACGATGGTAATAAGCGATGAATGTCTTTTTGAATCGACGATTTGGTGGATTTTCCCGCTCTCTTTGAATACTGAACGTCTGCTAAACGGACGAAGAAATTATATTATGAGATATTTTAAAGAAGCATTCCAAGATTTCAATATAAAAATTGTCTGTTATCTGAGACGGCAGGATGATTATGTTGAATCGCTGTATAATCAATGGATTAAAGGCATAAATACGGAATTATATAATGTTATTTTTAATAACCCCTCATCAGACGGCGGCAAATATAAAATTGACGAAGATAACGCGCCTAACATACACATGGCAAAATTCATAAACGGAATGTTGAATATTGACTATTATAATATTTTATCCGAGTGGGCAGAAATATACGGCAAAGAAAATATCACTGTCAGAACGTATGAAAAAAGCCGTCTGCCAAAAGGTATTGAATACGATTTTTTCGCAAATGTTCTGGGGCTTGATAATAATTTGCTTTCAGAATTAACGCTTTACGATGAAGTGAACGTCGGCTTCAAAAAAGATATCATAGAATATAAGATGGCTGCACAACTGTTTGATTTGCCAAGCGAGATTTATGACCTGAACGACTTACCCGCACTTGCACATCTTAGCCAAAGCAACAAAAAAAACATACTGACGGCAAAGCAGGCGAAAGAAATTCTCGAATATTATAAAGAAAACAACGAAAAAATTGCAAGAGAATATTTATACAGAGACGACGGGATATTATTTTATGATAAAATCCGCGAGGAAAAAGACGATTATACAGGACTTTCAATACAAGCAAGCATTGATATTTCACGAGAACTAATACTCATGCTTAAAAATAGAATATCAAAAGAATAATAAACCATACAAATAATGTTTTACAAGATTTTATTATATAATATGGAGATATTATAGCATATTTCTATTTTTTATACTTTTTATACAACTCTCTCTATAGATAAAATATCGCACAGTTTATATTTTATTTATAATTTGTGCATTGTATATTCAATGAAAATTAAGTATAATAAAAAAAGTGGCACGAAGTGTAGAGATTGACGAATGTTTTGTTGATTAACGTAGAAAATTTATATTTTGTACTGGAGGCACTGAATTTGAAAAAGATAAGTTTAACTTTGTTTATTTTGATTGCTATTGTTTTATCTGTTTCGTGTTCTGACGAAAACAAATTGGATTATATCGCTTTTCTTACATTGCTGACTGAAAATGAGATTAATTATAGTGAAGTTGACGGCGGATTTGAAGCAGACGCTTTTCTCTCTGTCGCAAGCAATGTTATCCAACTTGACGATGAATCAGTGTCGGTTTTTGAATACACCACTAATATATTAATGGAAAGTGACGCTAAATGTATTGACCCAAGCGGATTCTCTATAACTTTTCCGAATAGGGGAACTAATACTTCATGGGCATCTACGCCATACTTTTTTAAAAAAGATAGAATTATAATTTTATATGTTGGCAAGAACGAACATATAATAAATTTTCTTAAAGATAATCTTGGAGAACCGTTTGCAGGAGGATTATTTTAAATAGTATGTCTAAAAGAAAATTTATATCAATGCAGTTGCTTGAGATACAGCAGGGGATTTATTCATAGAGGACGCAATCTTCTGCGTCCCGTGAGTTATACTTAAATATATCGTGTCCGAGAGCGGGGACGCTTTCTTTTCTATTCAACTCAATTTCTGGGAAGGAGTTTTTATGATTCAACTGAAAAATATAAATAAAACATTCAAAATCGCAAGAAGAAATTCAGGTTTCCGCGAAGCGGCAAAAGCTTTGTTCAAACGGGAATATACTGAAATACACGCATTGAAAAACGTATCTTTTAAAATTAACGGCGGTGAAATGGTGGGTTATATCGGTCCTAACGGAGCGGGAAAAAGCAGCACCATAAAAATTATGAGCGGTATTTTAAATCCTGATAGCGGCGAATGTATAATAAACGGCAGAACGCCTTGGAAAGACAGGATAAATCATGTACGGGAAATCGGCGTGGTATTCGGTCAGCGTTCGCAGTTGTGGTGGGACGTTCCCGTCATAGATTCTTTTGAACTAATAAAAGATATTTATAAAATACCCGAAAAAATATATGCGGATAATTATAGTGAGCTTACTGCGATTCTTGATTTGGGAGATATTATACGGACTCCGACAAGGCAACTGAGTTTGGGACAGCGTATGAGATGTGAAATTGCCGCCTCTCTTTTACACAATCCCAAGATTTTATTTTTAGACGAGCCGACAATAGGGCTTGACGCGGTTTCTAAAATAGCGGTACGCAATTTCATCAAAAATATAAACAAAGAGAGAAAAACTACGATAATTCTTACAACTCATGATATGCAGGACATTGAAGCGTTGACTGACCGCATTTTGCTTATCGGCAAGGGGCAAATTTTATTAGACGGAACATTTGACGAACTGAAAAACCGCAATACAAACGAAAATAATAATATCGACGAAACAGTCGCATCGTTATATAAAGAATTTGAAATTTAATTTATAAGGGCGAACATAGTTCGCCCTCTTTTTAGGTTTTATGCGTATTTAAAATAATAGATAATTTAAGATATTGATTTAAGGAATTGAACAGTCGGTATAATGTTGTATTAAATCCCTTAATAACCTGTCGCCGATTGATTCTATCGGGTGATAATAAATTTTAAAATCAACTTCTTCATCGTCCTCTAAATCGGCTTCATCGTCCGTTGACGTGTTAATTTCCAGTTTATCTGCTGTGATTTTCGACGGACCCTGCGAAGATACATCTTCTAAAAAGCGTCGCGCGAAAGGGAAATCAGACGTATTTAATATTTGACCGAATACACCGATAGTATGAATCTCATACCCTTCAACTTCTTCCCCGTCATTATTTATAAAGGGTCTGTTGGTTTTTAATTCGTTTGCAAAATTATATACATTGTTTGCAATTTCAAAATTTTCATACGCCCCTATATAAGGTCCCGTATTCATTTTTGGACCCATATTAGGCAATCCGTCTGATACAAGAATAATTATCTTACGGTCAATACCATCGCGGTCAGCCAATTCATGGTCAATGAATTGATAATTGCTTAAAGCTTTTTCTAACAGCTTATCTGCGAGTTCCAAACCTCTGTAGATATTTGTTCTTCTTGAAGCTCTCATGTTATCCACACGATACTGAAACCGAGGATTATAAGTATCAGTAAAATCGAGGTGTAATGGATTATATTTAGTATTTGCATAAGGATATGCTCTGTATGCAACTTCATCAAATCTAACTACGGCGAGAAAAACTGTTGAGTCGGGATTTGAGTTTCCAAGAATATCTGTATTTTGCTCCGAAAGAATATACTTAGCAAATTCCTTTGCCGCATCTCTCGATTGTCTTATAGTGCTGTTAGGGGCTGCCATACTGCTTGATACGTCAAGCACAAGCACAATATAAGTTATTAAACCGTCTCCCTCATATTCATCTCCATCGTCATCAGCCGATAGTACCGTCATCTCAGTATTAGGAAAAACTGTGAACAATCCTAACGCCAAGACAAATAAAATTAAAAAAGCTATATTTCTTTTTTTCATTTTTACGTTTACCTCCCAAAATATAATAGACCTCGACCTGCATAATTAATTTTCGAGGTTGTCGAAGAAGTCTAATATTTGTTATATATAATCACACACTTGACAAAAATTTTTTTAGTGTATATAATAAATACTGCAAATTTTTTATAAGTACATATATTCTATCATATTTTCTGTTCATAGTCAATAACTTTAAATAAAATTAAAAAAAATTTTTTTTGGATATAAATTATGTTTAAAAAGCAATATATAAGTTTTTTCAGGATTCGTTTCACTAATGGTCTGCAATATCGTATTGCCGCATACGCCGGAATATCTACGCAATTTGCGTGGGGTGCTATGAATATACTTATGTTCAGGGCTTTTTACAGGGCGGATGCGCTTGCTTTCCCTATGGAATTTTCACAGTTTGCGTCGTATATCTGGCTTCAACAGGCATTGCTTGCGATGTTCGCGCTTTGGTTTTGGGAAATGGATATTTTTAACGCAATAACAAGCGGCGGCATAGCGTATGAACTCGTTCGCCCCGTTGATATTTACAATATGTGGTTTATACGAAACGCGGCTGTCAGGCTATCGAGAGTAGTTTTACGCTGTCTGCCTATTTTGATTGTCGCGGCGTTTTTACCCGAGCCTTATAATATATCGCTTCCGAATATTTTGGATTTCGGGATTTTTATAATCGCCATGATTTTCGGATTTTTGGTCGCGGTCGCGTACTGTATGTTATTTTACGCTTTGTCTTTTTATGTAATAAACTCAACGGGCATAAGGCTTCTTGCGGCGGCGATTGTGGAATTTTTAGCAGGGGGAATAATACCTTTGCCGTTTTTTCCGAGAAATATATTGACAGTACTGGAATTATTGCCTTTCGCTTCAATGCAGCATACGCCGTTTTGGATATACACGGGATATATCAAAGGTGATGAAGCGGTATTTAAAATTTGTCTGCAAATATTCTGGTTTGTAGTTTTATTTTTACTCGGACGGATTCTCATTAAAACCGCACTCAAAAAAGTTGTTATCCAAGGGGGATAGAGCAAACGCAAAAAAAATTTTATGACAATTTTGTAG
>Ga0099364_10015265_pt1 | contig 10136 bp, 9 predicted proteins | sample TergutTh196P3_FD_73070 | JGI IMG/M metagenome (GOLD analysis project Ga0099364, IMG submission 73070) | Microcerotermes parvus P3 segment gut microbial communities from Pointe-Noire, Republic of the Congo - Th196 P3 | ecosystem: Host-associated > Arthropoda: Insects > Digestive system > Gut ...
TCAATATCGTTGCCCATACGCTACATGAAAGGACGCAGCGACAGGATGACCTGGTGGCGCGCTACGGCGGCGAGGAGTTTGCCGTGATCCTGCCCGATACCGATCCCGAAGGGGCGCTGGCGGTCGGCGAGGAGATGCGCTCGGGGGTTGCCGCGTTGCGTGTCGACCACGCCTGGTCTTCGGTCGCGCCGGTCGTGACCGTCAGCATCGGCGTGGCCAGCATCATTCCGCCCAAGGACAGCGAAGCGGGCATTTCAGCCCTCATCAAGGCAGCCGACGATGCCCTTTACCGCGCCAAGGAATCCGGTCGAAACCAGGTCAAACAGGTCAAGGGCATCATCCGGGTGGTCGGTCCCGGCGTGGGATTCAGTGGACGGCTGGTTCCAAAACAAAAGTGATTCTCACCCCTGGAATACGTCTTTCCATGCCCGTAACGCAGCCAGGCAAGTCAGCATGTTGGTCGGGCGCGTGCCGCAATGGGCCGTTACCGAATCGATGACGTTTTCCACGTCGGTGCGCATGAACGGGTTGATTGCTCGTTCGATGGCAATCGTGCTGGGCAGTGTGGGCTTGCCCTGGCTGCGGAGCGCCTCGCAATGCGCCGCATAACGATCACGCTCGGCATTGTCCGGTTCGGCAGCGCGGGCAAAGGCGAGATTGGCGAGCGTGTATTCGTGGGCGCAATATACCTTTGTATCGTCATTGAGCCGGGCCAGCCGTCCGAGCGCGATGTCGAGATCGGAGGGCGTACCCTCGAAGATGCGCCCGCAGCCTGCCGAGAAAAGCGTATCGCCGCTGAACAGCATGCCGTGGCCGAGATAGGCGACGTGCCCGCGTGTATGGGCAGCCACGCCGATGACCTGCAATTCGAGTTCCAGCGTCTCGATGCGTATTTTGTCGCCGTTTTCCACCGCATGATTGACGTGGGCAATGTCGTCCTTGCGTGGGCCGTATACCGAAATTCCCGGATAATGAGCGACAATTTCCCTGACGCCGCCGGTGTGGTCGCCGTGGTGATGGGTCAGCAGGATGGCAGTGGGTTCGAGGCGGTTTTCTTTCAGCGCCGCGAACACGGGCGTGGCTTCGCCCGGATCGACCAGCACCGCATGATGAGCGTTGTCGATGAGCCAGATGTAGTTGTCGCGACCAAAGGGAATCGGAGTGATGTTGAAAGTGGGCATGACTGAGGGACGGAAGTGGTTGGACGGAGATGGAATGATGCCGCATACCCGTTATCATGGAAGGGAAGAATCGCCATTATCCTGTGACTACTGTGAATATTGAAACGGATTCTCCACTTGTCATGCCGTCATGGTTGCGAACGTCGCTCGGCGAATATCTGATCGCCTGGGAACAGGCGCGACTCGATGCCATGATTGCCGACATTTTCGGCTACAACGCGCTTCAGGTCGGGCTTGCGGAAGTCGACCTGCTGCGGGCCAGCCGCATGCCGTTGCGCGTGGCCCGCACGGCGCGAAATGGCAAGCGCTGTGCGCCTTCATGCGTGGCCGTGGTGTGCGACGAGGCGGCGTTGCCGTTTGCCAGCGCCAGCCTCGATCTGGTGGTGCTGGCGCATGAGCTTGAGTTTTCTGCCACGCCACATCAACTGCTGCGCGAGGCTGCGCGCGTGCTGGTGGCCGAAGGCAGCGTAGTGGTCTGCGGCTTCAATCCGTACAGTCTGTGGGGGCTCAATCGTCTTGTGCGGGGGGGGCAACCCGCGGGGGCGAAAGATTTTTCGCCCCTACATGGTTCCTGCGGTTGCGTGGGGGATCGATGGCCGTGGCGCGGGCGCTATCTCTCTGCGCCCAGAGTGCGCGACTGGTTAACCGTACTCGGCTTTGAAGTGCAGTCCAGCCAATTCGGCTGCTACGCGCCGGCGGTGGAGTCCCCCGAGTGGTTGAGGCGCTGGAAATGGCTCGACCGTGTTGGTCGACGCTGTTGGCCCATATGTGGCGCGGTGTGGGTGCTGCACGGTATCAAGCGCGTACATGGCGCACGCCTCATCCAGCCGAACTGGCGCGAGAAGCGCGCGCCCGCCAAGGGTCTTTCCGCAGTGGCGCGCAAACTGGGTGAATCCGGCGGTTTGTCGGGAGAGACCGGCCCCGGAGAAACATGAAAGCCATAGACATTTACACCGATGGCGCGTGCAGCGGCAATCCCGGCCCCGGCGGATGGGGCGCAGTCTTGAAGAGCGGCCCGCACGAAAAGGAAATCTGGGGGGGTGAGCCGCAGACCACCAACAATCGCATGGAAATCCTGGCCGTCATCCGCGCCCTCGAACAACTCAATCGCAAGGGGATGACGGTGAAGGTGCACACCGACAGTCAATACGTGCAAAAAGGCATCTCCGAATGGATACACGGCTGGAAGGCGCGCGGATGGGTGACATCGGGCAAAACACCCGTGAAAAACGCCGATCTCTGGCGCGCGCTCGACGAAATCGCCGCGCATCACACCATCGAATGGCGGTGGATCAAGGGACATGCCGGACATCCCGACAATGAACGCGCCGATGCTCTGGCGCGCCGTGGCATCGAAGCCGCGCGCCTTGCCCCTCCTGAACCGTAAACGAAGAGAAATGTTGCAACGATGAGACAAATCGTCCTCGATACTGAAACCACCGGCCTCGACTGGAAAAACGGTGACCGCGTCATCGAAATAGGCTGCATCGAACTGCTCAATCGCGCATTCACCGGGGGGCGTTACCACGTCTACATCAACCCGGAGCGTGCCATTTCCGATCAGGCGCGGGCCGTGCATGGCATCGACAACGACTCCCTGGCCGATAAACCTGTATTTGCCGGCATTGCGCAGGAATTCGAGAATTTCGTGCGCGACGCGCAACTGATCATTCACAATGCCCCGTTCGACCTCGGTTTTCTCGTCAATGAACTGAAACTGGCAGGGCGGCCCCTCATCAAGGAACTGGATGCCGCCAACGTCATCGACACCCTGGCCCTGGCGCGCGAGCAGAATCCCGGCAAGAAAGCCTCGCTCGATGCCTTGTGCGAACGCTTCGGGATCAACAACGCCCACCGTACCCTGCACGGGGCGCTGCTCGATGCCGAACTGCTTGCCGAAGTCTATCTGGCGATGACGCGCGGACAGGAAAGCCTGATGATGGCGCTGGAAGAGGAGCCGAAACCCGATACCGAATCGGGTTCCGCCCAAGGCATGGAGCGTCTGCCGCTGAAAATCCTGCGTGCATCGGACGAAGAACTGGCCGCGCATGACGCGGTGCTGGCGGGCATCGAAGAAGCGAACGGGGGCGGATGTTTATGGCTGCAAAAGCGGGAAGCAGGGAGAGGTTTATGATGTTTTTATTGGCTTCGGTATTGGGGCGCCGCAAAATTGTGGGTAACAATCGATATAACAGCCATTTCTATCCAATATGAAGGAGAATACAGGCATGAAAACCAAAAGTTTGAGTTACCGCTCCCCTCCCTTATCGTTGATGCTTGCCATCTTCCAGGTTGCCAGCAGCGGGTTCCTGGGCATCCTGTTTGGCGTAGTGTTTCTCTTTTCCTGGGCTGTGGAAGGGGGTTTCGGGATCGACAACACGCTATCGCCGCTATTCCTCCAGCTTTTGACGTTGTCTGCCCTGTCGTTGTGTCTGGGCGTCCGGAACTGCATCGTCTATGGCAAGTACCGCAAGCTGGAAAAGGCCGTCATGGCCAGGTCCGAGGCCGTCACTGTCCAGCAGGTTGCCGAAGAACTGGCTTGTTCCCCCTCCGATGTCCTTGCCGATTTGGGTAATACGCTCAACAGTCGCTGCTGGAGCGGGTATGGCGTAACGGATTCCGCCCTTGTCCTTGTGGACGGCGCGAAAAACGTGGGAACCATCCATGCAAATCCTGATCATGCCTTCCGAGAAACCACCCGTCTCTCGCGGAGCAGTTTCGGTCTTTTCGTGCTCGTCTGGTTCCTCTATATCATCAATCCCGGCCTTGATCGCTGGCAGGATTACGCCATTGCCGGTGTCGTTTCCCTTCTGGCCTTCCTGATCGGCGCGGTGGCCTTTCCCAAAAAAATCGCTGTCAAACAACAGGCCGTCAGGGTGCAGGAATACACGCCGGAAGCCGTAAAAACCGGGGTAGAAGAAGCGGATAACCTGCTCTTGGAAGGGTTTTCCCGTCTGGGCCAGCTTGCCGATCTGGAAAAGACCCTGGGCAATGAAAAACTCTTGGAAACCGTCCGGGAATTGCTGAATATCGCCGGGCAAGTCTTCGACCACATCAAGAAACAGCCTGAAAAAGCGAGAAAAATCAGGCAGTTCGTAACGTACTACCTTCCCACCACCATCAAACTGCTCCGTAATTACGAGGAACTGAACCGTCAACCCGTCAAGGGCAGCAACATCGAGGAAGCCATGCGAAAAATCGAAGGAATCATGGATGGGATACTCTCCACTTTTCGCCAGCATCTGGACGATCTTTACCGGGATAAAAACATCGACATCTCCGCCGAGATTGCGGTCATGGAAAACATGATTAACCAGGGCGAGATATTGTCCGGCAGCAACAGATGAAACGGTTCAGTATCCGGCTATACTTCGTAGATTTCAATCTTCGGATCTATGTCGAACAGGTATAACACAGGCGTCAATTTTTGACTGCGATAGAGGAGATTTGCAATGAGTTCCAATGAAAGCGCCACCCCAAAGCTGGTTCTGGACGATTTTTCCGAGATGGAGGCTCTAGCCTCTCCGGTTTTAACTCTGATGCCGGAGAGCACCGGCGTTGCCGTCGTGGAAGAGTTGAAGCCTCTCGATCTGGCAGGAAATCTGACCGAGGAAGAAAAAGCCACTGCTCGCAGCTTTGCCGCGCAGATCGACATTGCCAACTCCACCCAGATGCTCCAGTACGGTGTTGCGGCCCAGAAGAAGATGCTGGGATTCTCGGAGAGCGCCCTGGCCAATGTCCGCACCAAGGACATGGACGAAGTGGGCGGCATGATTGGCAACCTCGTTGCGGAACTGCGTGGTTTCAGTGTAGACGACAAACCCAAGGGTTTTCTGGGGTTTTTCAAGAAAGGCGCCAACAAGCTTCAACACCTCAAAATCCGATACGATTCCGTAGAAAAGAACGTCGACAAAATTGTGGATTCCCTTGAAGGCCATAAAATGGTGCTCCTCAAGGACGTGGCCATGCTGGACAAGATGTACGAAATTAACTTGTCCTACTACAAGGAACTGGCCATGTATATCCTGGCGGGCCGGGAAAAGCTGACGAACGTTCTCAATACGGAACTCCCCGTCCTTCAGGAGAGAGCCAAAAATTCAGGCAGACCGGAGGACGCCCAGGCTGTCAACGATCTGAACGAAAGATGCAATCGTTTCGACAAGAAGCTTCATGATCTCGAACTGACTCGAAACATCTGCATCCAGATGGCTCCGCAGATCCGGCTCGTTCAGGCAAATGACAGTGTCATGATAGAAAAAATCCAGTCCTCCATCGTGAACACGATTCCCTTGTGGAAGAATCAGATGGTATTGGCGCTGGGACTGGCGCATTCCACCCAGGCCATTCAGGCTCAACGGGCGGTAACGGACATCACCAACGAGCTTTTGCGGAAGAATGCAGACGCCCTGAAGACCAGCAGCGTTGAAGCGGCGAAGGAATCGGAGCGCGGCATCGTGGATATCGAGACTCTCAAATACACCAATCAGTCGCTCATCAACACCCTGGACGAGGTGCTCCACATCCAGCAGGATGGCCGGGACAAACGCCGCGCTGCCGAGCACGAACTTGTCAAGATCGAGTCGGAGCTCAAAACGAAGCTGCTTGAGATCAGGGATGTTTCGCGCAAACCGGGCTAAAGCATTTTCGGTTCAACTGGATACATTTCCAAGCCACCGGGCTTTTATTGCTCCGGCAATTAAGGGTTGATTATTTGCGAGATGTCCCATATGGGCTGAAAGAACAAGCCACTGCGGCAATGTTCGTTTGCCGTCGTTGGCTTACTCCGAGCGCCCAGCGGCTTCTCGGATCGGCCTTGTTGCGGGCCGTGCGTAGAGCCGCGCGGATGCCATTTTAGATATTTACTGATATTGTTGAAGTATTTTTCTTGTGATATTTTATAGCGAAGGCAAGTGCAACAGGTAGTGAACCTATTATCCCTCCAGCTTCAACATACGGAGCGTATAGAGTAACATACAGGAATTCCATGAGACTTCCCCTTAGCCCACCTAATGCCACATAAACACCTAGTCCTAGTAACGTCGAAATGACTAAAGGAAGAAGGAGTACAGTTATAAACTGCTTAGTAAGTGACATCACCCTTGAAGAGATAATTATAACGCACACAAATAATAGTAAATGGTAGGTGAAGAATAGGGGGTAGATCAGCATATAAGCTTTGTTTACCCTGCTTGGCCCAAACAGCACACACTGAAGAAGTAGAAAGAGTATGAACAACAACGCCAATAAGACAAGTTGTATAATCTTGTTCATTTTCTTTTGCCGGACATTCTATTGATAATGTCCTCTTTACCAGTGGTTGTTGGTAGTTTCGTGAGCGGTCGAATAGCTGACTGAAGTCCCCAAGGTGTCCTATAGCTTTCATCTAGTGACTTGAATGTTCTTACTCCATATAACACAGCACTTACGTGGCGGGCACAATCAATTATGCAACCTGAAGCTGTAGTCATTGTGATATTCTGCCTTATTTGTTGCTCTTCACTCTTCGGTATCTCAAAGGAGTAGACATTAATCTTAGGGCCATCATGTATGTGGTAGAGATAATAGTCTCTGGAACTAAAGTTCCCCTTCTCCATAACGTCACTCGCTCGTGTTCGGATTGATACATTCTTGTCACCTAACCAGTATCCCTTACCTTTTGAATACGAGCCGCAAGGATCAAATAATAGCCAATCCTTATCTTCCTCTCTCCCAACAAACAATGAAGCATGTCCAATTCCATTGTTATTGATAAATATGGCTACATACCCATCTTTTACCTTGTGCTTATCGTGCACATCGTGCTCATCATCAACAAGATTATATCGTAGTCCGAGATCAACGAATATTGGAACGAGCACCATTTCTTCTCTCCTGTTCTATAGTCATTTATTCATGTTTTATAGTACAATTTCAAGGGCATTTGTCCTGCCGCTGACAAGCGCCTCCCTCAATTCTTCACTGAAAACCAGCGATATTTCCTGTTGCTGTTCGCACGAAGTTTGCATGGCATACTCCTGATAACTCTAGATACTAAAGATCCTATCATACGTACAGTGTGAAGTAAGCAAGCGCACTTGAAAACCAAACGCGGGCGAAGTTGTCTGTACCTCGAAGGCAATGCAAAGCAAACAGCTTGGACATCTACGTTCGCTGCAAAAAAAGCTCGCACGGATTCGCTTATGCTTAAAGCATGAGAAAATTCGCTATGCAGCATGATAGAGAGTCTTGTAATGTCGTACCAGGTTAATAGTACAACTCCTACCCAGCAGCCCAACAGGGGAACCTGTCGATCTGTTTTATTTTGCCATATGACTATTGCATTGAGCTACGGTGATCTGCTCCCAACACTCTTCAGCATATCCACCACACGCTGAACAGTGAACCCAAAGTGCTCGAACAGCTTCCCCGCCGGAGCCGATGCGCCGAAGGTGTCGATGCTGACGACTTCGCCATCCAGCCCGACGTACTTGCGCCAGAAATCGCCTTGTGCAGCTTCGATGGCGACGCGGCGGGTGTGTTGACCGAGGACTCCGAGCCGGTATTCCAGGCTTTGGCAGTCGAAAACGCTGGTGGAGGGCATGGAGACGACGCGGGTGGGGATGCTGTCCTTTTCCAGTACGGCCTTGGCGTCGAGCGCCAGTGTTGCAGTTTCAATGGGGAAAAACCCATACATGAAAAGGTATCTCTTTGTTATTCTGCGTTTCTCACTTGGAGGAGTGTGGAAAATATGGGATGTGGTGAATGGAAATGATCGCAATTAGCTTTATGATCAAGTGTTGCGTTTCGCAAGTTGGTTGTAGCTCCCTCTCTCACCCCGGTTAGCTGCAATCCTAGGGGTAAGTGAGGATCGACTGTTTGCACAAAATCGACCATCCCGACTGGAAATGAGCGGATAATTATAGTTGGCGAAATGACGGTAGTCTGAAATTCATCGAAAACGCGAGTTCGTCATGTTATCCATATTTGATATTCTCGCCGAACAGCGCATTGCTGAGGCCGAGCGCCGAGGCGAATTCAAGCATTTGCCGGGGATGGGACAACCGCTGGTTTTCGACGATGAACCTTTTTTGTCGCCTGAGCAGCGCATGACGAACAAAATCCTGAAAAACGCCGGTTTCACGCCACGGGAAGTATTGCTGCGCCGAGAACTGGCCGCCCTGCGCGACGAAATCGCCCTATTGCCCGACGGATCATACCGCGCCGAACTTCAGCGTCGCCGCGCCTGGCTAATGAGTGAACTGATCACGTCTGCCACACGCTGAACAGTGAACCCAAAGTGCTCGAACAGCTTCCCCGCCGGAGCCGATGCGCCGAAGGTGTCGATGCTGATGACTGCGCCCTCCAGCCCGACATACTTGCGCCAGAAATCGCCCTGTGCGGCTTCAATGGCAAGGCGGCGGGTGTGCTGACCGAGGACTTCGAGCCGGTATTCCAGGCTTTGACGGTCGAAGACGTTGGTGGAGGGCATGGAGACGACGCGGGTGGGGATGCCGTCCTTTTCCAGTGCGGCTTTGGCGTCGAGCGCCAACTTGACTTCGGAACCGGTGGCGATGAGCACGATCCGGGGGACTTCGGTGTCGGCTTCAGCCAGAATGTAACCGCCTTTCCTGATGTCGTCCGCGTCAATGTCGCCCGTGACGGTGGGTAGATTCTGTCGGGAGAGCGCAAGCAGGGTAGGGCCGTCCATGCGTTCGATACCGGCAACCCACGCGACCGCCGTCTCCACGGCGTCGCATGGCCGCCAGACATCGAGGTTGGGAATCAGCCGCAGGCTGGGGATGTGTTCGATGGGTTGATGCGTGGGGCCGTCTTCGCCCAGACCGATGGAGTCGTGGGTGTAGACCAAAATCTGCCGCTGGCGCATGAGCGCGGCCATGCGGATGGCGTTTCGGGCATAGTCGGAGAAGACGAGGAAGGTGGCGGTGTAGGGAATCAGGCCGCCGTGAAGCGCCAGCCCATTGGCAATGGCGGTCATGCCGAATTCGCGCACCCCGTAGTAGCAGTAGTTGCCGCCCTCGTGGGCCGTCACGCCCCGGCTGTCCCGGACGAAAGTCAGGTTGGAACCGGCAAGGTCGGCAGAGCCGCCGAAGAGTTCCGGTAGCAAAGGAAGCAGGGCGGCAATCGTGTTCTGGCTGGCCTTGCGGGTGGCGATGTTTTCCGCTTTTTCCTTGCAGGCGGCGATGGTCTGCGTCGCAACCCTGGGCCAGTCGGCGGGAAGCTCATGGCGAATGACGCGGCGCTCGAATTCGGCGGCAAGTTCGGGGAAAACGACGCGATATGCATCGAACTGCCGTTGCCAGTCGGCTTCGAGCGCCTTTCCTTTTTCCTGGGCATCCCAAGCGGCGTAAACGTCGGCGGGGATTTCAAACGGAGGATGCGGCCAGCCAATGGCCTTTCGCGTGGCGGCGACTTCATCCGCGCCCAACGGCGCGCCGTGGCAATCGTGGCTGCCCGCCTTGTTAGGGGAACCCATGCCAATGATGGTTTTGCAGCAGATGAGCGAGGGTCTTTGGGCTTCTTTGCGCGCAACGGCAAGAGCGGCTTCGATCGCCTGTGAGTCGTGGCCGGGAACATCCGGGATGACCTGCCAGCCGTAGGCTTCAAAGCGTTTGGGAGTGTCGTCGGTGAACCAGCCTTCAACATGGCCGTCGATGGAAATGCCGTTGTCGTCGTAAAAGGCGATTAGCTTGCCAAGACCGAGCGTGCCCGCGAGGGAACAGGCTTCGTGGGAGACTCCTTCCATCAGGCAGCCGTCGCCCACGAAGACGTAAGTGTCGTGGTCGACGATGGTGTGGCCGGGGCGGTTGAATTCGGCAGCGAGCAGTTTTTCTGCGAGCGCGAAGCCGACGGCGTTGGCGATGCCTTGTCCGAGCGGGCCGGTGGTGGTTTCCACGCCGGGCGTGGGGTCGACCTCCGGGGGTCCGGCGGTTTTGGAGCCGCATTGGCGGAAATTTT
>Ga0099364_10015266_pt1 | contig 10136 bp, 8 predicted proteins | sample TergutTh196P3_FD_73070 | JGI IMG/M metagenome (GOLD analysis project Ga0099364, IMG submission 73070) | Microcerotermes parvus P3 segment gut microbial communities from Pointe-Noire, Republic of the Congo - Th196 P3 | ecosystem: Host-associated > Arthropoda: Insects > Digestive system > Gut ...
TATTACAGGCCAGAATTATAAGCTTGGGATTGAATTTATCAGTAACATGATGAAACTGCCTGACAAGAAGCTCCGCCAAAACTTCCTTTGTTTTAGGCCCGTATGGGAAATTTGCCCTGTCCGCCGCAAGAATGACCTTTTCGTTTTTATTTCGGGAATGAAAAAAACGGGCATAAGGGATACTCCCAATGCCGGAATCAAAAAAAATTACCGGCCTATCGCGAATTCCGTCATACATCTTAACTGCCAAAGAGATCATCAAAAGCGGTTTTTGCCGCCGCCGCCGCATTCATGGATTTCCTGTCCCCTTCCGAGACTTCCCGGAACCGGGGATTTAACGAAAACCAGTCGCAGAAATTTGCCCTGTCCAAATCGGAAGGTTTATCGGCCGCGCTTTCCGCACATCCCGTCGGGCGGTGATGCCGGCAGTTTCTGCACGAGCGTAGATCCTTTGCACAATCCGGGCATTTGAGTGATCTTCCCAGAGGCTCCAGTTCCGTAACAGCCGAACCGCAATACCAGCACATAAGCCATGATACTTGATATATCATTACTTATCAATATAAATTTAAAACTGTATAATCGTTTTATGTTCATCCTGAATTTATGCGCTGCCGGCTGCGGACGGCCGGCAATTACAGGCTCAACACTCTGCGCCGTTCATTCGGCAAATTCCCGGGAGGACTCCGAAAGGCTTGTTGATTTTATAAGCCGGCAGGAAGTTGTAAAGGATATTTCCGCTCAGGGTCTTCATTTTGAGGGGGTGGATTTTTCCCGACGGCATTATTACGGCTGCAATTTTTCAGGAGCTACTTTTTCCATGTGTCTCTTTACAGGGGCAGACATGAGGCTGACCTTTTTCGATTTCGCCGCCCTGTCTTTCTGTGATTTCTCGAAAGGGGATATGCGCTTCCTGTCAATGGCCGGCGCTGCCATACGGGACTGTACTTTTGAAGGGTCTGAACTGGTAAATATCAATTTCAGCGGTTCGACAATTACAGACTCTACATTTAACAGCACAAATCTTTATAACAGCCGCTTCATAGACGCCAATATTTCCCGCTCGGATTTTATCGACTGCAACCTTCAGCGGACATATTTCTGGAAAACCCGCCGTGAACAGGTTAATTTTAAGTCATCCAATACAGCCGAGGCAATTTTTGAAATGGAGCAGCCCTGGTGAAGTTATTTTTTCATTACTGCCCTTCGGGTTTCAGTAACTGTTATATGCTGGGTTCGGATCTCTCCCAGGATAATCCGGAAGCTATAGTTATCGACCCGGGTATAGTTGATCCCTACCTTCTGCGTGCTATTGAAAACAACTCTTATACTCTTAAAGGTATTCTCATCACTCACGATCATCCGCACCATGTAAGGGGCGTCAAAACTCTGATGCGTATCTACGACACGGAAATCTTTGCGATTAGCCCCCTCATCAGCGGGCATCGCAGCACCCTTGTAAAAGACGGTGAAATAATTAATATCGGCCCCTTCAAAACAGAGGTCATTTCCATTCCGGGACATTCTGCGGATTCGGCCGTATTCAAAATTGACCGGCTTCTCTTTACAGGAGATACAATAACCGCAAGCCTTATGGGAAGCACCGCCAGTCTTTACGCGGCGTCTACTCAGGTAAACGCCGTAAGAAGCAAGATTTTTTCCCTCCCCGGTGACTACACGGTTTTACCCGGACACGGGCCCCCTACTTCCCTGGAAGCCGAGCGCAGGTTCAACCTGCAAATTAACACTTTCGAGATGCATAAAAACCGCAGCCCTGCGTTCAGGCTGGATTTTTGAACCAACATGATATTTGAGTATATCATCTCCACCCAACGGGAGGAGTTTCGTAACATAACGCCGCAAGTTCGGGAAGCCGTCACCAAAAGCGGCGTGACAAGCGGGATTGCCGTAGTGTTCTGCCCTCATACCACAGCGGGCATCACAATTAACGAAAACGCAGACCCCGACGTTACGGTTGATATGCTTTTCGGTCTGGCAAAAGCCTTTCCCGACAGGCCCGAGTTCCGCCACGGCGAAGGCAACAGCCCGGCTCACCTAAAAGCGTCAGCAATAGGATCAAGCGCAACGGTAATAATTGAGAACGGCAAGCTGCGCCTCGGAACCTGGCAGGGGATATACTTCTGCGAGTTTGACCCCCCGCGGAACCGAAAATTCTTTGTAAAAGTTGTGAGCGGATGAATACCGGTTTTTACGCCCTACTCCACCTTGAACTTTGAAACTTCCTCCATCAGGATATTTATACCTTCGCGGTTTTTACCACTTAGCTCGTTAACATGATTGACCGCTATGTTGATCTGATCAGCACCTGAGGCCATTTCGTTCATGCCGTTGGAAATTTCCTGAGTCATCTTTTCAAGGTTGGCGCTTTCATGAATAACTTCCTTTGACCCGACAAGCATTTCCTCGCTGCCGGTCTTTACCTGCCTGGTCAGTTCGCCCAGGTCGTTTGCAGCCTGTAGTACCTGTTTGCCGCCCTCGCCCTGCTCCTCCATGGCGTTGCGGATATTCTCTTCCTGATCCGTTACAGTCCTTACGCTGGAGTCAATCGCCTCAAAGCGTGCAAGCACATTTTCCGCAGACCTTTCAATTTTTTCGATGGAGCTTTTTATTTTTTTCAAAACCGTACTTATGGTTTTTGACTGCTCACTGGAGCTTTCCGCCAGCTTGCGTATCTCGTCGGCGACTACGGCAAAGCCCTTCCCTGCTTCTCCTGCGTGGGCAGCTTCTATTGCCGCGTTCATCGAAAGCAGATTGGTCTGGCTGGCAATGTTTTCCATAACCGAGTTAATTTCCAGCAAACCTTCGGATTCACGGGCTATCTCCTGAATGTCCGATGAGACCTCCGACAGGCCGCTCCGTCCTGTTTCAGAAGCTTCCAGCAATGTTCTTACATTGGCGGAGTTGCTTACCAGGGTATTGGTAACGGAATTGATATTCGCAACCATTTCTTCAATGGCGGATGATGCCTGGGAGACGCTGCCGCTTTGGCTTTCCACATGACTGTTGAGTTTATTAATATTTGCAACAACCTGCTCCATGGTCTGGTTGGTTTCGGTAACACTGGCGCTCTGGTTCATGATACGGCCTCTGATATTCTGAACAGTGGCTGTGATCTCATTTATCGCTGTGGCTGTTTCGGTCATGTTACTTGCAAGATCATTGCCTATGGAAAGGAGGTTCCCCGCCTGATCTTTTATTACCAGGATCATGCTTTTTATTTTATCAACTGTGGACATAAAGTCACGGGAAAGCTGACCAATTTCGTCTTTTGAACTTACTCTAATGCTATGGGTAAAATCACCCTGAGCCAAAACCGTCAGAGCTCCCGCCAAATTATTTATGGGTTTTACAATGCTGGATGTTATTAAAATTGCAAGGAAAACGCTTGCAATTATGGCAACAATAATCAGCAATATAATAATACGTTGAAATGTCGCACCGATAGATTGAATTTCTTCAATTATTTCGTCAAGCAGAACACCGTAATAATTGTTTATTTCACCCAGACCGTTGATAACTAACTGCGTAGCCGGCAAAATCTCATCCCTGAATATCCTTAGAGCTTCTTCATCATTGCCGTTTTCAAGAAGAGTTAGAATGACTCTTGCCTCCATATGAATAAAACGGTGAGGTTCAAGGATCTGATCCCTGATTGCAATGATTTCCGGCTCGGTCAGGTTCCGCGCATATTCACTGTTAACCCAGCTGCCAAAAGCACAGGTTTCAGGATCCAGGGAGCCGGTAAACGCTGCTCCTGAATATATTGCATCCATAAGTCCGTGCCTCCAGACATAGTGTCCTGTCAAGGCTGTCGTAATATTGTTTCTTGCCAATGATCTGTCATTGAGTCCCTCGGAAGTTGATACAAGTGTTTGGTTGGAATATAGCCCCATTACACCAAGAAAAACACCAATTGCAACAACAATAGAAAAACCACCGGAAAGCTTGGTACGGATTTTCATTTATCACCTCTTAATTTTATTATTCTTTTAAGATCTTTTAAAATTTATAACATAAATTCTAACTTTGTATAGAGAAATTGTCAAGGCAAGAAATTGATTCACTACAGAAATCAATTATTGGAAGAATAAGCTCACACGGAGGCACAAAGGCACAAAGTAAATAAGCTATCAAACTAAAATTTTTCTCTGTGTCTTTGCGTCTTTGTGTGAGGTTTTTTTTATAAATTGATTTTCGTCAAATTGCAATTTAACCCTTGACAATATCTTAATTCCCCTGTATTGTTTCTATACATAGATACAAGGAGGCCAATATGGCTAAAATACCAACCAGACTGCATCTCTCGGAAGAGGAGATCCCCAAGTTCTGGTATAACCTCAGGGCGGACATGAAAAACAAGCCCGACCCCATTCTTCACCCGGGTACCCTTAATCCTGTAACAGCATCCGATCTGGAGGTGGTGTTCTGCAAGGAGCCTGTAAGACAGGAGCTGGATGAGACTACCCAGCTTATCCCCATACCGGAAGGTATTCAAAATTTCTACAGGGCATACAGGCCCTCCGCTCTGGTCAGAGCCTACTATTTGGAAAAAATTCTGGACACGCCCGCCGAAATCTACTACAAATTCGAGGGAACCAACACTTCCGGCTCCCACAAGCTCAACTCCGCCGGGGCGCAGACATACTATGCCAAAGAGGACGGCTTGACATCTCTTACAACGGAAACAGGGGCGGGGCAATGGGGAACCGCGATGGCTATGGCAACGGCTTTTTTCGGAATAGATCTGACGGTGTATATGGTAAAAATCAGCTCCGAGCAAAAACCTTACCGCAAGGCCCTTATAGAAACCTACGGTGCCAACCTCATCCCCTCCCCTTCGAACACCACTGAATCTGGAAAAGCAATTCTGGCGATAGACCCCGACACCGGGGGTTCTCTGGGCTGCGCCATTTCCGAGGCCATAGAGCTGGCTGTTAAAACCGAAAACTGCCGCTATGTTTTGGGAAGCGTTCTTAACCATGTTGTGCTCCACCAGTCCATAATAGGACAGGAGGCAAAAACCGCTCTGGATAAATACGGAATAAAGCCGGACATAATAATAGGCTGTGCTGGCGGCGGCTCTAACCTTGGCGGATTGATCGCACCCTTCATGGGAGAAAAACTCGCCGGTAAATCCAACACCCGTTTCATTGCAGTGGAACCCGCTTCCTGCCCCACTTTTACAAGGGGCCGCTATGTTTATGATTTTGGAGATACCGCCAAAACAACCCCCCTCATGAAAATGATGAGCCTTGGAAACGGCTTTATTCCCTTCGGCGCACATGCCGGCGGACTCCGCTACCACGGTATGAATTCCACCCTGTCCAAACTCTACCAGGATGGATATATCGAAGCCCGCGCGGAAAAACAGACAGAGATATTTGACGCGGCAATCAAGTTCATGAAAGCCGAAGGCATACTCCCGGCCCCGGAATCGTCACACGCAATAAAAGCAGCCATGGATGAAGCTCTGGAATGTAAAAAAACCGGCGAGAAAAAGGTGATCCTCTTCGGCCTCTCCGGTACCGGCTACTTCGACCTTAGCGCATACATGGCGTATAATGACAAGACCATGACAGACCGCATCCCCACCGATGAGGATCTGGAAAAAGGGTTTGCAACAATACCGGACATTCCGCAGAACAGGGCTTGAAAAAATTTATCATCGAATGTTCGCGAATGTTTACGAATTAAGACGAATAATAAATTCCTCATTCGTTCCAATTCGTGTAATTCGATGATCATGTCGGTATTCTAGCGCCAGGCTCTTCCCGCCGAGAAACCCCAGCGTCTGTTCACGTGGGAGGAGAATGCCTCCGCTTCGGCGGTAAAAACCTGGGCGAGGTCGGGCCAAAAGCGTCTGCCCTGGGCGGTGAGGGTCTCCCTGTCGGGAAGGGAGGCTCTGTGCCGGGCGGAGTTGGAGAGAAGCAGGTTCGGCAAGTGTTCTCCAAAATACCAGGAAGCGTTGGCCACAGAAAATTGCAATATGTGTCCCATGAATTCGTTCACAACAAGGTATTCATCGTATATATCGTATGCCTGCATGTTAAAGTATGCCAGGATAAAGGTCTTTGCGTAGTCAGGGAGAAGCTCCCAGCGGCGGTAACTGAAATCCCTGAATTCATCATCCACAAAAAAAATTCCGTGGAAGGCTTCGTGAGCCATGAAGCGGGGGCGAAGGCTGGTGTTCACCCTGTCAGATTCCCGGGATAGTGAAAGAACAGCTCCCCTGCCGGGAACAATTCCCGTGCGGGGATCCCACCTGATAATTCTGTTCATGAATAATATATGTTCCAGCTCCCATTCTTCGGGAAGGAGGGGAAAATTTGTTTCTCTTGCGGTTTGGAAAAACACTGCCAGATCTTCAGCCCGGTAATTATGAGCGTTCCAGCCGTGAAGGTGGGCAATATCCTCATCGTAGCTAAGCCTGCCCCGGAACCCGTCTTTCTCGACAAAAAAGGCAAGCCTCTTGAAGAGCCTGTCCTGAACGGCATAATCGGCTGTGTCAAAAATCAGAATCTCGGGAAACCTGTCCCAGGAAAAGACCTCATAGCGCCTGTCCCGCCAGGTATTTACCGGCCAGACAAGAATATCCCCGGGATCCGCCGGAACGGGAGTGGAGTGAACAAGAGAGACAACAACCGGCTCGTATTCGGCTAATTCACGTACATTTGCCGCAGGGTCAGGAATTTCGATTAACACAATATCAGAAGCATTGTTATCTGCACTACCGCTATTATTCCCGCCTGCCTGCTCCTGTCTGTTGCAGGAAAAAAACACAATGGAAAAAAATAAAACCGGGAAGAAAATGCCGTGCGAAAACTTTCTCATGAAGATGCAGTCCCGGGAGCCACAGTTCCGAGAGATATTATCCCGAGGGAAATAATTCCCTGGGCGATTTTCTGGGCAAGGGAAAATTTTCTTTCCATGGTCATACCGGGATCAGGTTTTAAAAATGTTTCAAAATATCCGCGGAAAGAATCGGGCAGCTCCTTGAGTTCCAGCACCTGTTTATAGTAGGCCTTATGGGAAGGCTCAAAACGGCGGTTAATACAAAATAGTGTAAGACAGGCATTTTTAATAAATCCCGCTCCGGAAATATGGTAAAAGAAATCATCCTCATGCATTGCTGCCGCCCCAAGATCAACCAAAAAATGTTCCATTTTCGATTCATGGGCATTCCGCATGATCCGCCAGAAATCCTTGCTTAAAGAGCCTAGCCTTTTTCGTATGCCATCAATCCATTTGTTCCTGGAAAAAATAATTTCCCCATGGGCAAGCCTGTAAAAACCATAAGTTCCGGAATCCTTGATTAACCAAAGCGATTCCATTTTTTTATCCGCTATGTCAAGCAGATCCTCTGCCATTTTTACAGGTTTGTACTCCAGCCTGATGGGAATGTCCCCTACAAGGAACCTGTCCTTATACCCTTGAGTCTTGTTGCTTTTTTCGGTTGTCTCGAAAGCCGCCAGATCGTCGCCGTAAAACTTTTGACGTTCTTCAGGGGAAGGTATTTCACCATTATAATAAATATCCATTATTAGGGCAAAGTAAGGGTCAAGCGTGTCCGGCAGAGCTGCTTCATTAAGGGACACACATTCTATTCCGGGCCATTCCGAAATAACCGATGCAAAACGATCAACCAGCAATTTAGTCTTATACTTCATTGAAAATCCTTGTTATAATTTCAATATCGGAGTTATCTTGATCATACCACAGATATATCGTTATGTCATTCTAATTCCCCACAGGGACGCATTAAACCCCTTCGAAGAATTCCGGACAAGCCTTTTCTCCCTGGGCTATGAAGGGGCCTTCTCTTTCCCCCCCGCAGCTCCTCTGGCAGAAGTTTCCCATGCCTTCACCAGCGATGAACTCAAGAAACTGGCCCAAACCATCCGAACCCTGACAATGGAAAACAAGGGAAAAATCACAACCACAGGAGACGCTTGCCTCTGCACCCCCGACAAACTCCCCTTCTTCGGCCCCCCCCTGGACCTAAGTATAGAAGAAAAACACATCCCCGAAACAGCAAGAAAAAAAATCCAACACATCCCCTCCCCCGCCATCCTCTGTGCCGCCCTCCACCCAGCACCCATAACCCACGACCTACAACCCACGACCCACATAGCTTTCCGTGCTGCAGCCTTGGCGAATCTGTCAATCCGCTCCCTGTCATCCGGGGAAGCCGGCTATTCATTTGAGTGGAGAATTGGTTCCAGGGTATGGTTGCCAAAACACTGTAAAAAAGATCAACACTGATTCACATGGATAATTACCTAAAAAAATCCGTGGCTATCAGTGAAAATCCGTAGCCATTGTCATCCAAGTCTACTAACGCAGGAGCATCAAACCAGGGTCTTTGCAATCCTCGCTATGTCGGCAAAGACACCGGCGGCGGTGACCTGTGCGCCGGCACCCGGGCCCTTAATTACCATGGGCAGAGCAGAATAACGGCCAGTGGTAATGACAACGATATTGTCAGAATCGACAAGGGATCTGAAGGGGCTGCCCTCATCTTCTTCCCGGAGGGAGAGCTGCGCCCGGCCTTCTTCAATAACTGCCACATAGCGGAGGACTCTGCCTTTTTCGGCGGCTTTCAAGCGACGGCTTTCAAAGTCCTTGTCGGCTTTTTCCAGTTCTGCGAAAAAGGCATCGACATTTTCGGCTTCAAAGCAGGCGGCAGGCAGGATGGGATCTATCAGTACCTGGGGAAACTCAAGTGCCATGCCGGACTCTCTCGCCAGAACCAGAGCTTTGCGGGCTGCGTCCATGGCGTTAAGGTCGTCCCTTGGGTCAGGCTCTGTATATCCTTTGGCCTTTGCTTCCCTGACCAGGGCGGAAAAACTTTTCTTGCCGTCAAAGTTATTGAAAATATAGCTGAGGGTTCCGGAAAGAACTGCCTCTACCCGCATTATTTTGTCTCCCGAAAGGGTCATATCCCTGAGGGTAGAAATTACCGGAAGACCGGCACAGACGGTAGTCTCGTAAAGATAGGGAATGTTCCTCTCCCGGGAAATGCCAAGGAGGGTGCTGTAATATTCCAGAGTGCCCGAGTTGGCCCTCTTGTTAGGCGTAATTACAGGAATGGCGGCTTTTAATAAATCAGCGTAAACAGCCGAAACTACATCACTGGCGGTACAGTCGCAAAAGGCGGAGTTTGGCAGGTTAAGGGCCTTCATTTTTTCCATGTAAGACGCAAGGTTTAAGGGCTCAACTTTTTTTCCGTCTTTGCCTTCCTTCGATTTAAGAATGGCTTTAATGTTTTTGGGATCCAGTCCCTGCGGATCAAAGGCCATGTTTTTTGAATCGGCGGCACCAACCAGGTTCACCCGGATCTTGTGATTCTCGGCAAGAACCTTCTTTTGATTGGCAATTTGCTCAAGAAGAGTTCCGCCAATGAGACCCGTGCCAATAAGGAAAAGGTTTACAGAACGCACACCCTCAAGAAAGAAGGCCTCGTGAACTGTATTTAGTGCCTTGGACTCATCCTGGGCAGAGATAACCGCGGAGATATTGATCTCCGAAGAGCCTTGAGCAATGGCAACAACATTGATCCCGTTCCTGCCCAGCGCATGGAAGAACTTGCCCGAAATGCCCGTAGAGTTCTTCATTCCGGCACCCACAACGGCAATTATGGAAAGATTGTTCTCGGCTATGGGAGGATCAATCTCTCCGCCGGAAATCTCCTTTTTAAATTCTTCATTTAAAACGTCCTCTGCAGCCGGAACATCGGCGGGATGAACAGCAAAGCAGATGGAGAACTCGCTGGAGCTCTGGGTAATCAGAATCACACTGATCTTCCGTCTTGCAAGAGCGCTGAACAGGCGGGACGAAAACCCGGCGACTCCTACCATAGCCGGCCCCTGCAGACGTAGAAGCGAAACAGAACTCATGGAGCTGATCCCTCTTACAGAATACAATCCCGCATCTGCGTTTCTGGTAATCAGGGTTCCGGCTGTTTCCGGGTTAAAGGTATTTCTTATTCTGATTGGAATATTCTTTGACAGGGCAGGCCTGATGGAAGGCGGATAAATTACCTTTGCGCCGAAGTGGGAAAGTTCCATTGCCTCTTCGTAGGAAATGCTTTCTATGCAGAAAACCTTCTTAACCTG
>Ga0099364_10015267_pt1 | contig 10136 bp, 9 predicted proteins | sample TergutTh196P3_FD_73070 | JGI IMG/M metagenome (GOLD analysis project Ga0099364, IMG submission 73070) | Microcerotermes parvus P3 segment gut microbial communities from Pointe-Noire, Republic of the Congo - Th196 P3 | ecosystem: Host-associated > Arthropoda: Insects > Digestive system > Gut ...
GCGCTTTGGGTGCCGCTATGGCGGGGGTGAGGTATGCGCCAATGTGAAAAACAGAATGGTTTCTGCCTGATAACGTGTTTTTTATGCTCAAATTACAGGATTTTGAAAGGGTGTTTTATCCCTAATGAACTCTTGAAAAATATTTGTGTAATTAATTATTATTAAACTGGCTTCAATAAAACAATTATGATGTTTTTTGCAATTTGCTAAATTGGAATGCCTGATATTTGCAGATAAATATTTGAAGATCAGCAAAAAAAATGAATAATTGTTTGGGGAAAACTTTGAGGTTTTGTGTCTTTACAATAGTGTTTCGAGCGCCCTTCAAGGAAGAATACCTGCCGAAGTAGGTAGCGCATGGAAATCGGGTAGCGCTTCCACTTATTATCAATTAGTTATTATGGATACAGTGAATCTCAAAGTCGAGTACAAATCTACTCAATTAATTTCAATGTTAAGTGAACATTTAAAGGGAAAAATGAACCTTGCGCATATTAAATTCTTTGGTCTCTTTATTATAGAAGATACGCACTTGAGAGACCTCGACAGAATCGAAAAACTTCTCACTGTCGTTATGCTGGCTTTTGCCTGGGCATAATTGTGGGAGGGGCGTTGACAGGAATATCAAACCTGTCAGCATACTCAAACAGGGAAGAAAGGCGAAAAGCATCTTCAAATACGGATTGGAATATATCGCAGCTGTTTTGCTCAACCCAATCACAATATAAGTACGATAATTATAAAAATCAGCATTTCAGGATCTTACGGCATGTATACGAACGCCAACAACATTATTGAGACGGGTTCGACTTTGTACATGGATGTTGCGAGAATTGACAAATATTCAACCGGCAAACGAACGTATGAATACAACGCAAACGGCTGTCCCGTCAAATTAATCATGGATGACGGCACGACGGAAGAATATGTGTATTGATTTTCAGATAGGACGCACAATCATAATGCCTGTCGTAGCGCTAATGCCTTCTACATACTCCACAAGCGATTTTGGCTCTACGATCACCTGTTTTGCTGTGTATGAGGCATGGACAAAACCGAGTTTCTGTTCCTGCCAATAGATAAAACCGATATGCGAAACATCCAAACCTTCTATTCGGGTCACAAAACACACAATATCCCCGTTCTTCATGCCGTCGCGACAGGCTTCGATACGCGATTCGGGAATAAATCCGTACGTTTCACGCGCTGATATTTCCTTTTCCTGTTGGGCTATGACCTGAATCAGGTCAGGGTTTGATATCAATTGTCTGTAACTGTCCGGGTGAGTGGACATAAAAGACAGGTTCAACCGATATGGCTGTCCGCCAATGGCTTTCGTTTCATCACGGACAATATTTTTCCGCTCATTTTCAACTATCCAGTCGGAAAAATAGTGCAAACGGTCTGTATAATCTTTTATTTCAGTTGAACGATAGCGTAGTTGTTGAAGATGAGCGCAAAACGTTTCAAAAGATGGATTCGATTCTTTGATCGTACGAGCTAATGCTATCACATTCTCTACCAGAGTCGTACAATCCAATTCACGCAAGTTGACGACTAACTGTTCGGGTTCTTTTTCCAGGGTAGAGGCAACGTAGGGCGTACCCATGAAAAACCGCGCTGTCTCGATGATTAATTCACCGAAAATCAGGTGTTTTTTGCTTTCCATCGTACGTACATAACGGTTAAAAATCTGCCGGTCTTCCGCCGTATAGTCAATTCGGGCATCCGTAAATGAATTGTTCCCCACAATTACCTGATGATAACCCAGGTTAACTTCAAGCAATAAAAAAACCAATCGTTTCATTTGTCTGTTTTTGAATGTGTTATCTGCCGTTCCGCATCATCAATGCCCAGTCCGAGGCAAACGGCATCGGGATAGGGCGCTGTATAATTCTTTTCGATGATTTGACGGAAAGCTTCTTCAGCCTTCTCTGCTGCGCTTTCGCCTTCGTAAGCTACTTTGATTTCGATGACCCAGGTTTTGCCCCGATGCGAAACCACCAAATCGGCGCGTCCCTTGTTGGTGTGCATCTCAGAAGCAACCACAACACCGCAACCCCGTAAAAACGATAAAATAGAGGTGCGGTAGAGCCATTCCTGCGGTTTCATTATATAGTCGTTACATGAAATATTTCGCCTGGCGGCAGCCGAATAATCATCGTAGGGGATACTTGCCAGCAAACGGTTAATGGCGCCGACAACCTTTTCCTTCTTGATGTTCGTCAGGCCGGTCAACAGGTCACTCCGGCATTGGCTATAACTTTCATCTCTGTACTGCAGCATATTCTGTGTAACCAATTCCGACATGGCATTCAATACTTCGGTATTCGGATAATTCAATGAATATTCATCTATATCACCCGGACGCAAAGTCAGGTAACCACTCTGATACAGATAACCTTCGGGAGGCGTATCATCCATATCGCCCGGATTTTCAACGAAATTACGTGAAACAGAAAAATCACGAAACTGTTCTACCGTCAAATTCCGGCCTTTCATATAATCGGCAATGAATTTGGGTTTGCCGGTAAGCATCCAGAAATTGGAAAATTTCTTTTTATCAAAAAAAGACAGAGTCGAATATGGATTGTAAAGTCTTACGCTGGCATCGTCATCGAATGTAAAGCCGTTGTAATAATAGCGCATTTTTTCGATTAATTCCGGGGTGGATATCTGCATTTCGCTGGCTGTTTCATCCAGGTAATCGGGAAAATAACGGATAATTTCTTCCTCCGTATAGCCACATATTTCGGCGTATTTTGACATCATGGAAATGTCTGAAGGTGTATTCAGAGTAGAAAATACGCCGAATCGCGCAAATTTTGAAATGCCGGTAATAAATGTAAAGCGGATATATTCGTCGTTGGCCTTAATCCGAACATAGTAATTCCTCAATATATTGCGCACTTTTTCAGCCATATCGGGGTCGTTCACAAAATCGGTATAGGGTTTGTCGTATTCGTCAACCAGGATGACCACTTTTTGACTGTATTGAGTTGCTGTAGAGGCTATCAGTTCGCTCAGCAAGTCGCCGGCTAATCGCGTGTCTGATACTTCAACACCTAACTTTTTAGCTACTGCCTGCGTCTTCTTCAGCAAAGACGCTCTTACACCTTCGATTCCTTCTTCTGTAGTAATTTCACTCATATCCAGCCGGATAACAGGACTTGGCTTAAATTCGGGACGGCTCAGAAACTCTTCGGCATACAGTCCATGGAACAGTTCCTTTTTGCCAGAAAACAGTGCGTCGAACGTAGAAATGGTAAGCGACTTGCCAAATCTGCGGGGGCGGGAAAGGAAATAAATTTTACCCGTATCAATCAGGCTGACAAGATATTTCGTCTTATCAATATACACATATCTTTCTGTGCGGATTTCTTCAAAAGTCTGAATTCCGACAGGCAATTTCAATCTCTGGTTATCCATTTGCATTTTTTTTTGAGACGAACCGTAATCCTTTCTCTAATTGTAGCGCAAATATAAGGAAATGTTGGAATAAAAGAAAGAACTTTCAGGAAAATAACGTTGCTTTCCCATTTCCAGCATGCCGTAAGGATGCCATCCTTTATTTTCTTTCCAATAAATCCTGTAATTTAAGCATTTCGTCCCTGTACTGGGCCGCTTCGAGAAATTCCAGTTTCCTGGCTGCATCATGCATTAACTTTTTCGTTCGCTCAATGGCCTTTTCCAACTGACCACGATTCATGTACTGAATGACTGGGTCGGCGACTATCGCGGTGGACGGTTCGATATACGCATAATTTTCAGCCAATTCAGGTTGTTTTTCTCCCAGCAAAGATACCGTATTATTCACAATTTGCCTGGGGGTTATCCCGTATTTGGCATTATAGGCTAACTGTTTGTCGCGTCGGCGATCGGTTTCGTCAATCGTCAGTTGCATGCTTTCCGTAATCTTGTCCGCATAAAAAATCACTTTCCCGTTGACATTACGCGCAGCACGACCTGCCGTTTGGGTCAGCGCACGGTGCGAACGCAAAAATCCTTCCTTATCGGCATCGAGAATAGCAACCAATGAAACTTCCGGCAAATCCAATCCCTCACGCAACAAATTCACCCCAACCAGCACATCATACAATCCTTTCCGCAGGTCGTCCATAATCTGAACACGCTCCAGCGTATCCACATCGCTATGGATATAGTTACACCGCACACCCATCCTGTCCAAATAGGCAGTCAGTTCTTCAGCCATACGCTTGGTCAAAGTTGTTACCAGAATCCGCTCATCGGCAGCCGCACGCTGGGTGATTTCTTCCATCAAATCATCTATCTGATTCAAACTCGGACGGACTTCTATCTTGGGGTCCAACAAGCCGGTCGGACGAATCACCTGCTCAACGATGACTCCCCCACTCTTTGCCAGTTCAAAATCCGCCGGAGTAGCGCTTACATAAATCACACAGGATGTTATCGATTCGAACTCCTCAAACGTGATCGGACGGTTATCCTTGGCAGCCGGCAATCGAAATCCATACTCAACCAGCGTCTCTTTACGCGAGCGATCCCCTCCATACATGGCACGAATCTGGGGAATAGTAGCATGGCTCTCGTCTACAACCAGCAGAAAATCATCCGGGAAAAAATCCAACAGGCAAAAAGGACGCTGACCGGCCTGTCTTCCATCCAAATAACGCGAATAATTCTCAATGCCTGAGCAATACCCCAGCTCCTGAATCATCTCTAAATCAAACAGGACGCGCTCTTCCAAACGTTTGGCTTCAACCGTTTTTCCGGTTTCTTTCAAAAACAGTACCTGATGTTCCAAATCTGACTGAATCTGCGAGATAGCCGTCTGAATACGTTCCGGTGTGGTCACAAAAAGATTCGTCGGATAAATATTCAAATGTTCCTGTTCGTCATATTCCACTCCGCTTTGCGGATTAAACGAAGCCATCCGCTCAATCTCATCCCCCCAAAACTCAATCCGGTAGGCTAATCCGTCATACCCTTCAATCGAAGGAAAAATATCGACCGTATCGCCGTTTACCCGGAAACTGCCGCTGTGAAAATCGACTTTATTATTCACATAAAGCGAATCGACAAACAGCCGCAGCATCTGGTCGCGCCCAATCCTCATCCCCCGTTTAAGATAGATAACCTTTTCCGCAAAAGCGCTCGGATCGCCCATCCCATATAAGCAGGAAACAGACGAAACGACAATCACATCATGACGACCGGACAGCAACGAAGCGGTAGCCCGTAAGCGCAACTTATCGAGTTCATCGTTTATATTAATATCTTTTTCGATATACGTATCCGTTACCGGCATATAGGCTTCGGGCTGGTAATAATCATAATAGGAAACGAAATATTCGACTGCGCTGTTTGGGAAAAACCCTTTAAACTCGCTGTATAACTGGGCGGCCAATGTTTTATTATGACTTAAAATAAGGGTCGGTTTCTGTACCTTTTCGATCACATTGGCAATGGTAAATGTCTTACCCGAACCCGTTACGCCCAATAGAGTCTGACAGGGAATCCCTTCAAGAATCCCATCAGCAAGCGACTGGATGGCTTCCGGCTGATCACCGGTAGGCTTGAAAGGCGATTTGAGCCTGAAACTCATGGCATCAGCCTTTTCCTTTTAGGAACGACAATCCATAAAATCAGGTATGCCAGCACACCGGAAAAAACGGTAAATATGCTTAACAGGAAATACCCGATACGTACTAACGTCGGGTCTAATGTAAAATATTCTGCAATCCCGCCACAAACGCCGCCAATCATCTTATCCGCATCTGAACGATACAATCTTTTCGGCTCCTCCATTTCTGTCTGTTCTTTTTGAATTATTATTTTATACAAAGGTATGAAAAAACATTAAAAATGCACAAAATCCAGAAAAAAAATTATATCTTTGAACCATTATTCATCATATTATTTAAGCGTTATGTTATTACAGAATTTTTTTTCAACAAAAGGCATTAATGGATCGTTAGCCTCGTTCGGACTACTTGTACTTCGCGTGGCTATTTGTGCGATGATGCTCACTCATGGACTGAACAAACTTTCACATTTTTCGACCATGAGTCAAAATTTCAATCCCATAGGTATAGGCGGCCCCTTATCGTTGTCGCTTGTGATTTTTGCTGAGGTGTTTTGTTCAATCGCCTTATTGTTAGGTTTATTTACGCGATTAGCTACCATTCCTTTAATGGTTGCCATGTGCGTTGCCACATTCGTTAGCCATGCCGGGCAGCCTTTTGCAGCAAAGGAGTTAGCATTGCTTTATCTTGCGTTCTATACGGCTGTACTCCTTATCGGCCCCGGACGTTATTCCATCGATCGGCTTCTGTGGAAGTAAGAATCGTATAAATTAACAGTTAATTTTTTTACGTATGAAAACAATACATGTAATCATTTTATCGTGTCTGTGTTCGTTTGCGGTTTTGGCGCAAAACAGGTATTACGTAAGTCAGACAAAAGGAAACGACACGAATGACGGGTTGTCGTGGTCCAATGCGTTTGCCACGCTACAGATGGCAATAGACAAAGTTGAAGCCGACGACACGATATGGGTGTCAGCCGGTACTTACCTACCCTCAAAAAAATTATATGAATTTGACAACGAGGGGGTTCCAACGATTCCACGGCATCAAACATTTTTGATTCCGAATGGAGTAAAGCTCTATGGCGGTTTTCCGGCTCAGGCAGATAATAACACAGGGATGGACAAACGCGACTGGACAATCCATACAACCATGCTAAGCGGGGATTTGAATAATGATGACAAAGAGGATTTCACCCATATGGAAGACAATGTCTATCGTGTTATCTTTCTGCTGAATACAGATGAATCCACTGTCATTGACGGATTTACGATTACTGGAGGACATTCGGATAATCCCGTTCTTCCAAGTATGCTGGGAGGAAGTGGAATCTACGCATTTTCAACCAATGGCCCGTCATCCCCCACCTTGCGCAACCTTATTATTGAAGGAAACATATCAAAAGGCGGCGGTGCGGGATTCAGTAATTACGCTTCTGACGGAGATGCCTGTCCTGTCATATACAATACAATCATCCGACGAAACAAGTCCGGCGAATATGGAGGAGGTTTTGCAAACAATGGAAGAACAAAATCTTCACCTGTACTTGAAAATGTGATAATCAGTGGAAACGAGGCTTATAATGGCGGAGGCATGTATTGTTTTTCCGAAGCATCTGAAACTTCACCTGTTTTCACAAATGTATTAATATGTGGAAACAAAGCTGAAAATAGAGCTGGAGGAGTATATCTTAATTCCTACATGGGTAGTGTTAAACCGGTGATTACGCATACAACCATTAGTGGAAATAAAGCAGGAGCTCGTGGGATAGGAAACGGAGGCGGTCTTTACTGTTTAGCCAATACAAATATTTCTTCGCCTATACTGCGCAATACTGTAATTTGGGGAAACAAAGCCATAGAATATAACAATTTTCACAACGTTGGAATTGATGGAAGTAAGCCTGACATGCAGTATTCCTGGATTCCTGACTATATGACTTATCCTGCCATGGGTGCTCTTCCTGACTTTGATCCTAAATTCATTAACGCCGTTGATGCGAACATTGCCCCTACTACCGAAGGCGATTACCGTCCGGACAATGGCAGTCCATTAATCAATATGGGGAATAATACATTTGTGACGACGACCATAGATTTAGCTGGAAAACCGCGTATTTTTGACCAGACAGTGGATATAGGCGCCTATGAATATCAGGCATTATCATCGGCCGGTATCCTGTCAACTGTGGCTGAAAAAAAGATTTGGTCTGAAGCCGGTAATTTATATGTCAGGATTGAGCAGCCGACAATCGTTCGCATTTATTCGATAGACGGAATATTAGTCCAACAACTCAATATGAGCGAAGGCATAAGAGCGATTTCCCTACCATCGGGATTTTACCTCGTCTCGCTCAATAACGAAATGAGTGCAAAAGTGTATGTGTTGAAATAAACAAATCATTGTATCTCATTTTCGGCGACTTCCAGGCCGTAAGCGCCGATGTTCTGAACGGGCGCTGCGCCTACCGTTCCGGGAATGAACGTACGCCTTAACTGCCCTGATGTATAAAATATAACGGAGCGTAGTAATTGTTATGATGGTTGCTATGCTCTTTTTTTAGCAACATAAGTCCTTGGAAAAAGTGGTGATCATCGTTTTCCAACTTGTCAACAACCTGATTATGCATTTTGTATAAAAACTCACCGGCAGTGAAACCGGATTGGTGGTCGGCTACCAAATCAAAATTTTCTTCGATTTCGCTGTTCCCCTCATGGTCCCAATAGGAATATTGAACGGTCACGTCCGGACATGCAAGTACGGTTTCATCGGGATTCCATTCCTTGTCGAAATCCTGATTGTACTCGTTTACATCCCGGATGAATTTTTCCAAAGAATTGTATTTCCCTCCATAAAACCCCCAATAAATATCTGACATTATTTCTTTCGGATACATAGTTCTGTTCTTTAAATTATGAATATATATGATTTTTTTTTAACAAAGTTAATACGGCGCGCATATTTTGTCAAACAGATAATATCTATCATTTCATAAATAAAATTTATATCATTGTCAATGAAAAATCCTACCTTTGCGGCTTTAATAAATATTAACAGAATGGGTGGTTTTTTTGGTACAATCTCAAAGTCGGCTTGCACAATCGACTTATTTTATGGAACAGACTATAATTCACATCTTGGTACCCGGCGAGGGGGTATGTCTACCTTGCATCATGGCATTTTTAAGCGTTCAATTCATAATTTGGAAAATTCGTATTTCAGAACACGGTTCGAACGCGAATTGGATAAGTTTGTCGGCAATGCGGGCATCGGCATAATCAGTGATACCGACCCGCAACCGATTTTTATGAATACGCATCTAGGCAAGTTTGCAATCGTGACCGTAGCTAAAGTGAATAATCTGACTGAACTTGAACAAGACTTGCTATCCAAAGGGCGTCATTTTTCGGAACTCAGTTCGGGAAGTACGAACCAAACCGAATTGATTGCTTTACTAATTGCCGAAGGAAAGACTTTTGTCAACGGGATCGAAAATGTGTTTGACAGGATTAAAGGATCGTGTTCATTATTATTATTGACCGACGAAGGCTTGATTGCGGCGCGTGATAAATGGGGACGTACGCCGGTGATTGTAGCTAAAAAAGAAGGAGCCTATGCCGTCAGCAGCGAGTCTTCCAGTTTTCCGAATCTGAATTTTGATGTAGTGTACAATGTTGGTCCGGGTGAGATTGTGCGCATGACGGCGAATGAAATGGTTCAACTGCGTCCACCAAATGACCGGATGCAAATATGCTCTTTCCTTTGGGTTTATTATGGCTATCCAACGTCCGAGTTTGAGGGGGTGAATGTGGATACGGCACGTTATGTCAATGGAATGATGATGGCTCGCAAGGATACGGTCGAGGTGGATTTTGTATCGGGCATCCCGGATTCGGGCGCCGGTATGGCGTTGGGTTATGCCGAAGGGAAAAAGATTCCGCACCGGCGTGCCGTTGTCAAATATACGCCGACATGGCCACGCAGTTTTACTCCCGCCAATCAGTCCGTTCGCGATTTGGTGGCGCGTATGAAACTGATTCCGAATCGTCACTTATTAGATGGCAAACGGGTTGTCTTTTGTGACGATTCCATCGTACGCGGAACCCAGTTGCGCGACAGCATGACCATACTCCGCACCTATGGAACCAAAGAAGTACACATGCGCGTAGGAAGTCCACCCATCCTTTTCCCGTGTCCTTTTATTGGCTTTTCAGCATCCAAATCCATTTTGGAACTGTTCGCACGACGCGTTGTCAAAGAAATCGAAGGCGATGATGCAGTCAATTTAGATAAATACGCCACAACCGGGTCGGAGCATTACAACCGCATGGTAGAATCTATCCGCCGCAGGTTAAATATTACCAGTTTGAAATATACGAAAATCGAAGATTTGGTCGCGTCAATCGGTCTACCCAAAGAGCGTATCTGCACCCATTGCTACGACAATTCAAGCTGTTTTTAAACAAGAAAGCAACCTGTTGCGTACCTGACGGCTGAACTTCCTGCCGAACAAATCAAATAACGAAGTTCGTTATCTGCCCAAACCGGTTTCATCCTGTGATAGAT
>Ga0099364_10015268_pt1 | contig 10136 bp, 4 predicted proteins | sample TergutTh196P3_FD_73070 | JGI IMG/M metagenome (GOLD analysis project Ga0099364, IMG submission 73070) | Microcerotermes parvus P3 segment gut microbial communities from Pointe-Noire, Republic of the Congo - Th196 P3 | ecosystem: Host-associated > Arthropoda: Insects > Digestive system > Gut ...
GTGTTACCGATTTTCGCCCAAGAGCCGGGGACGGAACAAGAGCACACAGAGCCGGGACCTGTGGTCCCGCACTCCGGCGACACAGTCGCTGGCTCTCTGGTCGAGGACACAGTCACCGGCTCTCTTGCGGAAGCGGTCCGGTCCGCTCAAATCGAATCCACTCGTATCACGGGTCGCTTCGTACAGGAATCAGGCACGCCCATTCCGAACGTTTCGGTTACTATTAAGAAGGAAGTAAGAATCAATGATCCTCCCGCCACGTTAGGTAGTATCTCTCATCTTTGGGGGAACGACGACGGAACGTTTTCCATTGCCACCGGCAGGGGCGAAAGAGCGGCACTTCTCGTTCGGCACAAGGATTTTGTCCTCAAAAAACTCTTAACAAAGGAACAGGAAGATGTTCGCGAAGAAATTTCACTGGGAGACATCGTTTTGAAAAGCGGTTTTCGTCCGACAATTCAGGTTCTCGACAAGGACGGCGAACCGGTTAATGACGTTTGGGTTCGACTTTTACTAGACGTTTCGCAAGAGGATTTGGATTCTCAAACCGAAAATCCCTTTCGTATTGGCGACCCGGAAAACGTCCTAACTGACGCCCAGGGACAGGCAATATTCGGTCCCGTGGAAGCGGGATATTATCGCGCAGAAATTGTCGAAAAACCTCACGGTTGGCCGTTTCGTTCGGAAAACAAGGACTCATCGGATATTCTGGCCGATTTTGCAACGCTCACTTCCCTTGCCAAACCGGTCACAGGGGTGTACGAAGTGACGAACATCCAATTTTCGCCCACGTCACAAACGGCAACGATTCAAGCGGTGAAAGCCGTTAATGTTACGGTTCAGTTTTCAGATAAAACAACAACTCCTGAACGAGAACTGCGAATCAATATCACCGGTGGAAAAACCTCTGTCAATATTGTCGGAGGTGTTTTGGTGGGCGGATCAACTTTTAGCGGCAAACATATCGGTGAAGGACGATTTCTTTTTGAAGTCCCGGAACAACTGCCGGAAGCCCAACTTATTTTGAAACAGGATGTCGACGTCGGTCCCTATACTATCGACAACGAACTGTCCTATCGCTGTATGATTGACGGAAAAGAGATTGTGCCGCCGATTTATTTCCAACATTTTCCTTTGGGAAGACTCGACGGCGACAAGGACGTTGAAATTATCTGTTACAGATCGCCAAAGATCACGCTTCATGTTGTTGACGAGGCGGGAAAACCGATTCAGGCTTACTTTGCCGCCGCCCAATATGCAAAGCGAGGTCAGGCGATTACCTTCACGCAGAATACTGATGCTGAAACGGTAATGTCTCTCGGTTTCCCACGACATAATTTACTCGTGCATCACTGGGCAAAGGCTTCCAGTGAACGTTGTATCGGTCTTCATGCGGATGTCGAATTTGCGTGGCGAAATTTCGGCAAGGATACGGCAAGAGTGAACTATGAAGGTATTCTGCCGGACGAGGACCTTCATTTGTATGTCATCGGCAAGGGCTATACCGTTGTCGAACAGGTGATCCCGAAAATGGCGGAAGGCGAAGAACGGGAACTGACAATCACACTGACCAAAGAGCCGGGACCTGTGGTCCCGCACTCCGGCGACACAGTCGCCGACTCTCTTGTCGAGGACGCAACCGCCGATTTTGTTTCTGTAACGGAAACGCTAACGCTCCAACTGCTCGGTCCTGACAAGAAGCCGGTGTCGAGCGCACGGGTCAAGGTCGGCGACCGGGAGTTCGCGCCGGAGGAAGTCCTCGCCGGAAAGAAAACGGACGAAAAACAGTATTTCCTGACCGACGAAAACGGACAACTCGTTCTCAATCGCCAACCGTGCAGGGAATGGTTTTACTATTACATCACGTCGCCGGGTTACGCCCTGTATCTTGCCGATTGGACGTTGCCGAACGAAGTTCCGGCGGCGTTCACGGCGGAACTCGAACCGGGCGTTTCGGTCGGCGGCGTGATCGTCGATCCCGACGGCAGTCCGATTGCCGATGCAACGCTTAATCTGTTCGTTCCCGCAAAATTTCGGCCCGGCAGCACCTTCGGCGGAACGCCGCAGACGACGATCAAAAGCGACGAACAGGGCCGTTGGCGCTGCGATTATGTACCGGAAACGCTGGAATCACTGGAACTGCAAGTTGGACACGACGATTTTCAAACGCTTATGACGAAAATCAATGTCAAACAATATCGTTTCGATTTGAAAGATGAACCGACCGTTCGTATGCCGCTCCGACGCGGCCTCACCATCACCGGAAAAATAACGGACGAAAACGGTACGCCCATCGAAGGCGCAACCGTATCGACCCCCAGTGGAATGCTCTGGAAATTGCGGACGGCAACGACCGGTGCCGATGGCGTGTACAGAATCAGCGGATTGCCGTTAGGAACTCGTCCGCTACTTGTCCGTGCGGAAGGATATGCCCCGGAGATCCAAACATTGTCAATTGATTCCACGGCTTTCGGAGACAATCCGGTCGATTTAACGCTACAAAAAGGTAGAACGTTGCGATTACGGTTCGTCGATTCCGACGACAAACCGGTCGAAAACGCAAGTCTTCAATTTGCCGAATGGCGGGGGTTGAACTGGTTGGGTCTATCCGAAGTGGGTTTTCACTCCGTTCTTTCTCCGATCAGTTCCGATGCCGAGGGACGTTGGGTATGGACGGAAGCCCCTGCGGAGGAAATGACAGTGCGTGTTCGCGGCGGTCGTAACGCGATGGATCTCGACAATCTGAAACTGACACCGGGCGAAGAGGAAAGGCGGATTATTCTCCAACGACAGATTTCTGCAACGGTTAGTGCCGTTGATGCCCGGACAAAGCAGTCGATTCATCGATTTAGAATCACGCCGGGTGATGTTGATAGTGCCTTCTTGAATGATCCGAAGTATGTTTCCTACGCTTCATGGCATGAACGTGCTGCCCACGATGTCGATAGGACAAACTCTCAAGAAGCGGATTATCGATTTGACTGGTCGGAACCGATTCAAGAACGTCGAGCAATGCTCTTGAAAATAGACGCAAGCGGATTCAAGCCGGGGATTTCCCGACCGATCAGAACAGGCGAAACGAATATTCGGATCGTCGTTGAATTGGAATCAGCCGGGAAACTCGATGGAAGAGTTCTTTTACCGGGAGTCGGTACTCGACCGGCGGTTGGGGCGGTCGTTTCCCTTGCCGCACCGGGCTGTTGGGGATATTTTGAAAATGGACAAATTCAAGCCAGACGCTCGATTCGACAGCAAACGGTTGGGGAAGATGGTAAATTTTCGTTCGAAAAATACGACGGCGACTTCTGCATTATTGTAACGCATAAAGACGGCTTCGCCCGATGTTGGGCGGATGATTTCCGTTCCGAAAACCCGATTCGGCTCGAAGCGTGGAGCCGTATCGAAGGCACATTGCACATCGGCGGTCAACCCGCTCCCGCCGGTATGTCAATCGAACTGGACACCGACATATTCCGTCGCAATAATGAAGGAAAGGATCGGGAGTATTCCTTGTTACACCAAATGTTCCGAACTGTAACCGACGAGAACGGACGATTCTTTTACGGTCCTGTTCCGGCGGGAACCGGCAACCTTTTCCGAATGGTTCATTGCAAATACAGCAACGGCGGCGGTACTGTGCCCCGACAAGCCGCTCACGTTGCGGTCGTGCTGGAGCCGGGGAAAACGACGAACGTTTCCTTTGGCGGCACCGGCGTTGCGGTTATTGGCACGGTCGAAAAGCCGGCCGATTTTTCCGGCGACATCGATTGGGACTACTGTATGGTAACGCTCGAAAGGCCGGACGGTCCGGAGTATCCGACGCTCTACGCTGGTTTGGTCGCACAGGACGGCACGTTCCGTTTGGACGACGTTGCTGATGGTTCGTACCGATTACGGGCGCAACTTTGGTCGGCGACCGCAGACGGACCTGAAACGGCGGCAATGACTCGACGGACAATCACCGTACCGAAAGACGCCACGGCACCGGTTGATGCCGGTGCCGTGCGCCTGCGGATTCCTCGCTGACGCGTCGGAGTTTGGCTTTCCCATCGTTTTCGCGAGGTTCGGCGCAACGGGCCTGTGTTCCGCCGAATATTGCTTGTTATACTGTAGCCGGATGTGTACGGTTTCCTTGTTTTCGCTTGTTTTTCCATCGTTTTGCCTCCGTGAAAGGGGGCTTGTGAACGAACTTGCCGAGGCGGTACGATAACACAAAAGGAGCTGTCCAGAAATAACGGGTGCGTGCAAATTTTCTGGGGCGTCATCTGCTCCCTCGACTACGGTGACCAGTGGAATGATTACTGGAAAACCACCCAGTGACGCCCCAGAAAATTTGCACGCACCCGGCCTGTTCCAAACGGCGGCAAAATATGTTAGACTGGATAGCAGTGAAGTAACATTGAAAAAAATGACGGCAAACAAACGACGATTGAACTTTCCGTTCTCCGCAAGGAGAATCAAGACTACGTGAAAGAGCAACTTGAATCCGCAAAAGCAAAGGACTGAGCGTCCTCGTTCCCTAACACCCCACGATGCAAGCCACTAATCAATCCCGAATAATGCTCGGCGTTGGCGATTACGGTGCAACCGTTGCGCAAGGGGGGGTCGTCCGTACCATGGCACTGGGATCGTGCATCGGTTTGATGATTTTGGACCGAGGAACCCGATGTGTCGGTATGGACCATATCGCCCTTCCCGATTCGGCTGTTTCGCCGGATCGGGCGAAACAGCTTCCCGGCTACTTTGCCGACACCGGCATTCCCGCTCTGCTCGAATTGATGAAGCGGGTCGGCGGTTCGTTGTCGAAACCGTCCAATTTGATCGTCAAAATTGCCGGCGGCGCAAACGTCGCCGATCCGAATAACACGTTTAACATCGGCAAACGCAATGTCCTTGCGGCAAAAAAAATTCTTTGGCAGTTCGGACTCGGAGCCGTCGCCGAAGACGTCGGTGGTAACCACAGCCGTACCGTAACCCTCTACCGAGACTCCGGTCGAATCGTCCTCTCCTGTCCCGGACGCCCCGATTGGGAACTTTGATAGTGACTAGTGACTAACGACTAGTGACTAATGAAAAAATCCATTACATCACCAGTCATTCGTCACTAGTCACTAGTAACTCGTCACTAATTTTCATGCTCAAAAACATCGTAATTGCCGACGACTCCGCCTTGGCGCGGATGTTTATTCGCCGTTGTTTGGAAATCGCCGGACTGAGCGACGCCAATTTTTATGAGGCGTCGGACGGTAGCGAAGCGCTCGTCAAAATGAAGGAGGTCAAAGCCGATCTCCTCGTCACCGATCTGACGATGCCAAACATGAACGGAATCGAACTGATGCGCCGTATTTCATCGAGTCCGCGTCTCAGCGGAACGCCGGTCCTCGTGGTAACCAGTGCCGGTAACGAAGAACAACGCAAAGAACTCCTTTCCCTCGGTGCGACGCGAATTCTCTCCAAACCCATCAGTCCGCCTGTACTCGTCGAAGCGATAAACTTGATTCGGAACAAAGGCGAGGAGGAATAGGCGTGAAAAAGAAAAAAAACGCCGCAAAGTCGAATCCGAACGAACGGACGATCTCAGATAATCGCAAGGCCAAACACGAATATTCCGTCCTCGAAGCGCTCGAATGCGGCGTCGTTCTCGTCGGCAGCGAGGTCAAAAGCCTGCGTAACGGCACCGTGACGCTTTCCGACGCCTACGGAAAGGTTCGCAACGGCGAAGTCTGGCTGATCGGTTGCGACATTCCGGAGTACAGGGAGGCGAACCAATTCAATCACAAACCGAAGCGGGACCGCAAACTCTTGCTGCACCGTCGTGAAATTAAACGCTTCGCCATGCGTGCCTACGAAAAGGGGCTGACGCTGGTTCCGCTGAAAATGTACTTCAAAGAGGGCAAGGCGAAGGTTCTTATGGGACTTTGTAAAGGCAAGCAGGAATTCGACAAACGCGCCGCCAAGAAAAAAGCCGAGACGATGCGTGGTCTCCGAATGGCCCAGTTGAAACGCCGATAGGGTGATGCGACCTGGCCCTCTCTATCTCATAAATCCGACATTAAACGAGAACAACTGTTTTTGATCCCATGGGTCCTTGGAAATTGGGAACGCGAAGTCCAAGGCAATCGGAGCGGGTCCCATCATTGGGATCGTCAACCGCAGACCGAATCCGACGGCAACGCGATAGTTGCTCTTCCAATCGGTAATTGACGATTCGATCGTTCCGGTATCGACGAAGAGAGCGCCACGGATCATATCGTCGGCGGTAATTGGAAATACCAGTTCGGCGGAGTTATAGAATTCCATGCAACCACCGATTGGCATGAAAGGAGGATTGCTGTCGGGATCACGCGGCGATACACCACGATACTCGAAACCGCGAAGATTCGTAAAGCCTCCGGCATAATAGCGTTCATAGATCGGTGTACCGCCTTCGGAAACCGACATGCTCGATCGTAATCCGAGTACCCACCGTCCGCTGCGGTCCGCTCGTTCGTGTAATGTGAAATACTTGCGCAAATCGATGCCGCCGCGAAGAAATTGAAAATCGCCGAGCACCTGTTCGATGTTACAGGAAATTAAATGTCCTTCCGTCGGAATATATTCACTGTCTCGTGTGTTGTAAGCGGCGTTCACCCCAATGGAGTACATCGGATGTCGTCCCAGAGCCTTTTCCAAGTCGGCGCTGTAGAACCGAGGGTTGTAAATATTGACCTGTTGACCATTGAACATTAACGTGGTCGAGAAGTCCTGCGTCCAAAGTTTGCCGATTGATACCGTTCCACCGAGGCGGTCTTCGTACCATTCGTCATAAAATCGCTGATAATAAAAGCCGCTGACTCCGAAGGAATAATCGAGATCGAAAATGTACGGTGTTTGCCAACTGACTTCGTAACGCTGAACCTGTGTGCCGGGAACAGCTTCGATACGGAATCGCTGCCCCTTGCCTCGGAAGGCGTTTTTCCAGTCGGAGAGCCGCCAGCCCTTGGGAAAATTCAAGGCGTCGAAGTTTTGTTCCTCGATCACGAAACGACCCATCAAGCCGGCATCCGAACTGACCGCGACGCTCATCATCAACTGACCGGTACGCGTTTCTTGGAGCTTGACGGTGATCGGGGTCGGATAAATTTTGCCGGTCGGAGCACTGGGATCAAATCCGTAAGCCGAGTCGCCGATGTCCGTTCCGCGATAGACCGTCGACGAAGAACCGGGTGCTGTTCCGGTCGTCGGACTCGGTACCGTTCCTAAATTGTATGCCGACACGCCGCCGACCAGCTGATAACCGGGAAGCTCCGTGGATGCAACTTGGATGCTAATCGGTGCTGGCAACGAAGCCGACGGCTGGGCCGTCGGTGAATACCCCGTCGGACCATACGGACCGTTGCTGGTCAGAGTAAGACTTCCGTAAGCTGGCGCTGAGGCCGGTGCGTAAACTGGCGGCGGAGGCGTGCTCGGTGCTTGGAATGTCGCCACTTGACCACGATAGATGGTTTGGTTTTGTTGCGGTTTGTTCGGCACCGGAGCCGACGGCTGTGCCGCTTCTGGTTTCGCTTGCTTGGGAGGTCGAACTCGGAAGAACTCGGCGAATTTCTGCATTGCCTGTTCTTCCTGCCATTCATCTTCGGTGATGAGATCGGAGGGTTGCCCTCGGAACGTTGCTGAACCGGTCGCCTGCATTTCCCTCTCCTCGTCCTCGATCGCTGCTTGGGGGTACTCGAAGATAATTTCCGGCATCTGTCCCTGCGACGGATTGGCGTTGAAAATCTGCGATGCGATGATTCGGCGTCTGCTGTTGTTGATGTCCGTCGTTCGCAGAACCTCGCCGGGACGTATCGATAATCGATTCAGGATCGGCTGCATCTTTGTGTACGACTCGGCACCATCGTTGCCAATGATATCGACCCTAATCGACTCGACGTAACATCGGGGGCCTTCCCGGACGTTAATGACGAGATCAACGAAATCGTCGTCGAGGCGTGGGTCTGGCTCCGCCATGGCAAAAACGTGACCGAGTTTGCCGTACTTCTCTTTGAGGCGTGCCATGTCGGCTTCGAGCATATCCTGATTGTAATACCTCTCTTTCGATCTCGGCAACTTCATCTCTCGGTAGAGAGCATCGTCGCTGAAAATTTTGTTGCCTGCAAACCGAACGTCACGAACGCGACAACGTGGACCTTCTTCGATAATGAAAACGACCTTGACCCAGTTTCGTGGTTTGCCGAGACCGGTATACCCGGAGGTCTCAACGAACTTGCGGTCGATTTTTGCATAAAAGAAACCGAGTTTCCGATAAAAAGTCTTAAGGGCTTCGACGTCTTCGTCAAGTTGCTTTCGGGTGAATTCACTGTTGACCCAGAAGAACCAGCCGGGTTTCGACTGAATCATCGTTTTCAAACGGCTACCGGTTGTCACTGTGCAACCAACGAAATCGACATCAAGGATTCGCTGTTTTTCCCCTTCGCTGATTTGGAACACGGCCCCACGATCGCCGATCTGATCGCCGGATAACACGTCGAGATGGACTCGATAATAACCGCTGTCGCGATAGAGTTGTTCGATCCGCTCCTTTGCCTGGTGAACGGCAATCGGGTCCAGTGCGGCTCCCGGTTCGATTCCTGCCTCCTCAAGGAGGACTTTTTTCGTATGAGTGTGATTACCAACTGTTTTGATGTAGTGGAGGATCGGACGCTCGATAAACTGAAAGGTAACAATATATCCTGCCGGCGTTCGTTCAACTTTCGGTTTGACGTCGATGAACCAGCCCTTTTGCATGAGAGAACGTTTATCCTCTTCGAGGACACCTTCATTAAATGGTCGTCCTTTGCGAGTTCGGATGATTTGGATGATGTCTTTTGCCCCAATTTGTTCGTTGCCGACGATACGGACATCGAGTACAAGGCTTGGATCAAGCGGCTGGTTCGGATCGACACCTTCGGGAACGTATGAGGGCGAATCAACATAGACGGGCTTCGTCGTGCTGGCAAAACCGGTTCGCTTCGAGACGTTCTGTGCAGATGCAAAGGACGCTACCGAAATCAAACAGAGCGTAAGACCAAAACGTTTAAGGTACATAAGGGTCCGTTTCATAAGGCGTATGTTGCTGTTTCTCCGCTCCAAAACGAGCACGGAACGGCGAACGGTAACAATTCTGCGGCGATGTCGCAAGAGCAAAATTCGCGGCAACGGTTTAGCCGGTACTCCGCTTACAAGGATTTAAGGCAAAACAGGCAAAATATAACGACGCGATTTGGCAGATTTTAGCGAATAGTCCGATTTTTCGTTTTATTCCGATTTTGTTTCTCCGATAACCACGTTGTAGGGCGGTGAGTTTGTCGACTATTCCGGTTTTGCGGAAAAAGTCAAAAACTCTCTTGCGTTGTATGTATAAAATTGTGTATTGTTCGCCGAAAACCGACGCTCGGTCGTCTCTTCCCGTTTCCGTTCGAAAGATCAATGCGTTCCCGAACTTTCAGCCTGCTAATTCTTTTCGGTCTGCTCTTCCTCGGCGGATCGTTCAAAACAGCTCTCTCGGAAGAGAGGTCGAACAACGAAATGGTGCCGGAATATATTCCATTTTCGTTTTACGACCGAACCCTCGAGGAGGAACTGGAGGAGGGTCCCCTGCTCCAACCATCGTCTAAGTTGCTTGAACCGGCAATTTCCGAGGAGGATGCGGAAGACGATCCCGACAATACGGCACCGGACCCTCATTCGGCACTCCGTCCTCGCTATCAAATGTCGGAGGTCCAACCACGGCAAAGAGCCGACGCTACGACGTCGGTCATATCTATCCCGCAACCGAAAAATGTTACTACGCCTTCCGGTCACTATATCAACAACGTCCATTCCTGTGACGACTTGACCTGTGGAGGGGGCCGCTGTAGTGGAAAATTGCTCCAGCACTTGGGTGCCCTCAAGCCTGGCCGGGGATACTGCAATGCCTGCGGCTTGACAACGTGTTCGACCAAAACCTTCAATCGCTGGTTCGTTGACGGGTGGGTGGCATTTGGCAGCACGATGAATTTCGATTGGCCGGACGACGGAGAAAATCTACCGTTACGTTATAACGACCGAAACGGCGATGTCGTAATGAATCATCTCTACGTGTCTTTCGGACGCAAGGTCAGTAAACATCGAAATCG
>Ga0099364_10015269_pt1 | contig 10135 bp, 5 predicted proteins | sample TergutTh196P3_FD_73070 | JGI IMG/M metagenome (GOLD analysis project Ga0099364, IMG submission 73070) | Microcerotermes parvus P3 segment gut microbial communities from Pointe-Noire, Republic of the Congo - Th196 P3 | ecosystem: Host-associated > Arthropoda: Insects > Digestive system > Gut ...
CGCAGGATTTTATTGGGACAGAAAAACAATGGAGCGGTTTAACGAACCTTTGTTTTTGGAGTCTTATGGATATAAAGTTTTCTCGCAAAATGAAGAAGACGGAATTATAGCCGAAATTTTTAAGAGAATAGGCACGACAAACAAGCGATTTATTGAATTTGGTGTGCAAAGTGGACTTGAAAGTAACACACATTATCTGTTGCATAACAATTGGAACGGGTTGTGGATTGAGGGCGATGTTGCACAATATGAACAAATTATTGCTAAATTTAACTTTGTTGTAAATAACAGGCAGTTGATTGTTCATAACGATTACGTTACTCGTTTTAATATAAACAATATTTTTAAATCGCATGGCTTCACCGGAGAAATTGATTTATTGAGTATTGACGTAGACGGTAACGATTATCATCTTTTGCAACAAGTAGACGTTATTAACCCTCGCGTTATTGTAATTGAATACAACGGTAAGTTTCCGCCGGAGTGTGAGTGGATTATGGCTTACGACGAAACTTATCGCTGGAACGGCACTGACAAGCACGGTGCTTCCTTGAAGTCAATTACAATGTTGGCGCAGTCAAAAGGTTATCAATTAGTGGGTACAAACGTAATCGGAGTTAATGCTTTCTTTGTGAGAAAAGATTTGACGAAGAAATTATTTCCTTTTCCGGCAACCGCCGAGAATTTATTTAATCCCCTTAGGTGCCATCATAATATTCGGTTTCAAAATGGGCATCCGGCGGCAGAATGTTTGAAAAATAATTAATTATTTTAAAGGGTATAAAAATGAAATTTGAATCAACAGAACAAAAAGTTATATATGAAAAACTCATGGCTGATATAAAAGAGACATCTGACAAAATGAATGATGATTATACAAAAGACTCCAGTATTAAGAAAATAAATAGTACTTTTAATATAGAGCGGTTAAAACAATTACAGTCTGAAGTAAACGGATATATAAATACTTTGATTCATACCAAAGACAATACCTGTAATAGAACAATTAAATCACATAAGAAAATAATAAAACCTGTTATTATTTTTATTAAACGAGTGGTAAGGAAGATGACATATTGGTTTATAGAGCCTATATGTCAGCAGCAAAAAGCATTTAATAGCGCAGTTACTCCGTCTGTAGGTTGTATGACCGAAATCAATGATGAATTGATAAATGGAATTATAAATCTTGAGCAGCAGATAAGACAATTTAAAACAGAGTACGAAAAAAAGATAAAACTAGTTAAAATAGAATGCGAACAATATATACTGCAAATTAAGGCAGAATGCGAACAACAGATACAAAAATCTAAAGACGAAAATGAGAGACATATACAACATATTAAAGTTGACTATGAACAACATTTGCAACAGGTCAAAGTAGAGAGCGAGCAGTTGATGCAACAAGTTAAAGTGGAGAGCGAACAGTTGATACAGCAGGTTAAAGACGAAAGTGGGCAGCAGATACAGCAAGTTAAAACCGAAAGCTATCAGCAATTATTGCAAGATAAAGTAGAATTGGAGCAAAAATTATCATCAAGGATAAATATACTTGTTAGTGCATACGAGCGTACAGAAATGTTTTTTACAAAGTATTTGAACAACGAGAAAAAAGGTAAATATGAGGCTATTCTGACCTCCAAAATAAGCAATGCGAAAGAACCTGAAAGTGTTGTATTTAATAATAATTATTCATTAATAGACTATTATGATTTTGAAAATACATTCAGAGGTACAAGAGAGATTATTAAAGAAAGACAAAAAATGTATCTTGAATATGTACAAACCAAAAGTAACATCATAGATCTAGGTTGTGGGCGAGGTGAATTTTTAGAGTTACTATTAGATAATGGATTATCGCCTGTCGGAGTAGATATTTATGATGAGTTTATTACTTATTGTAATTTTAAAGGAATGAATGTAATTAATGCAGAAGCAGTAGGATATGTAGACTCATTAAGTGATGATTCCGTGGGTGCCATTACTGCATTTCATCTTATCGAACACTTATCAACCAATGATTTAATTACATTATGTAATAATGCATACAAGAAGCTAAAAAAAGACGGAGTCCTTATATTTGAAACACCAAATCCTCAGTGTCTTTCCATATTTACGAATGGATTTTATATTGATCCTACTCATATAAAACCAGTGCATCCAGAGACTGTTAAGTATTTTCTGAAGAGGGCTGGGTTTAAAGATATTGATATAGTTTATACAGAAGCCAGTAAAACAGGTTACAGATTACCGCTTTTAAATAACGAGACAGCTGGAAATGTCGATGAGTTCAACTGCGGAATCAATATGCTGTCGAATATTATTTTTGGTAGTATGGATTATGCAGTAATCGCAAATAAGTAGATATTATAGAAAAATGAAAGATAGCAAAATAAATATAGTAATAATGACTCCGACACTTGCTTCACACGATGCCATTGGAAACGATCTTGAATCTATGCATAATATTCTTGTCAAAAAATGCAATTGTAAGATATATGTTGAAACCAACTGTACCAATAATATTAAACATATAAAAATAAAAGCTTTAAACAAAATTATTAATAATGTTAATAGTATTATTATTTATCATCATAGCGTTTACTGGGAAGAAGGGGAAAAACTGTTAAAAAAAGCAAAGAGCAGAATAGTTTTTCGCTACCATAATATAACCCCGCCTTCCTTTTTTGAAAAATATAACGAAGAATATAGGAATCTATGCGGCATGGGCAGAGAGCAAACCAATAGATTTATAAGAGATTTCCCAGACGCATTTTGGCTTTGTGATTCCATATATAATACAGAGGATTTATTAGGCGTACCTAAAGAAAAAATATCTGTATGTCCACCGTTTAATAAAACCGAGGAGTGGACAAAAGCGAAACCCGATATGAAGATTTTACATGAGTTAAATAGTTCTTCTGATATTAATCTTCTTTTTGTCGGAAGAATAGTACCAAATAAGGGACATCTTTTTCTTATTGATGTAGTGAACAGCTATGTAAGAAATTTTGGTTCTGGAATAAGGCTTAGAATAATAGGGACTTTTATTGAGGGAATTGACGGATACAATCAGAAAATACATAATAAAATAAATAGTTTGAATTTAAAAAACAATATTGAATTCATTGGTAAGGTAAATGATGCAACATTACTATCTTACTATATGGGAAGTGATTTTTTTGTTTCTGCTAGTGAACATGAAGGTTTTTTTGTGCCTGCCGCAGAAGCGCAATACTTAAATTTGCCTGTTATAGCACGCAATAGTTGTGCTGTGCCTGAAACAATGGGAGAAAATCAAGTTTTACTTCATGATGACCCGAAACAATATGCAGCAGCTATTCATTTACTGCATAATAATTATTATTACTATGATTTTATACGCACAAATGGATATATGAATTATAAAGAACGTTTTTTAAATAAAATGATAGCTGGAAAATTCCTTGACTTTTTAAGAGATAACTTTGGAATATTGGGTGAAGGTTATATAGATACAAAAAACATTAGCGAATATAAAGTCTCACCAGCTAACACTTTTATGCGAATGATGATTCCTAAAAAGAGACTTCCGCGTTTATATATTGATGTTACAGAAACTGTTAAATCAAATGATAAATCCGGTATTCAGCGAGTATCACGGAATATTGTAAGAGAGTTATATCTCCAAAGCAAATATTCTATTGTGCCTTGGGCTGTGACATCCCAAAACGGTTGTTTATTTTCCGCTAATGATTGGCTTAAATATAATGGTTTTTTACCGGAATGTAGGAAAAACGATTATAAAGGACAGGTGGAATTGCTGTCCGGTGACATATATCTGCAAATTGACTTGTTGTGTGATAAAATGGAACAATATGAATCGTTGTTTGAAAAGATGCGGCAACGCGGAGTTCGTATAGTAATAATGGCATATGATATTTTAGCAATTAACATGCCGGAATGTTTCCCTGCGGATTGGATGCAACCTTTATGGCGTGGTATGCCTATTATGATAAACTGGATGCACTATATCGCCGAGTATGCTGATACAGTAGTTGCGATTTCCCAAACCGTATGCAATGATGTACGTGATTGGATAATAAAAAATCATAGTAAACGTGTGCATGAAATTAATTTTACTTTTTCATATCTTGGAGCCGATTTACAAAGCTTTGATTCCATAAAACAAGTAAAGGGTAAACACCGCAAACTTCCAAAAAAAAATTATCTACTTATGGTAGGAACAATTGAAGTACGCAAAAATCACGCCCTTGCTATTGAAGCTATGGACAAGCTATTCAAACGTGGAATTGATTTAACACTATGTGTAGCGGGAAAAGAAGGATGGATGGCAGAAAGTGCTATGCGACAACTTCGTAATACTGATGAAGAAAATCTATGGTTTTTTGAGCAAGCAACGGATGAAGAATTAAGACTGCTTTACGCCAATGCAAAGGGATTATTATTCGTATCAAAGGGAGAGGGGTTCGGGCTACCCCTCATAGAAGCTGCAAGTTATGGAGTACCTATCTTATGTTCTGATATCCCTGTTTTTCACGAAGTTGCTAAAGAATTTGCTTTCTATGTTAACATTGACAACGCTGAATACTTGGCAAATGATATTGAGGAGTGGTGGAATCAGGTACAACTGGGAAATATACCGGATTCTTCTGGTATGACCAGATTATCATGGGCGGAAAGCGCACAACGACTATTAGACACGCTATTGAACTATTAAGCACCATATCATAGCTACATATATCGATGAATTCAATAAAGAATATATTAATAATAGCTTATACACTAGTACCGTATGATGCCATCGGGAACGATGTTGAAGCAATGTATAATATCCTTAGTAAAAATTATAATTGTTTAGTTTATGCTGTAGACAATCATATTAAAAATTTTTTAATAATAGATAAAGAGGAATTACATGACATATTAAATGATGAAAAAAGTCTAGTTATTTACCACCATTCTTGTTTTTGGAAAGAAGGAGAAGAACTGTTAAATAAAGCAAAAGGAAAAATTGTATTTAAGTATCATAATATAACTCCGCCGTTTTTTTTTGAAAAATATAATCACGAATATATAAATGCATGCAGCTTGGGCAAAGAGCAAACGGATAGGCTTATTCGTAATTACTCTAATGCATTTTGGCTTTGCGATTCCTCATATAATGCGAGTGAGCTAATAGGTGTACCTAAAGAAAAAATATCTGTTTGCTCGCCGTTTAACAAAACTGAGAAATGGGCAAAGTCAAAACCCGATATGAATATTTTACATACGCTAAACAGCTCTGCTGAAATTAACATTCTTTTCGTTGGGCTGATAGCGCCGAACAAGGGGCACTTATTTCTTGTTGATATAATAAATAGCTATGTAAAAAATTTCGATTATGGAATAAAACTAAGAATAATAGGGGAATTTGATGAGAGGTTTGAGGGATATAATCAAGAAATTCATAGTAAAATAAACAGTTTGAACTTAAAAAATAATATTGAGTTAATTGGCGAAATAAATGATTCAACGCTGCTGTCTTACTATATGGGAAGTGATTTTTTCATTTCGGCAAGCGAACATGAAGGTTTTCTCGTTCCTACAGCGGAAGCGCAATATCTGGGTTTGCCCATTATAGCGCGTGCCAGTTACGCTGTTCCAGAAAAAATAGGAGAAAATCAAGTTTTACTCTATGATAACCCAACGCAATATGCCGCAGCTATACATTTGTTGTATAAAAATAATAATTATTATGGTTTTCTACGTGAGTTTGGGTATAAAAATTTCAATAAAAGATTTTCAAATAATATAGTAACCGAAAAATTTATTAGATGCCTGCGGGACAATTTAAGATTATTCAACGAAGATTCTATTGGTTCGGCAAATAATTATAAATGTGAAAATACTAATTCAATGGAGAAGTCGCTCAAAAAAAAGAGGAAATCCCGTTTATATGTTGATGTTACTAACACTGCAAATACAGATGCGAAATCCGGTATACAGCGGGTTTCATGGAATATCGTCAGAGAGTTGTATCGTATGGAAAGTTGTTTGCTTGAGCCATTGGCTGTAACTTTTGCAGGCGGCTGTTTACACGCTGCAAATAATTGGTTAGAACATAACGGCTTTTTACCAAAGTGGCGGCAAAACGATGCCGATGGTACGGTGGATTTACAACCCGGTGACATATATCTGCAAATGGACTTATTGATGGATCGAATAGATCAGTTTGAGTCGCTGTTTGAAAAGATGGAAAATTGCGGGGTTCATATAGTGATAATGGTATTTGATATCTTAGCTGTTCGTATGCCTGAATGTTTCGCCCCTCACTGGCAGCAGCCTTTGTGGCGCGGGATGCCGCTTATGACGAGCTGGCTGCATTATATCGTCGAATATGCCGATGCGGTGATAGCAATTTCTCGAACTGTGCGTGATGATGTCCGGGAATGGATTGCCAAAAACCATGGCAGACGCATACACGAAATCAGTTTTTCGTATTTTCATCTTGGAGCGGATTTTCAAGGTTTTGATTCTGCAATACAAGTTCAAAGCAAACATCGCGAACTCCCTAACAAAGCTTATCTCTTAATGGTAGGAACTATTGAAATACGCAAAAATCACGTGCTTGCTATTGAGGCTATGGACATATTATGGAAACGAGGAATTGATTTAGCGTTATGTGTAGCCGGAAAAGAAGGGTGGATGGCGGAGACTGCTATGCAGCGTCTACGCGGCGCTGATAATAAAAATTTATGGTTTTTTGAGCAAGCAACGGATGAGGAGTTAAGATTGCTCTACGCCGATGCAAAGGGATTGTTGTTCGTATCAAGGGGAGAGGGCTTCGGTCTGCCTCTCATTGAAGCCGCTAGTTATGCAAAACCTGTCTTATGATCTGACATCCCGATTTTTCATGAAATAGCCGGGGAATTTGCTTTTTATGTCAACATTGGCAGCGCCGAACAATTAGCAAATGGTATTGAAGAATGGTGGAAACAGTCACAGCAGGGAAATATACCGGATTCTTCCGGTATACCCCGCTTATCGTGGGCGGAAAGTGCGCAGCAATTGTTAGATGTTGTGTCGGATTTTTAAATGGCAAGGTGGTTTATAAATGGACAAAATTTGCAAAAAAAAAGATAATTTTGTTGTATTGGCAATTATCTATGTTTTTCTATTAATGTGTTTCTATTTTATTGGAACACGGGATTTTCAGAATAGAATTCAACAAATAATCCGTTCTGATGGTCTTGGATATTATGCTTATTTACCTGCATTTTTTATTCACAATGACCTTTCTTTTAAAACACTGGTAGAAACTGTCGTTTATCCGTATGGTCATGGGGGGGGATTTTCTTTATATGGGCTTGATGAAATAAGAAATGTATATTCAAATGCTTATGCCATTGGTGTTGCTATATTACAAGCACCATTTTTTTTAATTGCACATTTTTTTACAAAAATGTTTGGTTCTGGGAGATGGTCCAGTAACGGGTTTAGCCTGCCTTACCAAATTGCTGCTTTAGTATCGCAAATATTCTATGTCAATTTTGGTATTATGATTATTTATAAATCTTTAAGAAAATTTTTTAATTCGGTAGTAAGCGCTCTTGCACTGGTTTCTATATGTTTTTCAACAGGTATTATATATTATACAGTATTCGGAGAAAATTTTTCTCATTCCTATTCATTTTTTGCAATTGCAATTTATTTATACTTTGTTTATAAGGCATATGAAACAAGAAAGCTAAAATATCATATATGTGTAGGTCTTTCTCTTGGATTAGTTGCATGTTGCCGTTCGATTAATGTACTGGTTGGATTTATTTATATTTTTTATAATGTTAGGTCTTTTAATGATATGCTAGAAATGATTAAAAAAAGAGATACATACATCCGGTTTTTAATTGCTTTTTTATCGTTTTTGGCCGTCTTTTCTATTCAAATGTTTTATTGGAAATTTGCTTATGGGTCATTTCTTGTTAATTCATATGGTGAATCTACTTTCAACTGGTCAAATCCACAGATTGGCAATTTATTATTTTCGTTATGGCGCGGTTTATGTGTATGGCATCCAATCTATCTGTTAATTTTACTCAGTTTTTTCTTTATGAAAAATACCATACCTAAATTAGGAATATGGATATTCTTAATATCATTTATATATGTTTCCAGTTCATGGCATATGTGGTGGTATGGCTGGTCATTTGGTCAGCGTACTTTTAATGATGTCTTGCCAATACTTGCCTTTCCTTTTGCGGCTTTAATTGAAAAGATATATCAATTATCTAGAAAAAAATGGTATTTGATAAAATATATTCCATTCATATGTTTTCTATTTATTGTTTTATTGCTTTCAATGCGAAATGTTCACTTTATATCACAGGTTAGCAGTGGTACATTTCCTGTTCTTTACCCTGATATTGACGATTATAAACCTTATAGATTAAGAGATTTTATCTATTTACGGTATGAAGAGAACTTAGATTTTACTATGCTAGAAAAAATTTTAGCCAATTCTGATTCTTATCTAATTAGATTAAATGAAAGAGTTAATTTGACTGATAGAAAAAGTCGATACCAAAAACATGGCTGGTCTGATCCAGAAGGATGGGGAACATGGACAGATGGAAAAAGAAGTGTTTTAGCTATGAGAGTCAATGACATCGAAAGTGATTTAGTGCTTGACATGGATGTAAAAATGATATTTAACAACAATCCAGTTGAGATTATGATTAACAATAATATAATTGGTAATTATGAATTTTCTTTGGGAAATAACCAAATTAATATTTCAAAAGAATTAATTCCCAATGGGAATATAATAATAAGTTTTTCATTTAATGATATAAAATCACCAAAGGATATGGAAATAAGCGAGGATACACGACAATTAGGTATTGGCGTTGCTTATTTTAACTTAAAGAAGGAGTAATAAAAATGAGTTACATCTTATCTCTGGTCGTTCCATGTTATAACGAAGCTAAAACAATTGAATTATGTATCGGAAAATTATTTAAAATACCTTTACCTTTGAATATTTCTCTTGAAATTATTATTGTAGATGATGCTTCAACCGATGGCAGTTGGCAGATTCTTGAAAAAATCGCTCTTAATCACAGTGAAATCAAAATATTAAAACATGAGAAGAATCGCGGCAAGGGAGCAGCATTAAGAACAGGATTTATTCATGCAACTGGTGATTTTGTAGGAATTCAGGATGCCGATGATGAATACAATCCTAATGAATATCTTACATTACTGGAACCTCTTATTGCTGGTAAGGCAGATGTTGTTTATGGTTCCCGTTATCTTCGCCCTGATACCCGCAGAGTACTTTACTTTTGGCATACATGGATGAACAAAATGTTAACAAAAATATCAAATATGTTTACTAATTTGGATATTACTGACATGGAAACATGTTATAAACTATTTCGCCGTGAAATTATTCAAGATATTGCACCTAAATTAAAAGAAGATCGATTTGGTTTTGAGCCGGAAATAACAGCATTGGTAGCTCAATCTGGCTGTCGTTTATATGAATGTGCCATAACTTACAATCCAAGAACGTATGAAGAAGGCAAGAAGATTGGCTGGAAAGACGGTGTACGTGCTTTATATTGTATTTTTCATTATGGAGCACACTCTGCTCCGCTTCCAATGCAATTAATAATTTATTTTTTCATTGGAGCAATTTCACTACTCGTTAATTTATTCTTTTTTATAGGCTTTACACAGGCTGGTATGATACTAAATTACGCAATTATTACTTCTTTTTTTATATCTGCATTATGTAATTATCTTTTATGCATAGCAATACTTTTTCGTCATAAAGCACGTTGGAATACTTTTATGGAATTGTTCTGGTATATATTTACTGTGTTATTTATGGGAGCTATTGATTTTTCTTTAACTCATTTACTTATTAATTTTATACCATTTTTTGCATTACATTGGAGTGGAGCAAAATTTCTTTCTTCAATTATTGGATTTATAGGCAACTTTATATTACGAAAAGCGCTCGTTTTTCCAAATAAGAAAAAAAAATAAAATGTCAGCTAAGTTTTCACTTTTTGTCCCTGGGCGCCTCTTTCTTTTTGGAGAGCATAGCGACTGGGCAGGACTTCACAGAGTAATAAACGCAGAAATT
>Ga0099364_10015270_pt1 | contig 10135 bp, 6 predicted proteins | sample TergutTh196P3_FD_73070 | JGI IMG/M metagenome (GOLD analysis project Ga0099364, IMG submission 73070) | Microcerotermes parvus P3 segment gut microbial communities from Pointe-Noire, Republic of the Congo - Th196 P3 | ecosystem: Host-associated > Arthropoda: Insects > Digestive system > Gut ...
TTTGTACCGTCTGATGAAAAACAGGTGAATTTCGTCTGGATCGAGGAATGCCTGCCGCCCATTGGTGACAAATTCGGCGATCACCCGGTCGTATTCCCTTCGGCTGGCTTGTGTGCCGTATTTGCCGAGGTAGAAAGTTTTCCCCTTGATTCGGACGTAGGCTCTGTCGGTGGACTTGTGGTGGCAGTACTTTGGAAGCTGCTTTTTTGTGTAGGTCATTGGAAATCTCCTTGGAATAAAGTGTGTCTTTGACACACTTTATCAAGTCTGCACATCGCTTCCAAATTTCATGTTGTATTCATAAGTCAATGCTTTGTAATGGCTTACGAGCATTCAATCAAAAAAGTGTCTGACACAGTACAATCCGTCGACGGACTGACTGTACACGCTGGCAGTCCGACTTGTCATGCCCCTTTTTGTCTGTTACAATAGAGCCATGTCCGTAGGACTACTTGGTAACTTCCAGTTCGATTAGGTTACATTATGTCAGAACCTCGTTCCGAAACGAACACGTCAGCCGCTCCCGAATCGCAACCGAAACGGATTGCCGAGCCTGTTTACACATATGCGGTTTCTTGGGGATGGCTTATCGCAGGTTTGGTCTGCGCTCTCGGTCTTGGCGGAATTGCCGGAGCGACATACTATATTCAAAACCTGAACATGCCTCGAAGGATCGTCGATGTTGTACAGCAAATGATAGTAGAGGCTGACAGTGAAAAAGCACGAATTGCCCAAACCGACGACATTGAAGAAAAAGGGAGACTGATGCAACGTTCCCTTCGGCTCCGTAATGATGCGGCAAACCTGTTGTATAATTTTAGACGTGCAAATCCAGACGACACCGGCGAGGCAATTCTTGGAAAATTGTACGATATTCTGGAAACCCTCTATCGTGACCACGGCGAAAATGCGACGTCTGCAGGACGGCAACGCGGCGCACAGTTGAGTGAACTTGCCCTCGAACTTGCGCGAACTGTGGACGAAGCCGGTTCGATTCGATACCGCACCAGACTCCTCGAACTCGAATGGGATCGCCGTAATTTTGAAGGAATCATCAGCCGCGGCAAGGAATTGTTGAGTGCCTCCCAGACTTTGAGGATACCGGAGAACTACGACGCTATGCGTTACACTGCTATGGCGTTTTTTGACTACCTCGCCGTACGCGTCTACGATCCTTCGGAATTCCAACTTTCGTCGGTATTTCCGGATGCCCTGGATGAACTCTTAGGAAGACTCAACTCACAGCGACCGGACGACATTGAAATTGCAAGACGCTATGCTGAATTTCTTGTTAGCGTAGAGAGAGAAGGACGTGCGAATTTCACCGCATCCGCCAGCGACCAATTGCTGCGCAACGTCAGTGTGCCGGAACGGTTCGCGAAGGCAAAGGCAGTTATTGATGCGATGGTGCAACACAACACAGATAATTCTGCCGCGTACCTTGCCCGTTATCACTTTGTTACTCAGTATTCTCCGCCCGGCGAAGCATTGGATCTTGCCAGCCCCGATTTGGCGCGGGTTTTGGAATTAGCCCCCAACAGTGCCGAGGGATTAATCCTCTCCGCTCTCCACGCCCTCCGTCAGATGGGGATTACTGCTCGGGGGGAGGAGACGGCCGCCGCACAATGGGAAAGCAGAGCCGAGGAGTATTTACGTCGTACCATCAAGGAGAACCCGAGCGATCCGCTCGGTTATCAGTATCTCGGCGAATATCTATTGCTTGTCAAGAACAACCCCAGAGAAGCGGTTGATATTTGGAACGAAGGACTGAAAAATTCAGCACGTCGCGGCGGGAACGAAGAACTTATCGGTAGATTAGTTATGCTCCTCCTCCAGCAAGGAATGGTTGACGAGGCAAGATCGCGACTGGGAGACCTGCTTCGCACGATTGATGAAATGCGTGCCACACGACCAAGAGATGTCGTAAGAACTCGCGAAATGCACGATCTGTTGAACGCCCGGTTGTCCCATACGGAAGCGAACCTTGCGCTCGGCAGAATTGAGACAGCGATTCGGGAAAACCGACGCGAAGACGCACAGCGGCTGTACGGTGTTGTACAGCAAAAACGGGGAGAAGCAGTGCAGCGGTTTGAGGCAGTGCTCATTAACTTCGGTGTTATCGAGGACGACTATATTCTCGAAAGGAGAAGCGTCTATTATTCGTTGCTCCCGCAGTCATTGTTACAACTGGGACAACTGAAGATGGACATGAACGAACCAGACAGTGCCGCATCCTATTTTAGCCGTGCGGCGAGATTCGATGCGGTTTTGCGACCGGCTCTTATCGGAATGTCGATTGCGTATCAACAAGGAAATCGACTGGATCTGGCAGCGCAGGTTTTGCAGAGAGCCGTTGAAGCCTTCCCTGAAGATCTGTCCATCCGCTATACATACACGATGGTTTTGTTCCGTTCACTCGTTGGATCCAATGCAACAACTGTTGCGGATTTGGATAAAGTCCAACGGGAATTGGACGCGTTGGAAAGTTTCCGAAGCGAATTGCCCCAACCGTGGATACTCGACATCCGCCGCATTCACCTGGGGGTTGCCCGGGCAAACCTTTCTAACCAGGCTGACACCGTTTTGGAAGCAATGAACGAAGCCGTTCGCAGGTTTCGGGCTCTTGAAAGACAGACGTTTCCCCCGGACGAAGAGGGCAACGTGAGAAGTTTCATTGAAGACCATGCTTTCGTTTCCGAATTGGTAGGGATTTACAGCAGTTTATCGGCTCGCTCCGATTTTGACCGCCTGTTAGAGATATTGCGTGCTTTCCCCGAAGGTGAAGATGCTTATTTTGAAGCACGGATCAACGACGCACTCCGCCGCGACAGCAGGAATGAAGCGATTGAAGTCATCGATGAAGCAATCGAAAGTCCCCGGCTATCCCAAGCCCGAAAAAACCAATTCGCTGGTTTATTGCAAAACCTGAAAGGGGAGACCGTGGATCGCGGCTCGATACTCGACCGAGTCTACGAACAATTGCGAACAACGTTTGACGAAAACCCTGAATCGCTCAGACCTCAAGCGTTTTTCATGCTGGCAAAAATGTCGCTGGATCGCGGCGAAACAGACCATGTGCAGCAAATCAGAGACCGCTTGGAAAGGCTTGAAGGTCCGACTGGGACGCACTGGCGATACATTGCTGTGCGGCAAATGCTTGCGGGAGACGATCCCGATTTTGACCGGATGCGGGAAATACAGGAGCAAATCGTAAGCCACCGAGCAGATTGGGATGAGTCTTACATCCTTGCTACGATGATAGACGAACGCTACCTCGCAATGAACCCGGGGGATACCGCTACACAAGCCCGGTTGATCGCTGCTTATCGCAATGCGACGCAGCGGGGTAATTTGCAACCGGAGATATGGCAGCGGCTCGCAGCGCACCTCGATACCGCTGGTCGTGCGGATGATGCCAGAGCCGTCGTCCGGGAGGCAGCACTTCGCGGAGTCATGTTGGAAAGTCGGACAGGGCAACTTCCGCAGCCATACGGACGAATGTATTCGCAGGTTCAGGCTGCGATTGCCAATGAAGACCCAGTGGAAGCCGACATGATTGCCCAACAGTGTATCCGGTTAGCAGAAATACGAGGCGAAAGACCCGACTTGATTTTCACTCTGCATTTGACGCTAGGGAAAGTCTTCTTGGACGCATCCATGTTTGAGAGTGCGATTCGGCACTTGACCGAAACGTCTCGGCGCGGCGGCACTTTCGTTTATCCGCTGGCCCTGAGTTTGGCAAGGTCCGGCGATGTTGACGGCGGCTTTTCGCTGCTGTTAGATGAGATCGATCGCGTGCCGTCGGCAATGCCGGTACTGTTGCCAGCCGTCTTGGTACTGTTGGCTCAGGTTCAGCCGTCGGAAGCAATTTTTGAACGGATCGACACTATGATGACGCGTATCCAAAGAGGGGAACGTTTAACGCTTCGAGGCACCCTGGAGTCTTCCGATGAAGACCACGTCGTACCGCTTGGAACGAAATGGGTAGAATCACGAAGGATACTCTCCCTTGTCGTTCGTTTCCCGGAAAGCACCGCAACGTTGGACCCCTCGGCAATCCAATTTATTGCCCCAGACGAATTCGCCGACGAAGAAGAATATGACGAAGAAGAATATGTTGCCGAACCCGAGGGGGTATCCGTGCAATAGTTATCCGACAACATTCCCATTTTTCGCTCCTCATGGAGCAACAGGAGGACAAAATGACACACCAAGTATTTTACAAGCCTGGCTTTTATGCTGCATTTGTTTGTGCCGTATTGCTTTGTGCATCAACGGCTTCAGCGCAAGGAGTGAGTCAACCGACCATTACAAACATTCCCGGCGGTTTTTTCATCGAATGGGCAGCACCAGTCGAGATTGCGGCTATCCAACTCAACAGAGAACTAACTGGTCCACTTGTGATTATGTTCGATGTGCCGACACCCGCGTTTATCGCAGAAATCGACAGAAACGCCTCTTCCGCTCCCGGTCCCGAATTGATAACGGTACTTGCTGACTACTGGATTGTCCGCGGCAAGCCAGAACTGGCAATCCCTCTTTACGAGGAAACTCTGGCGCAGGGCAATCTCGACGTGAACAGGGAACTCGTATTTCAGAACAATTTGGCGATGCTTTATTCTCAGGTGCTTGGGCAACACAATAAAGCCTTAGAGATTGTGGACGGTGCGTTGGCAACAAAAAGAGACAACGTCACTTTGCTCAATAGCAAGGGCTTGATTTTGCTCAACGCCGGCAATCCGGCGGAAGCGATTCCCGTGTTGTTACGAGCCGTCGAATTATCATGCCAATCCCCCATATACTGTATGCATCTTGCCACTGCGTTGCATCGAGAGGGGCGTCCTGCTCAGGCGCGGGACTGGTTCGGACGTGTCCGAAACGACCTGATTGGACTTACCCCTAACATGACCAAAGAAAACAGGGAGATGTTTGATACTCTCCAACTTGCCTATCCTTCAGCGGATGGACAATAACGGCAGAATAGCGATCCGCTGTTGTCCGTTTCCGTTTGACCATTTTTTACGTTTTATTCGTCACCGCATTATGAACAAAAGGACTACACTGCTTTTAATAGGAGTCGTTGTCATTGCCGCAATCACTGTGGCAGTTACCGTCTATTCCGCCTCGTTGTCGGGACGCTGGGGTGCGTTTAAGGGACTCGAAGAAGCTCGAGCCGTTCTGAGATCGTTGCCGTTGGAGATTCCGATTCCCGGCACGGGCGGAGCATGGATAGCCGAAGGAGACCGCGACTTGGGCAATATCGCGGAGTCGATGCTCCAAATCCAAAATTCGTATATTTTCCGTGTTTATAGGAACTCTCTTACGCAGGAGACCGTCTTTTTAACGTTGATGGTTGGACCCACCGGAAGAGTTACGGTGCATACGCCGGACATCTGCTTTGGCGGCAGAGATTTTGAAAAGGAGGCGGAGCGATCCCGCGTCGAAATCGAAGTTGAGTTGCACTCGGGAGATAAAGTGGTCGATACCTTTTGGAGAATTAATTTCGTGGGTCGTTCGTTGGACGTGGACAATCGGATATCTTTTTATTATGCGGTCAGTACGGGGAGCGCATGGAGTGCGATAGAAGCCCCGCGTTGGACGTTTCGCACTTATCGTTATGTCTATAGGATTCAAGCCGAGGCGTTTTCCGGTTCCAGTGAAGATGGGGACGCTGTCCGAAGATTCTTGACAGACTGCCTTCCAACCATTCACGAACATATGCACCAGTGCCATTGATTTCGGCTGTCGTTGGCATGCACAATGGTATCCTATGGATTGCGAGTCTGGGCTACGGACTGTACGCGTTCGACTTTGCTAAATTTTTTTCGGAGAGCAGATGAACATTTTTGTTCCCTTAGGCTTCCGCCAGAAAGTTTTATACCCGCTTTCGTCATTACACTGCATTTCATTCCGGCTACCTGTTGGGAACCTCTAAAAATCGAATTTTTATGTTGATTTGTATCGAAAACGCAACGAATCGAATCGTTGCGCCCTTTGCGGTTAAGTCTTTTTTTACCGCAAGGGGCGCAAAGGAATCGCAAAGCACGCGAAGAAGTTTGTATTTTTAGAGGTTCCCTGTTAACAAAAGCCGGAATGTATGGTTGCTAGCGAATGAATTCCCACAGTTCGCAGATGGTCTTGGTATGGTAGTCAAGACCGTCAAAAAGTGGTAGATTAGACGTTTCCAGTGATCCTTTATTGTGAGGGGTTGAAAATCTTCTAATAACTATAACTCACAAAAACAATGCTCGCACCCTAACATCGTTAAGATATGAAGTCCCGAAAAGTCCGGGTCGATTTCCGTAAAAACCGTTCTGAGCGGACTCGCATCGGCGATTGGACACAAAAATTCAAGGAACATGGTTTTGAAGAAGAAACAGAAGTCGCCGTCGAACGAATCGGCGGGAAAAGCGAACTCTCACGCAAAAGAACCGTCGTCGGAGAAATCATCAAAGACGAAGCAGACAAGGTCGGTTTTGAAGTGTTGCCCGATGTCAATACCGAACGTCTGCTTGCTGGTCGGGTGGTGCGAGTGCATGGTGCAAGCAGTGTGGTGCAAACCGAAGATGGTCGGCAATTTCAGTGCGTAACACGTCGTATTCTGAAAACGCTTTCAACCGACCAACGGCAACCCGTCGTTGCAGGTGATCGAGTGTTGATTCGTCCTGCATCGACGGAAAACCGGCGACCCAGTCGCCAACTTTCGGAAGAGGGGATGATCGAACGGGTTGAACCTCGACACGGCATCATTGCCCGGTCAAGCAAACAACGCAAACATGTAATCATCTCCAATGTCGATCAGGTGTTGATAGTGGCGAGTGCCGATCAGCCAACATTAAAGCCGAACCTGATCGACCGGATGATTCTCACGGCAGAGCAATCCGGTGTGAAGCCGGTTGTCTGCATTAACAAAATTGACCTCGTGGACCCCGCTGAATTGCAGCCGCTCGCTGGTGTGTATGCCCGAATGGGATACAAAGTGCTTTTATTGAGTGCCGAAACCGGCTTCGGCATGAACCGCCTCCGGCGTGTGCTCGCAAACCTGTCCAGCGTCGTCGCGGGGCAGAGCGGAGTAGGAAAATCGTCGTTGCTCAATGTCATTGATCCGCAACTTCGACTTCGGGTCGCAAAAATCGGTACTGCTCAAAAGGGCAAGCATACGACGGCAACAGCAGAATTGATTGAACTCTCCTTTGGCGGATACGTGGCAGACACGCCCGGTGTGCGGCAGTTCATGCTTTGGGACATCATTCCTGAAGAAGTGTTTGGACTCTTTCGAGACTTGCGCCCTTATGAAAACCTGTGCCATTTTCCTGACTGCACCCATACTCACGAAGAGAATTGTGCCGTAAAAGTAGCGGTCGGTGAAGGCAGACTCGATATTCGCCGTTATGACAGTTATCTGGCGATTCGATACGGACGATGAACTTTTTCACGACAACCTGCTCTTAAAATCTTCGTAGTGAAACTCACGGATGACTTGGACGTTGCCGTCCGGCGTGTCGCTGTCGCACGTCACAATGCTCGGCAACCGCAAACCATTGAACATCGTGTTTTTGCACATCGTATATTGAGACATGTCGGCAAAGACAATCCGATCTCCGATCTTCAACGGTTTCTTGAAAAGATACTCGCCGATGATGTCGCCGGACAAACATGTCTTGCTGCCGATGATGTACTTGTAGCGTCCCTCTTCGAGAGGGGTGTCCGAGTCTGCCGATTCCAAAACGCGCCGGGCTTTCACTATTTCCGGCGTGTAAGGCATCTCGATTACGTCAGGCATGTGTGCCGATGCCGAAGTGTCCAGAATGGCAACGTCGATACTCGACGGATTCTCGATGACATCTAACACAGTCGATACGAGAAAGCCCGTGTTCAGAACGTGAGACTCGCCCGGCTCTAAAAATATCTCCAATTCGTACCTGCTCTTGAAATCATTGATGATGTCGCAGAGTCCATCGACATCGTATCCTCGCCGGGTGATGTGGTGTCCGCCGCCGAAGTTGACCCATTTGACTTTGTGCAGGTACTTTTCGAATCGGTCTTCGACGACTTCCAACGTTCGGTACAGCACGTCCGAACCTTGCTGACACATTGTATGAAAATGGAGTCCATCAATTCCTTTCATGGATGCTTCCAAGAGCATTTCGATGCGCATGCCGAATCGTGATCGGTTGGTGCAAGGATTGTAGATTTCCATTTGGACTTCGGAGTATTCGGGATTGATTCGGTATCCGCAGTGGACTTTTCGGTCGCTGTGCTTGATGAGGTGTTTGAACTGTTCGTGTTGGTTGTCCGAGTTGAAGATGAGGTAGTCGATGAGCGGCAGCACGGCTTTGAGTTCGGCTTCGGAGTATGCCGGCGAGTACATTTGGATAAGTTTTCCGAATTCTTCTTTTGCGAGAAAGACTTCGTTGACGCTGCTGGCGGCGGCACCAGCGAGGTAGGGTGCCATGTCTTTGAATACGCTCCAAGTCGAAAATGCTTTCATTGCCAAGAGGATTTTGCAGCCGGTGCGCCGCTGAATATCGGCGTGGATTTCCATATTCCGGCGCAGGGCGGCTCTGTCAATGATGTAATACGGCGTGTCGATATTTACGGCGGCATAGTCGAAGGTGTGTTCCATTGAGCGAAGGGGGTTAGAGGAACGGCATGATTTTCGGGCACAATGAAAAATCCGCCCTATTATACTCTATTGGTGAAAATAACAAGCGTACGGAAAGCCACGCCATAGACATTGCACAAGAGCGGGGGTATCAGCCCCCGGTTTGGGGTGCGTTCAGTTTGCAAAAAAGAGCCGGAAGTGTAGCGTAGCGTAACTTCCGGGTGCACACGCAAGTTTCACTTCGTTACACTTGCGGCTCTTTGCCGGAGTACCGACTAAATTGTGCCGTCATTTCGTTGCTTTCCATTGTGGCTTTTGTCCGCCACTCTGCTACCAAACCTTCGGTTTCCCTTCCGGCACGAGGATTTCGACATTTTCGCCGGACTGCTGAACCACGACGATTACGTGGAATATATTTCAGATGTTGTGTTGCAGTTTTTTTGCGATGAACCATATTTTCCGGCGAGAGTCTAAAGACAAAGACACCCTTGAGCAGAAGCAACCAGCCAATGTTTCCCGATTAACGTTGCGCTTCCCGAATTTCACTCAAACGTTCACGTCGCTTTCGGATCATCCGGGTGGCGTGGATGCAGTAATCAATCCCGGATACCAGCGTAATTCCAACCGCCAGCCAGAATGAGCAGAGCATCATGAAAAATACGGTCGTCCTCCAACGTTTTGTGCCTAAGGCGTTGTCGAGTTCCTGTGCCAGCATGGTTCCTTTTTGTGCGGCAACATCAGGGCGGTAGAACTCTTGAATGAGCAACTCCTGTCCGTCGGCTTTCGCAATGTTCCACTCTGCGCCGCCGGAGAGATAGAGGAGAGCAAGAATGATAGCGGCACACTGAAAGAACATTTTCAGTTTTCCGATCCACTTTGCGGAAAAGTCTCCGCCGGCATTTTCAGTGAAAGCCCGAAGAGAAGTAACAAGCAGTTCCCGACCGATAATGATGATCACCATCCACGGTTGCAGCATCAGCCACGCCGGATAGTCGGCTTGGTCAGAGGTTAATTCAGGAATTGCCACAAAACAAACGAACACGCCGCAAATCAAAAATTTATCGGCAAAGGGATCCATAACTCGACCGAAGACGGTGATTTGCTTGAACCGCCGCGCCCACCAACCGTCCAGAGCGTCCGTGATCGCCGCCAGCACGAAAAAAAACAAAGCAAAATCGTAATGGGTAAGCCCGATCATCGCAAAGGTAATGATCGCAAAAAAGACACGGAGAATCGTTAATGTATTGGGAATGTTCATCGGCGACCTTGTCTGAAAGAAGACAACCGGCACTGCTGACACTGAAGGTAACAAAAAACACAGAAAAAATCAAGGTGAATTTTCACCTACTGAATTTCGCTTGCAGTGCCGCATCCCGTATGGTATAAATGGACGGTAGAGGGAGGGGAGGTACAGTCCGCTCACAAGTCTTTTGGGCAAACTGGCAAAGGAGTTCCGCAATCGCCGAATATCGGGACTTTCCGCAAAATTACACAAATCGGCAACACCGACACACTCCACCAGCGGACACA
>Ga0099364_10015271_pt1 | contig 10135 bp, 12 predicted proteins | sample TergutTh196P3_FD_73070 | JGI IMG/M metagenome (GOLD analysis project Ga0099364, IMG submission 73070) | Microcerotermes parvus P3 segment gut microbial communities from Pointe-Noire, Republic of the Congo - Th196 P3 | ecosystem: Host-associated > Arthropoda: Insects > Digestive system > Gut ...
CAATTCATCAAGTGTTTCGTGGTTTCCACCATCAAATCGCGAAATTTAACGTCGAACGGCGCTTCAAAATGTCCCTTTTTCTTTGTCAGGGTCGTAAAACTGCGTCCGTCCAACCTTGCAACAATAAATATTTCGGGCAAAACACAAAAGTCTGCCGAAGTTTCATACACACGCATTTGAGCGTCAAGTTCATCGAATTTCATTTTTTTACCACTTTTACCAAATACAATTTAACCCATCGGCTTGATAATATTTCATTTTATCGTCCTTGCTTACTAATGTGTAATTGCCTCTTATACACTGATAAACCAACATTCTATCGAAAGGGTCTTTGTGGTTTGGCTTTTGAGGCAATTTTAAAAAGTCCAATGCTTCTTGAGGCGTCAAAGGAAGAAATTCAATGCACATCTATTGGCAATATTTCGGAATATCCACTACTTCAAAATTTAACTCCAATTTTCCAATACTGTGTTTTAGCGCTATTTCCCACAACGATATTGCGCTAACAAATACTGCATTTTTTCTACTGCTAATTTGTTCGGTAATGTGCGGCGGCAATTCGTCACTGTTACCTATTACCCACAACAAAACATGCGTGTCTAACATCAATTTTTTCATTTCAATCCAAGCAATTCTTCGGTTGTCATTTCAAAATCATCTTTAAACACTATCCTTGCCTTTCCGTTTAGGATACCTAATTGTCGTCTTTCGGACTTTTCCTGTTGACGAACAACCGGTTTGTAATCCTTTATACACAACCAAATGTTGTGTATCATGGCTTCGTCGTCCATACTCAAAATCTCGCGAGCCAATGAGGCTTTTTGCGCTTCCAATTCAATGGTATTCATTCATCATTATTTCTACAAATTTAAAATTCAAAATACGCTGCAAAAATACATTATTTTTTTTACATTACAATATTTTTTTACGGTTCCGAATAAGTCCCAACTCCGCAAACGCTTCGGGATACTTCCGTGCGCTCGCTTCCGTCCGATTTGATTTTATTTATAGATGATGCTGTCCACGTATGAACTGCGCTCGCTATAAGGATTTTCGGGGTCGTCGTATTCGTTATATATTATATAATTATATTATTATTTTAAGTTAAAAAATTTTCGGCAAAATTACTCTATTGCGAAAATATAAAATATAGACAAATCTGGATTTTTTCATGTTACAATTCAATATTTATCATTTCAAAAACATAATTACTTGCGCCTCTTAAAGAAAAACGCTCGCCTGTAACGCCCTCAAACGTAAGGAAAAAGCCGGTGGTTACTTGCGTAAAATTCTCGTCTTCGCCTTTGTCCACAGGTCGCCATGTTTGCGATGTGTTGTTCAGATTGGTTAAAACAATGCTGTTCAGGTCGTTCCAAAAGGGACCGTAGTCGCCATCGCCGCCGTCACCGCTTGCTGCGCCAGTGAAAAAAACGTAAAATTTGCCGCTTTCTATTTTCACGCGGTCAATGTATAAATTTCGGGCTGTTCCGCTCTGTCGGACTTGTGGGCGCGGATTGAAAGTCTTGTTCAAAACATCAATGGTAACGCTAATTTCGTCCATTATAAGCGTTGAACTTGCGGGTGTGTTGTCGGTTGCGGAAGTTGGCGACTGCGTTTGCGTTTGTGCAGGCGTTTCCCGCGTTGTTTGGCTTGATGCTGTCGGCGCCGTTGCTATTGTGATATAACTCTCGCTTACATAGCCGATTGAGCCTTCATGTTCAACAGGCGTCCAACCATCAACGGTTTCGCCGGTAACAGTAACCACGTTGCCTCTTTGAAGATACTTAACCCTTGTGCCGCTCGTGTTTGGCGTTGCACGAAGATTAACGTTGTTGGAGGTTACGGTGGCGGTTATTACAGGCTCGTCTATCTGTTCAACAGCGGGCTTTCGCTTGAAAATATTGCCAATCGAGCCGACTATTCCACCCAGCATATTAAAAAGTATTCCTGCGCCAATGATAATCAAAATACCCATTTTCAACCATCGCGGCATACGCATTACGAAATCTTTCAGTTTTTCGAGAACGTAGACTATTAAACACGTTACAAAAAATGCTATTGCGCCGCCAAAAAGCCCGCTAAACAGACCGCCAAACAGTCCGCTTGTGCCGAGCCACACTGCAAGAAAATACAGAACGCCGATTATCCACGGCAGAAACCAGATGTTTCCCCAAAACCAGTCGCCCAAACGTCCCCACCATGTTGTTTCCTTAACCCACGTACCATCGGAAAAGTAGCCTTTTTCGCGCCTGCCGTCCCTGTAATAGTATGTGCCGTACACGAAATCATCGTTAAACGTGGCAACGTTGCCTTTGAAACTGTCGCCGCCGTCCCATTTGTACACAACGGCTCCCACTAATTTTCCATGCTCAAACATGCCGCTTTTAGTTATTTTGTTGGGTGGATAGTAAAGTTTTCCCTGTCCGTGCAGGTTTCCGTCGAGGAAGTTCCCTTCAAGCCATCTGCCGTTTGTTTCGGTATATTTTCCCTGTCCGTTCATTCCATCGTCGTTCCATTCGCCCTCGTAGCGTGCGCCCGATTTCCACGTCATTACGCCTCGTCCGGTGCGCTCGCCGCGAGTAAACTGTCCGCGGTCGGTGCGTTCATACTGCGCTATGTATTGCGAGCCTTGCCCATGCAGTTCGCCGTCCACGAAAACGCCTTCCTGCCAGTTGCCGTTTGTCCACATCATTTTTCCTTTGCCGTGAGGCTGTTGGTTGCGGTATTCGCCAACGTACAGGTCGCCGTTGGGATATATTATGCGGTTATCGCCGTAAATTGGTCCCGCCTGATGCGGTCTGGGTTGCGGCTGTGGCTGCGGTTGTTGCTGCTGTTTGGGTTGCTGCTGCTGTTTAGCATCGGGTTTGGGAACTGCGCTTGTCTTTTTGCTGCCTTTTCCGCCCATAGCCTTTTGAAACGCCTCGAAAATAGCCTTGTCCCGCGTGTAATAATCCTTGCACAAACGGCGGTAATCCTGCAAATTTTCAAGCAGTTCGCGGTCGGTCGGGTGTTTTTTCTTGCCCTTTGCCAAAAGTTCAATCAACTGCGTACATTTGTCAGCGTTGAAATTATGCTTTTTCCAGTATTCGTCCAACTGTCCTAACGCTTCCTTTTCTTCGGGAATAAGCGTTTCGTACTTTTGGGAAATATGCTCCGTCACTTCGTTCCATTTGCGAACGTTTTGCGAAAGCATATCTATCAACGGACTTGCCGTTTTTTCCGATTGATGTTTATCGTCCATATATTTATCCTAAAAGCCTCATTCTATTTTGTTTATCCACACAAAAACGATTATAAAATTCGCTGCGAAAGTAAGATTTTTTTTTGAAAACAAAACAAAAAATTTACGCAAAACGCAAAAAAGATTTTTTTTGCTGAAATCCCAAAAATATTCGTACCTTTGCGCCGTTGTAAAAAAATATCAGTTATGCCAACTAAATCATATCAAATTGCGGACGAAACGCCGCTAATTGCAGCCGAGCCTGCCGTGGCTTACCAGCGTACAGCCCCGTCCGGGCATTCTCCAGCAGTGATGGAATATGAGGTTTCCAACAGATGGAACCCCAATGTACCTTTTCACGGCACTCAAGAGGAGTGGTGGGAGCATTTTCATCGCATCGAGGAGGGACCCTTTTATCCGGTCGCAGAAGTGCATCAACGAATATCGCAATGGTTACAGGAGCAAAAGAGGTAATTACATCTGGCGATTACGAACGGCATTTGGTCGAAATACTTCAGTACAGCATCGAAACTTTCGGTCACGCACAAACTTGCAAGTATTTCGATAAGATGTCGCGTCTTGTTGAAAAACTTGAAACCGACTATTTGCATCATTCCGAGTGTCGCCACCTTGCCGCCAAAAGCCGCAAGTACCGCAATATCATGCTTGATGCGCATTTGATAATCTATCGTGTTACAAGCGAAAGGATTGAAGTTTTAGATATTGTTCATTCCAAGTCAAGCATCACAAAAATCCGTAACGTTCGCAAAATTAGACTGTAAATCAAATACATTCTTTGCGAAAACCAGCGAGCTTTGCGGGAAAAAAAATCTTGCCCGTTGTTCGACTTTATGACGCTACTAACCGGACAAGATTGATTGAATTGATATTTGCAAGCGACCCCCTCGTTTTGCCCTTTGCTCCCCTCCGCTCCGCTTTTGGCAAAACGCGCTGACCTCGCTTGGCTCAAACAGGCCTAATTCAAGCTGAAAGCCAAGCGGAAACCGAGGGTGTTGCTGCCAACGTAGGGCATCTCGGAGTCGCGATACGCCACACGGCAAAGCTCGGCTTTGATGGAACTGTTGTTGGCCCAATTGCCACCACGTATCACGCGGGCAGAGCCTGAAGTAGGTCCAGTAGGATTGGCCTTCGCAGTAGATGTATACTCACTATACAAATCGCCACACCATTCACGTACATTGCCGCTCATATCATAAATACCCAACTCATTTGGTAGTTTTGTGCCAACGGGCTGGCTGCCGAATCCCGGATCACCGCTGTTTTGACCTGGCATATTATCTCGATACCACGCTACATCATCAATATTATTGCTGCCGCTGTATATATATCCTTGAGACTGGCTGCCTCCACGAGCGGCATACTCCCACTCAGCCTCTGTAGGTAAACGATACTGCCTGCCGTCGCCTGCCGCCTGGCTTAACTTGTAGCAAAAACCATTCTGATAATAAGTAATGCCATTGACCGTATATCCTTCTGCACTTGATGATGTGCCTACTATATTATTCCAATATACACTATATATCGGATAATTATCGCCAACGCCCCAAGATCCACTTTGCCCTGTGCCACTCCAACTACCCATTATCTCAAGCCATTGCGCCTGTGTGACTTGATATTTGCCAATGCTGTAACTGTCAAGAGTGACCTCGAAGGTTGTATAATTCCAATAGTCATCAACACCCATCGTAAACTTTCCGCCTTGCACAAATACCATTTCAATCAAATTTTTGTTCATAGGCGGCACCGATACGTTTTGCGATACTTCTCCGCGCGGAATGATAACGGCGTTTTGCACGAGTTTTACTTTTTCAAAATCGAGAGAAAAATCGATTTTGTAAAGTTTGGCTCCTTCAAAAGCGGCGGTAGTCTCATAACGGTTTACGAGGTCGCCGTCTACATAAAAATTGTAAGTTATGCTCTCGCCCGAAGGCAATACAAGCGCTTCAAATACGGCTGAGGTTGTCGTGGCGCTGTTTTTGTACATCGTTACAAGCTGCTTGTTCTGTATGCCCGCGAACGTTCCGTCGGCAAGTTGCAGCGTTGCCTGCGTGTACATTCCTTCTATCGTCACGGTCATTGCAGCAAAGTCGGCAGCAGTAAGATTTGAGTTGTCGCCGCCCGTTACCGTTATCTCAAGTTTGGCAAGCGAATACTCGAAATCGAGCGTTACCGCAGTTGCAACCGGAGCCTGATTGACGATGTTGTTGGAATAAAGAACTTCCACCGGAAGTCCGCTTGCCTGCCCCGCCACATCTACCGGAATGGTAAAGCCGGCGCCCACGTTTGCAGCGTAGGGATAGTAGGCAATAAAATCCACGTTACCCGTTTCGGGGTACATCAGCGGCGGCGTAAATATCAACGCTCCGCCCGAAACGCTCGCTTCCACATTGTTGGCGTCGCTATACACCGCGTCCGTTGCGGTTAGCGCCTGCCCCGCGCGTTTCATAAACAGTCCTACCTTGTCAGCGGCTTCCCACTGGTCATTAGTCACTTTAAGTGTAGAACTCGCCGACTTGATGTCGGTTCTCAAGTTTACCGGTATTTCACCGGTAAGTTCATTGGGCTTGTCTTTTTTACAGCCCGTCAGTGCGCCCAGCATAACTGCGCTGAACAGCATCAATCCTAAAAAAATATTCTTCATGATAAAAAATACATTAAATCAAAATAAAAAAATAAACTGTGACAATCAAAAAAAGCGTGATACTCAAAATATCCGCTTTCTGGGGAGTTTGACGAAACCTCGTGATACAAATAAGTTGGGTTCACGCCTTACACGTGAACATCAAACTTACCTTTCATCACTTCAAATCGTCAAACTTTCAGAAAGAAAGATACAAGCCTAATGCTTTTCAATAATGTCTTCCGCCTCGCCTTCGACCCAAAAAAGCCGACTTCGACTCGGAACTGCAAAGATAGGTACTTTTTTTTACAAAACAAGAAAAAAAAGTTTTTTTTTGAAAAAAAAATCAACAATTTTATTTTTCCACTTTTTTAGAGGATTTTTTTCAAACAGGAAAAATGAGTAGAAACACTGGGTTCGGTTTCTCTGTTTTTGGGTTTTAAGCGTTAATATTTATCAGTCTTTCCATTTCTTGAATGAATTTTTGAGCGGGTTCGACGAGGGGTTTTACATCCTGCTCGGTAACTATTGCTAAATCATCGTAATCGCCTGTTTGTCTGATATTAAACGATTTTTGTAATACTTTGCTTAATTCATCTTCTATTATTCCGTTTTTCACATAATGCAATCCTAATAAAGTCCTTACTCCTCGATGCGCGTTTGCATTGTGACCATCATTTAATAACAATGCTATTGCTGCGTAAAAACAAGCGTAATACAATCTGTTTGCTGCATTATTCCACCGGTTATTTTGAATTGCAACATCAACATCCAAAAGCGTCTCTTTTGCCCGCTCCAATCTATATTTTACAATTGTCATTCTTTCCTCTTCCGATAATTTCATAACACAGTTTTATTTTATTTCAATGCCTTCCTTTTCAATAAATTTGTAAAGCGGGGTAATTTTTCTTTTTTCCCATTCCTCATGCGTATATAGAAGGGAATTGATTTCTACGCCGTAATTCCATCCCAATTTCGAAAATGGAAAAGAATATTTATCAAAATCGTCCCAATTACGTTTTCCATTTTTATTCAGCACCACCAGCAAATCCCAATCCGAATCCTCACGCGCGTCTCCACGCGCCTGCGAACCGAAAAGGAACATTTTTTCGGTTCGCAGCAGCTGCCGCTTCAAGGCTTGTATTTCATTGAAAATGACTTGATTCATATTTATAAGCGCTTAATATCACTCGCTGCAAAGATATATGATTTTTATATCAAAACAAAAAAAATAAAAAAATAAAATTCATCAAACAGTAAAAAATAGGTTAAAAGCCTGAAACTAAATATCTTTTCATTTCTTTGTCCAATTGTTTTGCCTTGCCGCCGGTTATTTTGTTCAGGTTTTGCCAGAAGAAGGGACCATGGTTTTTATGAATAGTGTGGTTGAGTTCGTGGAGGATAACATAATCAGACAGATGTTGGGGCAACCGTATCAAATGGATATTCAGGTTAATATTATTTTTTGCAGAGCAGCTGCCCCATCTCGACGAAATATTTTTCACCGCCACTCCGCAGTACAAAAAACCATGTTCGGCAGCCAGCTGTTCTGTACGTTGAGGCAGGTATTCTTTTGCTTCCTCTCGCAGAGCGCCTACTATATAATCGCGAATTATTCCTTGCGATTTATCAGACTGTATTTCAACATTTTGCGGATAAAAAATTTTCAATGTATCCTTCGACAGCTGTGCGCGAAATTGTTCCGATTTCCACGGCAACAATTGCAATTTCCTATTTTTTATCGAAAAAATCGTGTCGGGCGTAAAAACTGTTCTTTGATTTTTTTTCGCCATCTGCTCTTGCGCCCGAACTATCCAATCTATTTTCGATTCAACAAACGCAATAGCCTGCTCAATCTTTGCCTTTTTTGGAACCGTAACCCGTATCTTGCCAAACGGTTTGAGCGAAATTCTGATATTTTTGGCTCTAACGCTCTGAACGAACTGCACCTCGCCTATATGCGGAAAATTCAAAGAGAGCAATTCTGAAATTATAGCCATCCTTCGTCTATTTCTCTGATGATTTGTTCGATTATTCTATCTTCGCCTGAAGAGGGGTCGTAATTTGCTCTGAGGTTCGAGCCGAAGATGCGCGCTACTCCCTGCCAGAAAAGAGCCGAAATAGAGCCTCTGAAATCTTTAACTATCTCGAAAGTTGTAAATCCGGTTTCGCGGTCTACTAACCGCATCAATATACGTCCCTGAGTGATAGTTAATTTTCGCAATTCGCCTTCAAATTCAGCCATCAATTCTTCCTCTACTTTTTTGCTGTAGGCTTTTCTTTCCCTTTCCGTAGGTATCGCCAAGTAATTCTGGTTCAAATCATAGAGCTTTACACCCGCCAATTTGGCATACGGATATACTTTTTTGACATTACCCACAAGCCTCCAAAATTGACGCTCATCGGCTGCATTTCTGAACTTGCGCGGAGCGCGCACTACTAAATCGGTTATCTGAACATAATACACCGTGTCGCCATCTTCCACTTTATATGCCACAGTAGTTCCCCTTTGCGCTACAGAAACCGTTTGTGCCGACAAAGAGACCACTCCCGACATAAAGAACAATATACTTATAAAAAAGATTCGCACTGTCATTTCAAAAAAAAAATTTAACTATATTTTTTATACTGCAATTTTCGTTCCAAATTTTTCATATCTTTGCATTTTTTTAAAAAAAATTATTTTGAACACTGAATTTTATATCGCAAAACGCTTATTAAAGGGTGGCTCTCAAAAGAAATCTACCGGATTGATGGTGAGTATCAGCATCTTCGGCATAGCATTGAGCGTTGCCGTTATGATTATTGCTTTGGCTATCACAACAGGTTTTAAAGAAGAGATAGGTAAAAAGGCGACGGGATTTGCTGCCGATATACAGATTACCGCCTTGAGTGGCAGCCACTCATTATATAATATGTCGCCCATTTCGGCAGAGCAGCCATTTATGGACGAGTTGAACGCTATGCCCGATATACGACACATACAGCAATACTGTATAAAACCGGGAATAATGAAGAGCGCCGACGAGATACAGGGTATTGTGCTGAAAGGAATCGGCAAAGATTTTCAATGGGATTTTTTCAGCAATAACATGGTGGAAGGCTCCGTTTTTCATCTTTCTGATTCGGCTGTCTCGAACGATATCGTACTATCGAAACATATCGCCAATTTGCTGAAATTGAAATTGGGCGACCCCGTTACTGTCTATTTTGTGCAGGAACCGCCTCGTCTACGATTATTCACAATATCAGGAATCTACAACACGGGATTAGTGGAACTCGACAAAATGTTTGCTCTTGTAGATATGCGTCATATACAAAGACTTAACCTTTGGGATGCAGAGCAAATAAGCGGCTTCGAGATTTTTATCCACAATTTCAACAAGATAGAACAAGTTACCTACGAAGTTTTCGATATTGCCGGATTCCGTTTTTCTGATGATGGCTCGAGCCTTGACGTACAAAATATTCGCGAGATGTATTCGCAAATATTCGACTGGCTTAGCCTTCAAGACACTACCGTTGTAGTTATTCTATTGCTGATGGTTATAGTAGCGGGTTTCAACATGATTTCCGGCTTGTTGATTGTTATACTTGAGCGAACATCAACAATTGGCGTTTTGAAGGCAATGGGTGCAAGCAGCGGTTTTATCCGCAAAATTTTCATTTACAAGTCAGCGTTCTTTGTCGGAAAAGGCTTGCTATGGGGTAACGTTATAGCTTTGCTGCTTTGCCTGATACAGTCAGAATTTGGCATAATCACTCTTAATCAGGAAAATTATTTCCTTGACCATGCCCCCATATCCATACATCTGTGGCACCTGATAGCAATCAACATTGGCGCAGCCGCCGGTATATTGCTTATGTTGCTGCTGCCTTCGATTGTAATAAGTAAAATAAGCCCCGAAACTACCATAAAGTACCGATAGATTAATTGTTGCCAAATGACGGAATATCAGAATTCATTACATGCTTTGGATGGTATCTATTTAAATTTCAGCGAATTTTCGCTGACTGTTATGAACGTGATTTTAGCTTTTGTGATGTTCGGTATTGCTTTGCGGATGAGCGTAGCGGAACTAAAAGAGGTGGTAAAAAAACCGAAAAGTTTTTTCGTTGGCGTTTTTTCGCAAGTTTTTTTACTGCCGTTTATCACATTTTTACTGTGCGTGTCGCTTCGTTCGGCTCTTTCGCAATCGGTAGCAATGGGAATGATTTTAATAGCTGCCTGACCCGGCGGCAACATTTCCAATTTCATCACCTCGCTGTCTCCT
>Ga0099364_10010292_pt1 | contig 10134 bp, 10 predicted proteins | sample TergutTh196P3_FD_73070 | JGI IMG/M metagenome (GOLD analysis project Ga0099364, IMG submission 73070) | Microcerotermes parvus P3 segment gut microbial communities from Pointe-Noire, Republic of the Congo - Th196 P3 | ecosystem: Host-associated > Arthropoda: Insects > Digestive system > Gut ...
TTTTTAACATAATTATCCTTGTGAAAAATAAAATAAAAAACACGCATAACGATGTGATACTTAAAATGTTAATCAATTCAGTCATTTTTATTTTCTTTAAATGATTTTAAATACTCTTTGAAGCTTTGCAATTTTGTTATTTCAAATATTTCAAATAAGTATTTATTTAACGAAATTTTCAAAAAAATGTTGCAATTTTTTCACTAGTGTTAAGTTAATGACGTAAATATTGGAATAGCCGTCCCGTAGGGACGGTATATCGGTAGAAAATCGGAAAACGTCTACCCTGTGTTGCCGTCCCATTAGAGACGGAATATAGGGTGCGAAATATTGCGTACCTAACGGCACGCTCTGTGGTGGAGAAATATACGATTTCTACCGATATATTGTCCCTAACGGGACACAGTCTTAAATTTTGCGTCATTTTACACATAACTTAACACCACATACATACTACCAACGTATGTTTTTTCATTTGTTTGCAATTTATGCAGTACAAACTTCAAATCTATCAATTATTGTTAGCCACCATCTATTATCAATGAATGTTAAATAGAAAATAAATGTTCCTTGTTTATTGCTTACTACAATTATTTTATGACTTTTGCGTTCTATTTTTTCAAACTTTTCAATTTCGCTGTCAGTCCAATCGTTAATCAAGTGTTTCTTCTCAAATTTTGCAATTCTCGAAAGCGTTGTGTCAATGTGTATCGTATCGCAATAAATTCCCGTCGGTTTACTCCATTCCCACTCATCACAACAAAATTTTGGCAATTCTTCAAAATGAATTTTATAGTCGGTTTCAAACATGTTATCGAAAGGCAAATATTCCGGCACAGGATTATCAAAGGAAATGCGAGTATCAACCGAAGCGTTATCTATTGCCCCGCGTCTATACAAAAATACTATTCCAAAGTCTTTATGTATGAGGTTGTTTAATGTTTTTTCATCTTCGTTTTGATAGGCTTTTATCGTTTTTATAATAGCGTCTTGCAACGAGTAATTATTTTCCAAGTATGTCGATGCCTTTGTGATTGTTACTCTATTGACAATTTTTCCGTCAACGTATCTAAAAGACGCTATTATTGCAGTGGCTACTAAAAATAATCTTATTTTTGTCATTATTATTTATTATATTTATGTTAATAATTCAAATTCAACCTTTTACGGTTTAATTTCAATATGTGTTCCAATTTCTACTGCTCTGAAAAGTTCGTTCATTTCGCTGTTAGTTACGGCGATACATCCCAAAGTCCAATCTACCCAGCGTTGAAATTTTCCAATAAAACCTAATCCGTTTCTAATTCCATGTATTTTTATGTCGCCTCCGGATGGTTTGCCAAGCCTCTTTGCGTGTTCTACGTCGGCTTCGGCGGGATACGAAATGCCCAGATTTAAATAATAACCGCTATGCGGATTTTTGCCGTCAATAAAATATACTCCTTCGGGAGTTTTACGGTCGCCTTCAAATTCTTTGGCACCGATGGGCTGTCTTCCTAATGAAATTTTATAAGTTTTCAATAATTGCCCGTTGGAGTAAACTAACATCTGCCGTTTCGATTTGTAAACAATAATATCGTCAATGCGAGCATCGTCAGGAAGTTTCACTTCAGGGAAGAAGTAATATACAATCAACCCCGTTAATACGAGGAAAATTGTAAAGTAAATCAATTTTCTTTTTTGCATTTTGTTTTTCTGTCAAATTATATTTTGATTTTTAAGCGATTATTAACAATAATAGCAACAAATCTATGGCACAAAGATAATACTTTTTTTGAGATGCAAATATTTTTTTTCTAAAAGGGGTGTATTTTTAATAAAATTTTGGAAATAATAATTTTTATATTTACCTTTGCAAAATTATTTACACTTAAAAATAGAAGTAAAATGTACAAAAAGAATTTATTTAAAGCATTGATTTTGACGATGCTTGTATCCTCGCAATTGAGTGCCCAAATTCAAATTGACGAAGTTTTGAAGGCAGGTAAAGAAGACGCAACAATATTGTTTGATGCTTATTTTAGCCCATTTGGAGAAATGATGGGACGCGCCGTGAACGGAGGCTGGTACAACGTAGCGAGCCTTCACAGTATTCTTGGATTTGATGTCAATATCGGGATGAACATCGCAATGGTTTCATCGTCAGGGAAAACATTCTTGGTGGATGATGCCTTTTTAGCCAAAATGAGCCCAGGTTGGTCAGTAGTTGGCACAAACAACGAGGCACCTACAATTTCAGGAAAAATGAAAGACACTCCTACAATTGAAAAAAGTGGAATCGGACAACTACACCTGCCAGACGGATTGAGGCTAAGCGTGGCACCCATACCAATTTTCCAAGTCGGACTTGGGCTTCCCGCAAGAACAGACATTATTGTAAGATTTTTTCCTACAATAAAATTGGGAGATTTTAAAGCAGGGCTATGGGGAGTAGGCTTGAAACACGACCTCAAAGAGTATATTCCAATCGTGAAACATCTGCCTGTGTTGCAAACCTCTATCCTTTTAGGATATACTAAAATGGGGATGAATTTTAACGTGGGCTACCCAATTAAAGACGACACTGAAAGAGCATTTGCATCCGACATTTCAGGTTTTACAGGAAGATTGCTTGTAGGGGCAAATTTACCAATCGTTTCTCTCTATATGGGATTAGGCTACGGACATTCCACAAGCGGTTTCGATTTAGAAGGCGAATATGAAATTGATGGCAAATGGGAAAAAGACCCTATTTCTTTGAAGTTCACAAACAATCTTTTTGACGCTAATATTGGAGTACGTCTCAAGTTTGGAGTGGTTACTTTGCATGGAGATTATACCATCGGCGACTATTCGATGATAACTGCGGGTTTAGGGGTATCGTTTAGGTAGCAGATGAATAGGTTAAAAATTTATAGCAGCATTAACTCCAATAAATTGCATTTTTTCGACGTACTCTTTACGTGAGCCTGTAAACCAGTTGTAACGTAACCCCAGATGCAACGATTTTTTGTATCTTATTTTATGCTCAATGCCTGCCCCGATGGAGTAACCGAACTGAAAATTAATCATTGAATCATCCAAGAGGACATCAGGTTTTTGCTCTTGAAGTTCACCTTCAATTACTTTTCCACCATAGAAAGCGTAGTCAAAACATGGTCCTAATTCCATATAGGGTACGTTTTGCCACGGTTTGAAATTAAAAGTATATCTGACTAATACAGGCATCTGTATTGAATGTCTTAAATATTGGGCATCGCTGTTTGCCTTTTTTTGCATTTCGCGAATATTTCCACTATTATTTAATAAGGAATAGAGGATTTCGGTACGTAATGCGGTACATTCATCGAACGGCAGTTGAATAAAGCCCCCGACTGTAAACGCTATGTTAAAAGCGTAATTATATGTCGGTGTTTCTTTTATTTTTGGTCTCCCGATTCCCAGATTTAGCACAGTACCGTATTGAAACTTTGGAAATAGATTGGAGTTGCAATCTCTGTATGCGCAGTAAAAAACATTTATTCGTTTGCGTGTCAGTTTTCTTGGGAAAGGCTCTAACCCTTCAATATTGCTGCAATCATTCAAAGATTTAAAAATATTCCAAACTTCTTCCGGCGAGTTGGAATCAATCTTTCTCAATTTATTTTCTTGACCTTCGAGAATAAAAAAGGTATCTTCTTCGTTTTCAGCAAAATAGATAAAAAATATCACCGAATCATTAATATTAACAATTTCTTCAAGAAATACGCTTTTTTCAACGCCGTTGATATTTATTTTTGCGCTAACATATTTTATTCCATTAGGAAAACCGTATTCTTCAATGTCTTCGGGATAAAATATTTTTTCCTCGTGTCTTTTTTGTTGCGGAATAATAACTCTTTGAGCTCTATTCACGTAGTTGTCTTTCGATAACCAAATACCGTCATACAGTACAGAATTTTTAATATAATAACCTTTTTCTGTATCGGCAATAACTTCGTATTCGGTAGCAACAAGACGATGCTGAGAAAAAGCAAATTTGCTACTCAACAAAATGCAAACTGTAATGATAATTATCTGTTTCATAAGTAAATAATTTAATTAAAACGTGTTCTTTCATGCTCAAACATTAATACTTTGTCATATAAGTCGGCTGACATATAGTCGCTGATTTGTTTTTGAATATTTTGGGGAATACCATAATATGCTTCTGCAATACCGCCCGCCATTGCTGCTATTGTATCCGAATCGCCACCCATTGAAATGGCTGTTCTAATAACATCCTCAAAATCTGTGCCATACAAAAATGCGAGTAGTGCTGCGGGGACACTTTTGGATGCCTGACTTCTTGTTGGCTTCCGATGACGATAAACTTTGTCGGCATCTGAAAGAGATATACTCAAATTATATCCGTAAACTGTTTCGATGTAATTTTTTATCTCTTCTTTTGTACTGCGCTCTTTTTTGGGATAATCTTCTCCTTCGCGTTTAATTGACATAAAGAGTGCCGAGGCAATTGCTTGCGCTCCTTTCACTCCATCGTCATCATGCGTAATTGCTGAAAGAAATTTTGCTTTTTCCTGCGTCTCTTGTAATGTTTTTGAAAACCAAGCTACCGGCGATATTCGCATAGCGGCTCCATTTGCAAACGACAAATGAGGCGAAACAACATCATCTGAATTGTACCACGCCCTTGTCCGATTTCCATAGCCCCGATTGGGAAACGCTCTGCACCACTTTTTATATGTATCAGACACGAACTTAATATCTTCGGGCTTATTACTTTCGTAATCAAAGCCGGTGATACATGCTTCAGCAGTTGCCAAAGTCATCACGGTATCATCTGTGAACCTGCAATCACTGTCAAAAAGCGGAAAATCTTTTGACAGCATATTGTGACGCCAATATTCGTATCGCGAACCTACGATGTCTCCTATTATTGCTCCTAACATAAAATTTTTTGTTGAAAATGTTTTTATAAAAATTTTTGTGCAAAGATAACAAATAATAATAACATAAAAAAAAATAAATGTTAATTTGGAAAAAAATCATAAAAATTTTAAAAAAAATTTGCAGAACCAATTTTTTTATCTATCTTTGCCGCCGAATTTTTATCAAAATACGGGGTGTAGCGCAGTCCGGTTAGCGCACCTGCTTTGGGAGCAGGGGGCCGCAGGTTCGAATCCTGCTACCCCGACAATGAAATTTCTGCAATGTTTAATTCTTCAATAGGAAAAAAACTCATTATCGGAACATCAGGATTGTTCCTTGTCCTATTTTTGATGATACACCTACTGTTCAACTCTTTTTTGCTTATACCTGATGAAGGCAAAATGTTTAATGTCGGTGCGCATTTTATGGGTACAAATCCGATAATTAAAATTGTTGAACCGTTGCTGGCAGCAGGATTTGTTATTCATATAGTTTTTGGATTTATTCTAACCTTGCAAAATCGTAGTGCAAGAGGAAATCAAAGATATGCTTCTGGAAACAAAACAAAAAATGTAACGTGGACATCGAAAAATATGTTTATTTTAGGGATTGCGATTTTGGCTTTTTTGTTGTTTCATTTATACCATTTTTGGCTTAAAATGAAATTTACAGGTAGCGAAATGCTTTCTGTCATCACCATTGATATTGCAGGCGTACCGACACAAGTCGAAAATGCTTACGGATTAATAAATTTTGTTTTTTCGCATTTATGGGTCGTAATTATCTATGTTGTAGCAAGTTTGAGTTTGGGACTGCATCTTTCTCATGGCGTATGGTCAGGAGTTCAATCCATCGGATTAAGCAACGAAATATGGCAAAAAAGACTAAAAATTCTCTCAAAAATATTCGCCTACACAATAGCACTGGGATTTTCGGTGATTGCAGTAGCACAATATATAATTTATAATTTAAAATTTAAAATTTAAAAATTTAAAAACCATAATTCAAAAATTCAAAAACCATAATTCATAATTCAAAATTCATAATTCAAAATTCATAATTCAAAATTCATAATTCAAAAATAAATGTTAAATCCCAAAATACCTGACGGACCGATTGCAGAAAAATGGCGTATATATAAGGACAGCCAAAAATTAGTAAGTCCTGCAAACAAAAGAGAGTTTGATATTATTGTAGTTGGGACGGGACTTGCTGGAGCGTCGGCAGCTGCTTCTTTTGGGGAGATGGGTTTTAATGTGAAGGCATTTACGATACAGGATTCTCCGCGTAGGGCGCATTCTATTGCGGCACAGGGAGGTATTAATGCGGCTAAAAATTACCAAAACGATGGCGATTCGGTACAACGTCTATTTTTGGATACCATAAAAGGAGGCGACTATCGTGCAAGGGAGGCAAATGTTTACCGTCTGGCAGAAGTTAGTAATTTGGTAATTGACCAATGCGTAGCACAAGGAGTTCCTTTTGCGCGAGAGTATGGCGGATTGTTAGAAAATCGCTCATTCGGCGGCGCACAGGTTTGCCGAACTTTTTATGCAAAAGGGCAAACGGGACAACAACTGTTGCTCGGTGCGTATCAGGCGTTGATGCGCCAAGTAAATTTGGGAACAGTACGATTATTTACACGAAATGAACTGCTTGATATTGTGATAGTTAATGGAAAAGCACGTGGAATTATAATTCGTAACCTTGTAACAGGCGAACTGCAGCGTCATTTCGGACATGCTGTCGTTTTAGCTACCGGCGGCTACGGAAATTGTTACTTCCTTTCGACAAATGCAATGTCTTGCAACGGCTCTGCAATATGGAAAGCCTACAAAAAGGGCGCTTTTTTTGCAAATCCATGCTTTACGCAAATTCACCCGACCTGTATTCCCGTTCATAGTGAATTTCAAAGTAAACTTACATTAATGTCGGAATCTTTACGAAATGACGGCAGAATTTGGGTCCCCGCAAAAAAAGAGGATGCCGAACTTATTCGTAAGGGAAAATTGAAACCTACTGAAATAGAAGAAGAAAACCGTGATTACTTCCTCGAAAGACGATATCCGACTTTTAGAAACCTTGTTAAACGAGATATAGCCTCAAGAGCCGCAAAAGAACGTTGCGATAAAGGTTTTGGGGTCGGTAACACAGGTTTAGCGGTATATCTTGATTTTCAAACAGCTATAAAACAAAAAGGAAAAAATTATATGGAAACGCAGTATGGAAATTTATTTAAAATGTATGAAAAAATTACAGATGAGAATCCATACGAAACTCCGATGAAAATATACCCTGCAATACACTACACGATGGGCGGTTTATGGGTTAATTACGAATTAGAGACAACAATTCCCGGTCTTTTCTGCGCTGGTGAAGCGAATTTTTCCGACCACGGCGCAAACAGGCTTGGAGCCTCAGCATTAATGCAAGGCTTAGCGGACGGATATTTTATCCTTCCTTATACTATTCAGAACTATTTGGCTGATGAAATCGGTACAAAACGAATGTCTGGCAACGAAAAAGAATTTATTGAAGCAGAAAACAACGCAAAAGAAAGGTTAATTAAATTATTGAATATCAAAGGAAATCGTTCAGTGGACAACATTCATAAAGAGTTAGGATTAATAATGTGGAATTTAGTAGGAATGGCACGAAACGAAAACGGTTTGAAAGAAGCACTTGAAAAAATCAGCAAACTAAAAAAAGAGTTTTGGTCAAATCTACGGATACCCGGCACTATTGACGGAATGAACATAGAACTCGAAAAAGCCACCCGACTTGCCGATTTCATCGAAATAGGTGAACTGATAGCATTAGACGCACTACACCGCGAAGAATCCTGCGGCGCACATTTTCGAGAAGAATATCAAACTGAAACGGGAGAAACACAACGTAGAGATGAGAAATATTCCTACGTTGCCTGTTGGGAGTTCAAAGGTGAAGGAAAATCGCCTGAAATGTGTATAGAATCCCTAACTTAAATCACGTAGTGCGTACTAATTGATTTACAAGAATAAACACTTTCAATTGTTTCGGCAATCAAAGGCGCAATACTCAGCACTTTGATTTTTGGCGAGCTTTCTCTTAACGGTATTGAATCTGTAACATACAATTCTGTCAGCGAAGAATCATCAATTAGTTTGTAAGCGGGACCCGACAAAACGGGATGCGTAGCAAATGCTCTTACGCTTAATGCACCTGCATCTGTCATCATATCAGCGGCTTTCGTTAAAGTTTGTGCGGTATCAACGATATCATCAACGATTACGACATTTTTGCCCTCTACATCTCCAATTATTCTCATTTCGCTTACCTCATTTGCTTTTGAGCGATATTTATGACAAATTACCATTGTTGTTTCCATCAGTTTTGCGTAGGTATTTGCCCTTTTAGTACCGCCCACATCTGGTGATGCCACAACTAAATCTTTCAGGTTCAGTTGTTTGATGTAAGGTGCAAAAATGGAGGAGGCATACAAATGGTCCACAGGTATATTAAAGAAACCTTGAATTTGGTCGGCATGTAAATCCATAGTAATCAGACGGTCAATACCAACTGTTGATAGCATATCGGCAATAAGTTTTGCTCCTATTGCAACACGTGGTTGGTCTTTTCTATCTTGTCGTCCAAATCCAAAATAGGGAATCACGGCATTAATTTTGTATGCCGACGCTCTTTTTGCTGCATCAATCATCATCATCAGTTCGAACAAATTGTCAGTCGGCGGAAATGTCGATTGAATTAAAAAAAGATGCGAGCCGCGAATTGTTTCGGCAAAGGCAGTTGTAAATTCACCGTCACTAAAACGGATAAAATTAATATTCCCCAGACTACAGCCCATACTTGAGCAAATTTTCTCGGCAAGATAACGACTTTCTGTGCCTGAAAATATTTTAAACGGTTTTTTTGGAGGCATAAATTCTTTTTTTTTTAACGCCGCAAAAGTATATAAAATTTTTAAAATTCCAAGCGGGTATAATGAAAAAAATTTTTTTTGAGAACAATATTTTTGGACAATGTCATTGTATAATTGATATTAATTCGTATCTTTGCGGCGAATTTAAATTTTATTTTTATGCTTGACATTAAAGAATATTTTTGTCCCAATGATAGATGTAAACATTACGGTTTACGCGGAGAAGGGAATCTTATGAAAGCGGGTACTTACCTGCGAAAGCATTCAGGAGAAAGGAAACAGATGCTCAAATGTCGTGTTTGTGGCTACCGATTTTCAGAGACCCATAGCACCATTTTTGCAGGTTGCCACTATGGCGAACAAACTATCAGGAATATCATAGTTTGCATTTCAGAAGGTAACGGTATTCGGGCAACAGCAAGGATCCAGGGGTTGAGTAAAGATCGAGTCAACCAAATTGTACTTAAAGCTGGTCAGTATGCCGAAAAAATGCTTTCTAATCTGCTCCGTTCTTTGCACTTGAACGAATGCCAGATGGATGAGTTATGGTCGTTTGTCCACAAAAAAAAACGATAGACGAGTCTGATCTTCAAGCGCAATATGGTCAAACTTGGGTATGGGCTGCGATAGAAAGTGCTACTCGTTTGATTGTTTGTTATTTGGTAGGTGACCGGACGCTTGAAAGTTGCAGAGAGTTCCTTACTGAATTGTCCTCAAGGGTGGATAACATACCGTTGTTCACCAGTGATGAATTGCCTCATTATAAGACAATTTTAAGAGAAATATATTCAGAGGAGGTCCCAGTTGAAAAAACAGGTAAGAGAGGTCGCCCTCAAAAACCTATAAGAATAGTTGATCCCGAACTGGATTACGCTACAGTACATAAAACCAGAGAAAAAGGAAATGTGGTAAAAGTTGAAAAGCGCATTGTGTATGGTGATGAGAAGCGTATTGAAGAAAAAATAGCCGAAGGACCCGGAAAAAAAATAAACACTTCTTACATCGAACGCTTTAACGGAACCGCTAGACAAAACGATGCTCATTTGAGAAGAAAATCACTGATGTTTGCTAAAGAAATGCCATATTTCAAAGCTCGGTTGGCAATAATTGTCTTGTTCTACAATTGCATTAGAGTGCATGGAACTTTGAGTAAAAATCCTGACAAGACACATACCCCGAGAACTCCCGCCCTAGTTGCCAAATTGATAGAGAAAAATTGGACATTCGAAGTGGCTTATAAAAAACCATTGATAATATAACAATTAATCAATGACACTACCAAAATAGGACAAAACATATCAACTCTAAAAATACCTAAACTTAAC
>Ga0099364_10015272_pt1 | contig 10134 bp, 3 predicted proteins | sample TergutTh196P3_FD_73070 | JGI IMG/M metagenome (GOLD analysis project Ga0099364, IMG submission 73070) | Microcerotermes parvus P3 segment gut microbial communities from Pointe-Noire, Republic of the Congo - Th196 P3 | ecosystem: Host-associated > Arthropoda: Insects > Digestive system > Gut ...
TAACGGTACGCTCGTATTGACCGGCACCAGTTGGCTTGTGCTTGCTCCGGGATTTACGTATAACGGCGATTATCCGTCAAACACGTCAAACGGCTCAAGGGTCGTCAGAGAGCCTTCTATCACAACCGACTCCCTGCTGCCGGGCATGATTGGCACGGATTATACTCAAACCCTCGCCGCCGATGGCAATGGAATAATGACATGGGCATGGGAGGCGGCGGACGGCAGCCTGCCGGACGGATTGAGCTTATCTACAGACGGCGTGATTTCGGGTACGCCGACTGTGGCGGATACTTTCGTTTTCGAAGTAACCGCCGAAAACCAAGCGAGCAGCGATACAAAGCAATTCAGCCTGGTGATAATCGGTGCAACCCACGGTATAGAGCTTTCGCAGACCGGCACATATACATTCGACGCGGAGACTTACGACGACTATACGCCCGAAACGGGATTGGAGGTTACCGTAACAAACACCGGCGACCTACCCACCGGGGATTTGACGATTGCGCTTTCAGGCGATAACGAGGACAGTTTCGCGGTTTCTACGGAAACACTGAGCAGTATCGAACCGGGCGAAAAAGATGATTTCAACGTAAATGTCGCCTCGAACCTTCCGGCGGGAACATATACCGCCACTGTCACGGTAAGCGGCAGCAACGATATTTCGGGAAGTTTCGATGTTAGTTTCACGGTGAATCCGGCGCCCGTCACCAACCCAAGCGTAATCCTTGCCACACCGCCGTCGTCGGGCGAGCCCCGGAGCGATCAGGCGACACCCGGCGATCCCGCGCAGTACGCCGCCGGTACGGTAACATGGAGTCCTCCGGGCGAAGCCTTCACCGAAGGCACAGAATACACCGCCACAGTCACACTGACGGCGACGAGCAACTATACGTTCACAGGCTTTACGGGCGACGCGACGATCAACGGCAATACCGCGACGGTCGACAGCAACACCGGCGAAGCGATCACATTATCCTTTGAATTCCCGCCGACGGAGTCATACGGTATATCCCTTGTTGACATAACAGGCACGCAAAACTTCACTGCCGCTGACTTCGGCTACGAGGCGCAAACAGGACTGACCGTCACGGTATCCAACACCGGCAACCAAGACACGGACAGCCTGACGATTGCTCTTTCAGGCGATGACGCAAACGACTATTTCGAGCTTTCCCAAACGGAAATTGCCAATATTCCGGCCACTGCCGGAAGTAATACCGCAACATTCACTGTAACGCCCAAAACCGGGCTTACACCGGGAACATATACCGCCACCGTCACGGTGAGCGGCAACAACGTTATTCCCGTTGATTTTGACGTGAGTTTTACGGTGAACAGAAAACCGATAACGGTTTCCCCGGATGATATTGAATACGCGGGCAAACCCTATGACGGCGACACAGACGCGAAGGGAGCGCCGGCAGAGTTCACTCTTACCGAGCATTCGGGAATCGTGCAGGGCGACACGGTTACTGCTTCCTATACAAGCGCGGTATTCGATGACGCAAACGTTGATTCAGCCACACAAGTTACATTCAGCGGCTTGACCCTCGACGGAGAACAAAGCGCTAACTATATTTTGAGCAGTGCCACGGTGATCAAACAGGCGGCTATCCACAGTATCGACATCTCGGCTGACGACATTTCCGTTACAAGCCCCAACGTAACTTACGACGGAAACCCTCACAGCATAACCGTGACCGACAGCGGCAGCGGCACTGTAACTTACAGCTTGACGCAGGACGGGACATATGCCGCAACCAACCCGGATTTTATCAATGCCGGGACAGACGCAACGGTATGGTTCACGGTCGAGCGTCCGGGCGGCAACTTCAATTCCTACTCCGGTTCCGGCACGGTGACGATTACAAAAGCCCCGCTGACAATAACAGGCGCGGAGATTGAAGACAAAACCTACGACGGCTCGACAGACGCGACGGTAAACAGCGTGACATTCGCCGGCCTGCAAAACGACGAAACATTGATGCCGGGCACGGATTTCACCGCAACCGGCGCATTCGACGACGCCGATGCCGGAACAGGCAAAACAGTCACAGTATCCGTTACCATGCTGAATACCCAAAAAGCGGATAACTACAACCTGTCCGATGCAACATTCGACCTGACCGGGCAGAGCATAAGCAAGGCGGCGGGCGCGGCATTAACGGGAACGCTGACCGCAGGAAACATTACGCACGACAGCGTATCATTGAGCGGCGTATCGCTTGCAACGGCTACGGGGCAGGGTATTGAGTACGGATACAATACTGCGGATACCGCGCCGGGTTCCTGGAGCGACAGCGCGACGATCAGCAGCTTGGAGTCTGAAACGCTGTATTATTTCTTCGCCCGCGCAAAAGAAAACACGAATTATCTTGCGGGAACACCAACGGCAGGCATTCAAGCAACAACTAGCGCCCCGCCGGCTTATACCGTGACGGTAACCGGCGGCACGGGCGGCGGCGATTACGAGCCGGACGATACAGTCAACATCGAAGCAACAACCCCGGAAGGACAGCAATTCAAAAACTGGACGGCAAGCCCCGTCGTGACCTTTGCCGATGCCAATAGCGCAAACACCACCTTCACCATGCCGGCAAACAATGTTACCGTCACGGCAAACTTTGAGACGATTACCTACACCATCACAGCCAGCGCGGGCGATAACGGCAACATTACGCCCTCCGGCGTCATAAACGTGAATCACGGCGCGAGCCGGACCTTTACCATCACGCCGCACTTCGGGTATGTTATTGAAGATGTACTCGTGGACAATATAAACAACGCCGCCGCGGTATCGAGCGGAAGCTATACCTTTACAAACGTGACGGCTAATCACACCATTTCGGCGACGTTTAAGTCTGACGGAAAAACGCCGGAACTGAAAGAGCCTAATACTTCTTTCACAGATAAGGATGCAGCAGCCGGAAAAATGTCCGAGGAGTCCGGTATCATGGAGGAGCATCTTGTCGAAATCGGCGGAGAATTTTTCATATTAGGGGATATAGCCAGAGAAATTGCGGCCAAAGAAATTGGCGGAAATCTTGTGGTTACTGAAATCGTTCTTCTTCCGGTCTTTGAAGTAACGGGAGTCGATAAGGGCTCAATAGCGGCGGTCAAGATCGAGGTAAGCGGAGCGCAGCTTGGCGTCAGTGACCCGGAAGATATTCAGCTCTTGAAGATATTGACCCCCGAAATCGGAAAGTTCCTGGAATACATTGCCGCCGCAACCGGCACTGATGAAGACGACGGCAAATTTACGCTTCTGAAAGACGGAGCTTTGGCGGAGAGCATATCAATATCGGGAAGCGACAAATACGATTTGGTGGTATTCATCAGGGATGGCGGAGATTACGACCTTGACGGAGATGAAGACAGCGCGATAGTAGATCCGCTTGCCATAGTCAATATTGCAGGCGCCAACCCTCTTAACCCCGACCCCTCGGCGCAAGACCGCAACGGCGGCGGATGTGACAGCGGCGTTGGCATGTTTGGGACGGCGGCATTGCTCTCGGCTTTGCCGGGCATCGTCCTTCGGGCGCGGAGAAGTAAAAAACGCAGCGGCCGGTGAGGTAACGTCAGTTGTTCCTTCCGAAAGCAATTTTGAGGAGTATGGGGGTAATTAATGTGGTCACAATTATGACGATGATAATGCTTGAGAACAGGCTTAAATCCATCAGCCCTACGCTTATGCCCTTCGCGGCTACTATTATCGCGACCTCTCCGCGCGAGATCATTCCAACGCCTACTTGAAGGCTCTCGCTCCCGGTGAATTTACATAACAGAGCGCCCAGGCCGCACCCGGCCAATTTCGACATGATTGCCACTAAAAGCAGCAAAACGGCAAATATTACCGTGCTGTCGTTTATTCCGTCGAATGACGTCGCGAGTCCGACGCTTACAAAAAATATGGGCGAAAAAAACATATATGACAGCACGGTGTTCTTCTCTTCGACATATTCTTCCGCTTTGGTGTTGCACAGTATCAGGCCCGCGATGTAGGCTCCCGTAATATCGGCGACGCCAAATTGTTCGGCCAAATACGCCAATAAAAAGCCAAATGCCAAACCGAAAATCGACAATCTCCTTTTTCTGCCCCACTTTACGCTTAGGTATTGGAACAGCCTATACACGCCGAATCCGCATATCAGCGCGAAAACGAAGAACCCGCAGATTTTTATCAACGTCAGCCCGACGGTCGAGAAAGATACTCCATCGTCTCCCACGCTCATAATTACCGAAAGAATAATAATGCCGAGAATATCATCAATAACCGCCGCGCCTAAAATAGCTGTTCCCGCTTTTGTCTTAAGTTTACCCATTTCCTGCAACGTTTCCACCGTGATGCTGACGGACGTAGCCGTTAGAACTACCCCGATAAATATGCTCTTCATCATATCCTGTCCCATGCAAAACGCGAGAACAAATCCTCCGGCAAGGGGCGCGGCGACGCCGATCAACGCGATAACCAACGAAGATTTTAACGAGTGGCGCAACTGCTCGAAATCTGTTTCCAGGCCGGCCGAGAACATGAGAAGTATAACGCCTATTTGCGCAAGCACGGCAATCGCGTTGTTTGGCTCAACGAGTTTTAAAATAGCGGGGCCCATTATAATACCGGCGAAAAGCGCTCCCACCACTTGAGGAAGGTGAAACTTCCTCGAAAACAGGCCAAGTACTTTTGTGGCAATGAGTATCAGCGACAGTTCCAATAAAAAACGCGATTCCATCAGTTATCCCTCCTACAGTATCTCATCCTCGTACTGCATCGAGTAAAGGCGCAGGTAGTAGCCGCCTTTGCGCAGGAGTTCGCGGTGCGTGCCCTGTTCTATTATGCGGCCGTCGCGCACAACGAGTATCATGTCGGCTTTCCTGATCGTGGAGAGGCGGTGCGCTATCAGGAATGACGTGCGGCCTTCGAGTACCTTCGATATCGCGTGCTGGATTACCTGCTCCGTCTCCGTGTCGATCGACGAGGTCGCCTCGTCGAGCACGAATATCCTCGGGTCGGCGATTATCGCCCTCGCGAACGATATGAGCTGTTTCTCTCCCGTCGAAAGACGGTCGCCCCCCTCGCCGACGTCGCTGTCCAGGCCCTGCGGGAGGCGGTCGAGGATCTGTTCGGCGGATACCAGGCGCAGCGCTTCCATTATCTCGTCGTCCGTCGCGTCGAGGCGGCCGTAGCGAATGTTGTCCCTCACCGATCCCGAGAAGAGGTGCGGGCTCTGCAGGACGTAGCCGATGTTCGAGTGCAGCCAGAGCTGCGAGCGCTCGCGGTAGTCGGCGCCGTCGATGTAAATCTTCCCCGCCGTCGGCTCGTAGAAGCGGCAGACGAGGTTCACCAGGGTAGACTTCCCCGCCCCGGTCTCGCCCACTATGGCGACGCAGGTCCCGGCGGGCACGTCGAGGTTGAAATGTTCGAGTACGTATTCTTCGCCGTCCGGGTATTTGAACGTCACGTCGTCGAACCTGATATCCCCCTTGATCGGCTCCCAGTTCTCGCGCTTGGGGTTGAAGCAGTCGCCGTAAATTTCCTCGACCTCGGGCGTGTCGGTGATCTCCCGCTCTCGCTTCAGCATCGCGTCCACGCGCTCGATGTTCGTCTGCGCCGACGTCGCCTCCGAGAAGATGTTCGACAGATGGCGGATCGGCTCGAAAATATTCAGCGCGTAGGAGACCATCGCGGACAGCGTGCCGAAGTATATCATGCCGTCCATGACGTAGCCGAGGCCGCGCGTCATTATAATCGCTATGGCGACCGAACCGAACATCAGCATCACGGGAGTGTAGACGGCGCTCCAGGTCGCCGAGCGCACGCTCGCGCCGTACATATGGCCGGTCAGGCCGCCGAACTCCGAGATGTTTATGTCCTCCACGACCAGCGTCTTCGAGGTGCGGGCGCCGAGTATGCCTTCGTTGAAGGCGCCGGTTATAAGCGAGTTCGTGCTGCGGGCCTTCCTGTTGTGGCGCAATATTCGGTTCTGAAACCAGATCGTGAGGACGATCATCACCGGGATCATGACGGCGAGCCATATCCCCAGGCTGAAGCTCAGAACGAGCATGGCGATCACCGCGAACACCACGTATGACAGGCCCCACATCAGATCAACGAGCCCCCACGCGACCAATATCCCGATCCTGTCCGTGTCGGACATCACGCGGGCGATTATGTAACCGACGGGAGTGGTGCTGTAATACGAGACGGACAGCGTCTGGAGATGGTCGAAACAGGCTTTCTTCAAGTCGCGGGAGAATCCCATCTCGACGCGTATCGCCGTCCTGGTGAACAATATCGTGGAGGCGACCTGAACAAGTATCATGACGACCCCCACGGCGGCCGCGAGCCATATCCCCTCCGAGGTTCCCGGGAAGATGAACCTGTCTATAACGTATTTCTGAAACAGCGGTATCAGCACGTCCACTATCGAGGCGACGAGCATCAACACGATTATCTTCGCGATTTCGCGCTTGTGCGGCGCGAAGAAGGGAAGCATGGCCTTCCATACCGTTAAATCGAACGGCCTGTCGTATTGTTCGTCCTGGAAGTGTGTCATTCTTCCTCCGCCAACTCCTCGCCGATGCTCTGCTGCATTTCGCGCACCCTCCTGTAGATGCCGTCCCGCTCCATCAGCTCGGACGGCGTCCCCATCTCCGCCGCGCGCCCCTCCTCCATGACCATTATCAGGTCGGCGGAGGAGATGGTCGATGTCCTGTGGGATATTATTATCGTTGTGACTCCGCTCACCCGCTTTTTCAGCGCGGCCCTTATGCGGGCGTCGGTCTCGGTGTCCACCGCCGAGAGGGAGTCGTCGAATATCATCACGGGCGTGTCCTTTAGAATCGTGCGGGCTATGGCCACGCGCTGTTTCTGCCCGCCGGACAGCGTGACCCCGCGCTCGCCGACGATGGTGTCATACGCTTTGGCGAAACCCTCTATCTCGGAGCCCACCTGCGATATTCCCGCTGCCTCCTTAACGCTCTCCAATGAGTACCGCTTCGAAAGGCTGGACAGGTTCTCCGCGATAGTGCGCGAGTAGAGGAACGGCTCCTGCAAGACTATGCCGATGTTCGCGCGGACGGCGGAGCGCTTGTAGCGCTTGATATCGACGCCTCCCACGCGTATCTCCCCCTCGCCGTCCTTCAGGTCGTACAGGCGGCAGAGCAGGTGGGCGACAGTCGTCTTGCCCGATCCGGTCGCACCGAGGATACCGAGCGTCGCGCCCTCTTTCAAGGTGAACGACACGTCCTTCAGCACAGGGGCGCCGCCGTATGAGAACGAGACGCGGTCGAACTCTATATCGCCCGATATAGGGCCGTCCAGCGCGCCGGGCGGGTCGGCCTCCCTTTCGGCGTCGAATATCTCCTGTATGCGGCCGAGGGACACCATCGTCTTGCCCGCCTCGGACAGCACGCGCCCGAGGCCCCTGACAGGCCAAATTATCATGGCGCTGTACGTCAGGAATACGATGAACTCTCCGACCGTTACGTTCCCGCGTTCAGCGGCAAATGCGCCCACCACGCATATAGTCAGCAGTTGTACCCCTGTAAAGAGGTCGCCCAGGCCCCAGTATGTACTCAGCATCTCCCCGAGCTTCACCCACAGTTCGGCGAAGTGCGAGTTCTGTTTCCCGAATCTGTCCACCTCATAACGCTCGCGGCCGAACGCGCGAACCACCCTTACGCCGGAGAAGTTCTCCTGCGCAATCGCGAGCAGCTGCCCTTCCGCCTCATCCGCCGCGAGGAACCTTTCCTGCGCTTTCCTCAAAAAAAAGAACGAGTACCCGAACACGACCGGGATGAACGCGAAGGAAGCCGCCGCCATCAGGATATTCATCCGAAAGAGTATGGTATACGCGAACACGACGAGCACGACCGCCCGAAACAGCTCGTCGATCTGGCGGAAGACGAAGTTGCGGACGATATCCACGTCCGACGTGCAACGCTGGATGATGTCCCCCGTCTGGATGGTGATGTGCCACGAGAAGGGCAGGTGTTGGATGTGGGAGTAGAGCCTGTCGCGCAGACGCTTAATCAAACCCTCCGCCCCAAGCGCCATGGTTCTGCGGAAGATGAAATTACAGATGCCGCCGAAAGCGGCAATCGCGACCACCAGCAGCCCGGCACGGACAAACCCCTCCCGCTCAAATCCGGGGCGCAACCCGGCGAAGGCGGCGATCCTAGACAGTGTAGGCATGTTCGAAGCCGGCGCGCCGCTCACGCTGTCAACGAGAAAACGAATCAACTGCGGCAGCAGAAAATTGCAGCCGACGGTGAGAAGCAACGATACGGCCGAGGCCGCGTAAAACAGCCTCGATCCCTTAGAGATTTCCCACAGCAGGGCTATGGGGCGCTTGTCGGTTTTGGCCTGTTCTTCAGGACAAACTTCTCCGTCCTGTTTTTCTTCTTTACTGTTTTCCGCGTTTTGTGTCACTTATGCTCCAATCGCTTTCGCTTCGCACGGGCGTCTTATGAAAATATAGACCAAGTATACTACAAATAGGACACCGGTTTACACAACCCGAAGGCCACGCGATGATTAGTTATCATGTTGTAATTCAATACTAACGCTCGCCGAGATCGCGTTTTTTCATGGACAGAGATACGCGGTTACGCGCTCCGTCAACCTCCAATACCGCGACTTTCACATGCTGTCCGGGTTTGAGAAACGCCGGCGGGCTTTCCACGAATCTGTCGGACATGCGGCTCTTGTGAACCAGGCCGTCCTGATGCACGCCTACGTCAACGAACGCCCCAAAGGCGGTAACATTTGTAACTATTCCCGGCAGCACCATCCCGACCTTCAGGTCGCGCATTTCCCGGACATCGGGGTCGAACGCGAACGGCTCAAACGCCGTGCGGGGGTCGCGCCCCGGTTTTGCCAGTTCCTGCAATATATCCCTCAAAGTCGGCAATCCGGCTTTATCGGAAACGAAGCGCTCCGGCTCTATCTTCGACCTGAGCTCGGGGGAGCCCATAAGATCCGCCACGGAACATCCCGTTTCCCCGGCCATGAGCTCGACCGTACCGTAGTTTTCGGGGTGCACGGCGGAGGCGTCCAGCGGATTTTTGCCGCCCCGGATACGCAGGAAACCCGCCGCCTGTTCAAATGTCTTGGGGCCGAACCTTGGGACTTTCTTCAGGGCTTCGCGCGATTCAAACGGGCCGTTGGCTTCCCTGTGCTTTATCAACTGGGCCGCCGCCTGTTTGTTGAGCCCCGATACATACGACAGTATTTCCTCGCTGGCCGTGTTGACCTCCACTCCCACGGCGTTTACGCATGATATTACGACGTCGTCCAGCGACCGCTTCAGCTCTTTTTGGTCCACGTCGTGCTGATACTGCCCAACGCCGATAGATTTCGGGTCTATTTTGACCAGTTCGCCCATGGGATCCATGAGGCGGCGTCCTATGGATACCGCGCCCCTCACCGTGACGTCATGGTCGGGGAATTCCCTGCGCGCGACCTCGGAGGCCGAGTACACCGACGCTCCGCTCTCGTTGACCGAGGCGACGATAATCCCGGCAGGCAGCCCAAGGGAGCGTATGAACGACTCCGTTTCACGGCCTGCCGTCCCGTTACCTATGGCTATGGCTTGAATCGAATATTTTTTTACCAGTTCCGAAATTTTTTCCGCCGCTTCACTTTTCTGACGCTCGCCTGTGTGGGGGAAGATCACGTCGTTATGAAGCAGGTTGCCCTGAGAGTCCAGGATGGCGATTTTACATCCGGTCCGAAGGCCGGGATCGATCGCCAGCGTTGCCTTCTGCCCCATTGGCGGCGCCATCAGCACTTCCCTGACGTTTTCCGCGAAAATTTTTATAGCCCCCGCGTCGGCGCGTTTTTTGAGAGCGGCCCGAAGCTCGTTTTCCATGGACGGCCCGAGCAGGCGCTTATAGCCGTCGGTTACCGCGTCCGCCACGATGAGCGAGGCGGCGTTCGTTCCTTTTACGAACATCCGCTTGAGTACGGACAGGCATTCTTCTTCTTTGGGCTCGGCCGACACGGACAGAAAACCCTCCCGCTCACCCCGGAAAACGGCCAGCACGCGGTGCGACGGCATGGTCGCGGCTGTCTCGCTCCAGTCGAAGTAGTCCCGGTATTTCTCCGCCTCGGTTTTTTTGCCGGCATCA
>Ga0099364_10015273_pt1 | contig 10133 bp, 6 predicted proteins | sample TergutTh196P3_FD_73070 | JGI IMG/M metagenome (GOLD analysis project Ga0099364, IMG submission 73070) | Microcerotermes parvus P3 segment gut microbial communities from Pointe-Noire, Republic of the Congo - Th196 P3 | ecosystem: Host-associated > Arthropoda: Insects > Digestive system > Gut ...
GGCAAACTTTGTGCCCTTTATGAAATGGCCAAACGACCTGACCTTGCCTGCAAAGCCCGCATCCAATATGCGAAATACCTTGTCGAAGAGGATAGGGTTCCGGAAGCACTCAAGGGCCTTGCCGTAACCTGTATGATGTTTCCCGACGAAGGCGCGATCATTCCGAACATTCTCAATGAAATGGATCGCCTCTGCGAACTTGATCCTGAAAGGCTTGGATCGAATCGAAAAGCAATGGCGGCATTTTACAAGGCCTTCCTGCCGAAAATTCCTCAGCGGCGCGGCAAGACGCCAAGTTCGTATTGCATCGGTGTTTATGAACGTGCCGTCAAGGTCTTCGACGCCGTCGGCGACACCACCTCGGCATCGTTTTACCGCAACGAATTGACGAAACTCAAAAGAACCACCGGGTAAACGACTCGTCTCGAATTTCCTGAAGATGATTTCCAGTCCGTCCAATCCCCGCTTGAAAGATGTTGTGAAACTGCGTGAAAGCAAATATCGTCGCCGCACCGGACGATTCTTGATCGACGGACACCGTGAGGTCGACCGCGCAATTCGTTGCGGAATCCGAATCATCGAAGTGTTTACAACAGAAGACGTTCATTTTCCGGAAATTCGGACGACGCCGGTGGCGGGGAACATCTTTGGAAAAATCGCGTTCGGTAACCGCCACGACGGAATCCTTGCCGTTGCTGAAACGCCGCAATGGACGTTAAACACGTTTGAGAAAACCGTGACGAAAACGAGAACTCCGCTTCTGACCGTATTGGAAGGTTTGGAGAAGCCGGGCAACGTCGGTGCCGTTTTCCGTAGCGCGGACGGAGCCGGGCTCGACGGAATTCTCATAACGGACCCCTTGACCGATTTGTTCAATCCGAATACGATCCGCAGCAGTTTGGGAACGATCTTTCGGATTCCGACCGTCGTTACGTCAAGTTGCGAAACGTTCGGCTGGTTGCGTAAGCAGGAGATTCATTTGGCCGTTGCCCGATGCGACGGAGCGATTCCATACACGAACTACGATTTTCGGCGTCCGACCGCCATTGTTCTCGGCAACGAGGCGGACGGCCTCTCGGACCTTTGGAATGGGCACGGGACGACGGTCATCGCATTGCCTATGTCTGGAATTGCCGACAGTCTCAATGTTTCCGCTGCTGCCGCCGTCCTCTTCTATGAGGCTCGACGACAGCGGGGACCGTATTTCCTGTAAAAGTTTTGGTGGCAAGAAAGTTTGGTAGGTTGCCTACCAGTATAAGTGTCGGCCTTCCAACATATTTTCCCTCTTCACGTCAAGTTCTTCGAGCCAATCGAGGGAGCGTTTCAGTTCGTTCGGCTTGTCGTCGTGATTGTTGCGGCCAATGGTAATCTTCGCTCCTTTCTTCATTGCGAGTTCGACGAACTTTTTGTTCGGAAACTTCGTTTCAGACTGGATTTCCAAAGCGACGTTGTTTTTCACGGCGGCGTCGATCAACTTATCCATCCGTTCGTCCGTCCAGAAATCATCGTAACGGTGCGCAATTTTGCTCGGTAAATACGTCGGATTTGCCAAGATCGTAATCGGTTCGTTGACGACCGTCATACAATGGGCGAAGTACCGCCCCAGCCAGGCGTTTTCATCCGGGATATCGTATTCGTTTTCCTGCCAGAGTTTTTGGCCGTCCATAATCATTGTGTCGGCAAGGACGAAATCGAGCCTCGCTCGGAGCGCGGGGGCAATCGTCTCGAACCAATCGCGGTCGTTGACCTGAATGCCGATCAGCAGATCGGGAAACCGCTTGGCATCGTCGATGAACGCCTTGAGTTTGCCGTCGTCGGCCAGCGGCCAGCCTTTGCCGTGGTTTTCGAGGACGCCGCTGCGGACACCGGTTTTCTTCGCCCAGTCGAGAGCCTTTTCGGGCGTCATTCCGCCGCGAATGTGGATGTGATAGTCCGTCAGTGGTAACCCCTTGGCCTTGAGTCGGGCGACCTGTGCAAGCATCGCTTCGGACGGCTCGGCGGCGAACAGAGGCAAAGCGCCAACGGCAAATGCAACGGCAAGCAGTAATTTCGGCATGGTCGAAAACTCCTCAAGGGTGAACGGTTCAAGTGTGATTAGACCAGTTCACTAACTTCAAAACAAGCCAAATGGAATATTTGCGTTGCGGAACGAAAAATTTCTCGGTGTACTGTTTTCACACGGAAGCACAGGGACACGGAGAGGAGTTTTCTCCGTGCCACTGTGTGAGAAAAAATACGAGGGGCCACGTAGGTTAGCGAACAAGTCCATTGTACCAAAAACCCCGCTGAAAGCATCAGGGATTCTGGTGTATACTGCGCACATCTCTAAGTTCAAAGGTGCCAGGAATTGGCAAAAAACGTTACGGCGCGGCCTCCCCGGAGGGGAGAGCAACATTTTCCCTTCGACCGCTATCGTAGGTCGCGGCTCTGTTGACTTTGCAACGGTTTGACGTTGCCGACGTGCGTTACAATTTTGTAACCGGCCTCGGCGACACGCCGTTCCAGACAGTGGCGGCACTCGGCGGCTTCTTCGTCCGTACATATCTTGTTGTCGTACAAGGCGTACTTTTTTCGGACGCCAACGGGCGAAAGATTGGGCATCACAACGTTTGCGCCGCAACGCAAGCCGTATTCGCGACCCAAGGGATCAATCGTGCCCAATGCCGTTGTCGATGGAATCAACGCATTCGGAAACATCAATCGCAGTATCGAAATCATTCGGAGCGTCAACCGCAACGGACCGTTGGCAAAATGATGAAAAGGGGTAGCGTGATGAGCGATAAACGGACCGATCCCAACCATATCCGGACGCAGTTGTTGGAGAAAGCGTAAATCCTCAATCAGGCACTCCGTCGTTTGGAACGGCGAACCGACCAGAAAGCCCGAACCGACCTGATAGCCGATTTCTTTGAGGTTCCAAAGGCAATCCTGACGGGCCTTCAAATTCATCACCGGGGGATGCAGCCGGTTGTAGTGCGATTCATTCGCCGTTTCGTGACGCAACAAATAACGGTTGGCCCCCGCCTCGAAAAATGCACGATAACCCTCCGTCGTTTTTTCGCCGAAGGACAACGTAATGGCACAGTCTTCGTAACGCTTCCGTATTTCTGCGACAAGTTTGACCATTTTGGCGTCGTCGTACCACGGGTCTTCGCCTCCCTGGAGCACAAAGGTACGGTAGCCCAAACCGTGGCCGATCTCGCAACAATTCAGGATTTCCTCTTCCGACAATCGGTAACGTTCGAGAGCCTTGTTTCCGTTACGAATTCCACAATAGAAGCAATCGTTTTTGCAGTAATTCGTGAACTCGATCAAGCCGCGCAGATAGACGTCGGTGCCGTAGTGCTCCCTGCGAACGGAATCCGCCATAAAAGCGAGATCGGAATCGAACTGATCGGTTTCGATCAGTGTTTTCAGTTCCTCATCCGCCAGGGTTCGATTTTGACGCAATAAAACGGGAAGTTCGCGCATGATTCGAGTTTAGCGTCGGAGCTTCGTCCAGTCAATACCGAGTTTTCGCATTTTGACACGGAGTGTGTGCAGATTGACGCCCAAAAACACAACATCCGGAGTACCGGACGCGATTTTCGGAGAAAAGCGCCTACCAAAAAATGACCGCTTATTGGCGAGACGCAGTATAATTCCACTGGAGATTCGGATGCTACGGCAACCAAGGATTCGTCCTGTTGCAAACAGTCCAGCGATTCCGTCAGGGCAAGGCGAGTTCCTGCGCCGAGGAGCAGCACCGGAAGTCCGAACTCGCCGCGAGCTTCATCCGACCAATAACCGTTTTGAGACCGGCGCCCTGGCCAATGATGAAATCGTCATGCATGGCGTAAAATCCAGTGATGCCGAAGGGGCAATTCTAGCGGATTTGGCCTGCAAATACCATGCCGACAACAATTCAAGGTGTGGCTGCTTTTGGAGGCCGTGGCGAACTCCGCTCTGAAAGATTGCAATATCTCCAACCCCCGGTTTCACCGGGGGTTGGAGACCCATAGCCCCAACGGGGCAGAATGTCTATAACCGCCGGTTTTAACCGGCGGATACGGGCGACCATCTCCCTCAAAAGCCCCGATAGGGGCGTTACAACATCGACAGTTACGCCCCTATCGGGACTAGACTGGGGTAGGAGTGCCGTGTGCCCCCCGGCTTACGCCGGGGGTTATAGATATTTCGCTCTTGCAGAGCGATTCGCAATCTTACGATTGCGGCTCTGTTATCTAATACACAATTTGCATTTTCTCTTTATCCTTACCCTTGCCGCGCATATCTTGCAACGTCGTATTGAGCGTTGCCGTCCAACCGTCGACGTAAATATGCTCTCCCTGTATCAACGCCTCTTTTAACTTCATCCGATTCTTTTCTCCGTCGAGTTTCACCGAATGGACAATATAGTACCGAGTTGCAATGCGGTACAAACTGTCCTTCACTATCTCTTCAGGAATGAGAGTAGGATCATCCACTCCGACTCGGAAAATCAAATTTGTAAGCCGATCCTGTGCCGTAAGACTTTCGTTGTCGATAAAAGTTACCAACAGGTCATCGTCCGCCTCCAGACGGGGAGCGTCCGTAAGTTCCAGTACCTTGTAGCCGATGTCCGCCGTCTTTGCATGCAGAGCATTGCCGCTTCGGATTTTTTCACCGGCTCGGTTGAGTCTTTCAATCGTAATCGACGAAATCACCGGCGGCAGTTTGTGCTTTGTACAAAACTCATAGGCGGCATGTTTTTTCTCTATCGGCTCGTCGATCTGGCAAAGGATAAACCGCCGGTTGCCGCCGTCTTCCGCATTGAGTTGCATCACCGTTTGCCCCGTCGTACCGCTGCCCGCGAAAAAGTCGAGAATAAAGGAATCGTTACCATTGATGCCAATGGTCAGTAAGGCTTTTAGCAATGAAGTCGGCTTTGGAAAATCAAACACTCTGTTTTGAAACAATTCCTCCACTTCCTGACTGCCGCGTTGATTCGTGCCGAACTCGATACCCCAAAAATCATTTGGGATTTGTCCTGTACTTTCCGCCAAATATATTTTTCCGTACGGTTGCTCGTCACCGCCGCTTGTCCAATAAATGCCGTTTTCACTTTCGAGTTTTGCAAAAGCATCTTTGCTTATCATCCAAGGACCATTTAGCGCATTTCCACTTTTGGTCGTTACGGAATAAGAATGACGACCTCGTGTTTTATCCAAAAGAATCCTTCGCCGGAATTTGCCGTTTACATCTTCGTATCGGTATTCATTTAAGGCTTTCTCACTTAAAGACAGTTTTTCTAAAAATTTAGAAGAATTGCTTTTTGCATAACAGAGAATATATTCCTTAACTCTGGCAACATTTCCGATATTAGATTGATTGTCAGTACGTCGCCATGTGATCTGTATTACAAAATTCCCCTCCCCAAACACTTCATCGCAAAGCAGTTTCAGATTGGCTTGTTCGTTATCGTCGATGGAGATGAAGATTACGCCGTCTTTGGAGAGAAGTTCCCTTGCAAGCCGCAGCCGGGGATACATAAAGGCAAGCCAGCCGTTATGGCTTTTCTTATTGCCGAAGGAGAATTCCAACCTCTCCATGTCGTCATCGGAAAGGTTTGCCAATCCGAGCACTTCCGCCTCCTCTTTATCGAACTTGTCGGGATAGACGAAGTTATCGCTGTCCGTATTGTACGGCGGATCGATGTAAATCATTTTTATCTTTCCGCCGTAATAGTTTTTGAGGATTTTTAGTGAGTCAAGATTGTCTCCCCGCAGAACAAGGTTGCCGGTGGTGTCGAAGTTTTTCGATTGCTTTTTATTGATTTTGAGAACCTTTTGTGTTTCTTGTGCGTATTTTGCTTTTGCGACGTTTCTTCCGATGAAGTTGAGTCCATAGCCGTTGACTTTTTCGTCGATGGGGAGTCCGAGGGCAGTTTTGAGTTCATCTAGTTTGACTTCGCCATCTTGTATGACTTGCGGATAGTGTGTTTGCAGAAAGGTTAGCAACGCATTTTCGGTGCTGCCGTCGATGACGGGAAAGCCTGCGTCGATGAAGTCCTGTTTAGTTGTTGTTTTTTTTGGCATTGTATTGTAAGGGCAATTCCTTTGCGTACTTTGTGCGAGATAAATTTATTTTCTCTCACGAAGGGGGATTCATATTTATACTCTTCAACGCCAATAACTTGATACTTTACAAGAGCCGCAAGTTCCGGCGGTACTCCGCCGGAACTTGCGGGTGTTCGGGCATACAGGCAGGTTCCACCCGCAAGTTCCGCTGCGCTACACTTGCGGCTCTTGATTCAAAATGTCACATTATTGACGTGCTACGGTATACAACGCTCTCATTCTAATCTCTTCGCTCAGCTTTTCAACCACGGCATCGACGTTCACTTCGCCAAGTTCCCGACTCTGTAACCGCAATCTTACGATTGCGGCTCTGATGTGAACTCTGTTTTTACTACATCTTTCAGCACTTTTCCGATGAGACGATACAGGAAGATTTTCACGACGGGATCGTCGATCTTTTCCAACACTTCGTAGGTTTTCTCCCGGTACGTTTCATAGAGAGCGGCAATTTCACGACGGGCATCTTCACGAGGAACGGTGTTCGTTCGCATCAAGCAATCGACCGACGACGACGGATTCTCCTGCGTGTCTTCCAAGTCGTCCTGTAATTGATACGATATTCCGAACAGATCGGCGAACTCGTAAAAAACGTTCCGATAAATGTCGAATTTCCGTGCGGCAACCGCTCCCATTAAAAGCGCAACACGAAATGCCGGTGCTGTTTTGAGACGGTGCGTTTCCAAACACTGTTCGATGGAAACGTCTTTTCTGTACGATTCAAACTCCCGTGCCTGACCCTGCGAAAGTTCGCAATGGGCCAGTGCCGTTTGCGTCAGCAATTCCGGCTTGAGGTCCGCCGGAACCGACGAAAGACCGAGCAGACGATAACCTTCGCCGATCAAATAGTCGCCGACATTCAGTGCGGCGGCAACGCCGATGCGTTGATGCAAGGTCGGTTCGTCATAGCGGATTGCGTCGTCGTCTTCAATGTCGTCGTGAATCAGCGACGCCTTGTGAAAACACTCCACGGCCAAGGCAATGGGGTTCAGAAACTCCGGGAACTCCGCCCGATTTGTTAATGCACAGAAACTTCCGAACACGATCATCGGACGGTAATGCTTTCCGTGTGAACAAAGGGCGTGGTACACCTCACGGGGAAGTTCCCTTAAATCGGACGAAAATTCCTGGAGATACTTTCTGACTTCCCGTTCAGAAAAGAGCGTGTCCAGATGCCCACTGATCTTTCCGTAGGGAACGGCAAACGGCGGCGCGTTATCGTCGATTGCCAATGCGTCTTCCAGTAACGATAAATCGAACGCGGTGTCTTTGCAACCGTCCTTGGTCAATGGAACGGCAATACCGGGAATCGCAAAGCGGAACATCGCCGGAAACGCCGAGCGCAGCGAATCCATACAGGAAACGCCGACGACCGCCTGGATTTCGCCGCTCTCGACCCACTCGGCGACACGGGAATTCGACTCGGCGACCAGCACCGGCATTCCGATCTTTTCCGCCGTTTCGGAAAGATTCGGAATGTTGCACGCTCCGCATTCGTTACAAATAAGGCCGAGATCGTCCCGCGGTGCCTGACACTGCGATTGATTGCGCAGACAAAACGGTAACAACAATAACCGCTGGTCTTTCGGAATGCTCGGAAAGCACTGTTCCCACAGAGCGTTGTTGAGCATCACGATGGTAAAGTCGTCGAATCCGCTCTCCGACAGACCTAATTTTTCCAGGCAGCGGACGGCACAGGCTCTCAGACTTTTCAGCGTTTGCGGCGGAATGAGTTTTTCTTCCCGAACGAACGAGCGCGCAGCGTCCCGAATCCGTTGACGGATTGCCAAATCATCGGGAACGGAATGTTGCAGCGTGGCGTTCATCTTGTCTATTTCTTCAAAAAGCCGTATTTGTACACTTTAGGTTCGATTTTCGTTGCCAATGTTTGCAATGCGGAACGCAAATCGGCAATGAGTACATTGTACGTCTCGTCATCGGACTTATTGTTCATTTTTCCCTTGGCGTTGCGTCCCTGAAAGTGTTCCCGAATATCGTACAAACTGGCATTGGCGTTGCACTTAGGCTGCGAATGGTAGTATGTCCAAAGTTTTTTGCCCACCTTGAATACCGCTTTCGCTTCGGCGGAGAATATCAGTTTTTTCGTCTTGCGTCCGCTGGAAAATAAATCTCCATTAGTACGTTCGATTTTACCGGCAATGAAGTCGGTCATGAAGTTGCTCTTGAACTTACTCCGTGCATTAACCTTTTCCTCGGTAAACGGAATCCAGTGATTGACTCCGTATTGCGATTGGACGTTATTGTTCCCGTGAAAAAGTGCATAAGCCAAGCAATCGTTCCGAAATTCCCTGTCGGCTTTCCAGCCGCCGTTCGGATACAGAAATTGGTCCCGGTCGTTTAACCAATCTGCGGGAATAACCTTGCGGACGGCAAAATAGATGCACGTTTGTATTAGATTTTGCTTATAAATCCAATAGTAACCAGCGGAGTCTGCAACCTGTTGTTGATGATGAACGATAAAAACAAGATTTTGGTTTTGAAAATCATTGCGTCCCCCATTCAAGTAACCAATTTTATCAGTTCCATTGTTTGTACCATTCAGTCTTCCATTTTGGAATCCCTTGATCCATTGCGATATTTTGGGAAACTTGTCCAAGTTTCTCGTTGATTTCTTTCCGATACGCTTGGCATTTTTGTCATAGACGTTTGTCCGAATGACACGAGTGTTCCTTTCCATTGCCGTATCCCAAACTTGAAACGCAATCGGAAATTTCCCTTTTACGTTATCAAAAGAATTAGCGGGAATAAGAAACCCCTTCAAAAACCCGGCAGAAAAGTTCCTGCGGAATTGCCCGAAGTTATTGGCTTGTATATGTTTTAATTTTGAGAACAATCCAATTTTGCATCCCTTAATTTCCTCACTGATCCTTATAAGAAATTGAGCGTAGAGTTCTCTTGATGCCGCACCTAACTGTTCGGCATATTGTCGACGGATTCTTTTTTCCGTTGCCACACCTACTTTATGCTCATTCTTGACGGTGCTTCCATGTTCCGCATACGGCGGATTGATGTACACAATCAATTTTTTTCGTTTGTTTTCGTCGCTGATAATATCCTGTAGCCCCTCCGGCAATTTATCAAAATCGTCGTTCAGAAAATCAAACTGAAAGACGTGATCCTTCAACAAGTTCGCACCGTTTTCAATTCTAGCGTGCATCGCGTCCATGTCGGCTTTGTCAATCGTCGACGCCCAGATACGGTACTTGTTCGTCAACCCCGTCAAAAGATTACCCGTTCCGGCGGCGCAGTCCCAAACGTAATACTCGCCCTGCCAGTCCTCGCCTAAAACGCCGGCAATGTATTTTTGTGACAACTCCACCCAGATTCTCGGCGTGAAGAATGAACCTTTGCGCTCCCTTACATCCTGTAGCACGTGCGCAACTTTGTTTTTCAGTTCCTCTTCTTGAATTTTTGCGTATTTCATTGCGAGTGATAGGATGGAGTTCTTACCCATACGCTCCGAATCCGAAGAAATAAAACTTTTTGCCGATTCGGTACGATAACGATTTCTCCGGGATTTCCTTGCCCGGCAGATCGTGACAGACGAGCGGCAACCGTTTCGCCAGTTCGCCGAAGCCGTCCCGATTGGACGAATCCACGGCGTTGTTTTCCTTCATAAAATCGGCCAAGGCTTCCGGCGATTCCATCAGGATGCAGTTGCGACCGCGTTCCGACGTGAGTTTTCGTAACCGTTCCAAAAACGGATTGCTCTGGAGCAGTTTCTCCAGATTGGAAGCGTTATCGTTCAAAAATCCGCCGGTGAACTGGACGATCGGACAAAACTCAACTGCGCCATTCGGAGCAATATGGTGCGATAATCCCATCGCTCCCGGACAAACGGCATTGCCGAGACCGTCCCAATAAGCGTCGATAATTAAAATCCGAGCCTTGCGTCGCTGTTCCACAATGAATCGTCGAAGAGTGAGAATCTGCTCCTCGGTGAGTGCCGTTTCCACGTCCGGATCGGAACCGCAAGGCCGGTAAATATAGTACCAAATATAATGAACGCCTTTTTTG
>Ga0099364_10015274_pt1 | contig 10133 bp, 7 predicted proteins | sample TergutTh196P3_FD_73070 | JGI IMG/M metagenome (GOLD analysis project Ga0099364, IMG submission 73070) | Microcerotermes parvus P3 segment gut microbial communities from Pointe-Noire, Republic of the Congo - Th196 P3 | ecosystem: Host-associated > Arthropoda: Insects > Digestive system > Gut ...
GACGTGTGCTCTTCCGATCTCTATTCAAATCCCCCCCTCTTCGTCATTGCGAGGAGCGTAGTGACGAAGCAATCTAGTCTGTGAAATCTCTGTTTTGCTGTATTTCCCCTTAATTCGGTGTCTGGATTGCTTCGCTTTGCTCGCAATGACGAGGGGTATTTGAATAGTCACAACCACCGTGCAAACCCTCGTGCAAAACCTCATGGCTATTGTGGAACACCTCCTATTATTTTTTTGGAAAAAACTTGCATTATTATTTAAAATTACGTACAATAGTAGGAAAAGCAGGATAAATCCCGCTAACGAAAAAGAGCGGAGCTTATGGGTATCCCAATGATTGATAACGCAAAGGTAATGTCTAAAGGGCAGGTCACAATTCCTAAAGAAATCCGAAATCTACTGAAGGTAGCCGAAGGCGATAGAGTCACTTTTATATGTGAAGGTGATTATGCCATTGTGATGAATGCAAATATCTATGCAATGCGTACACTCCAAAAAGGAATGGCGGGGGAATGGAAAAAAGCAGGAATTGAAAGCGAAGCCGATATTATTGAGCTTTGCCGAGAAGTGCGCGAGGAGATTGAAGTAACGGCAAATAAGCCAAACAAAATGTTATTGGCCTCCTTTGAGGAAGCGGAAGCACTTCTTGCAGACCCCAAAGCCAAAGGCTATTCATCCGTGGAAGAACTAAACGCGGCGATGGATTCAATGGATTCATTGGAATCATTTCATAACAGTGCTTCGAGTTCGGATAGGGTTATCTCGAATGCTTTCAGCGCATCCTCGACTGGAGCCGGCCCTGACAGGTCTACTCCGGCGCGTTTCAGAAGCTCAAGCGGGTAGTCGCTGCCGCCGCCCGATAAAAAGCTCATGTACCGCTCAACAGCAGACTCGCCTTCCGACAGGATGCGCCCTGCAAGCGACGTTGCGGCAGATATGCCCGTTGCGTACTGGTACACGTAGAATGGGTTGTAGAAATGAGGAATCCTCGCCCATTCCAGCGAAATCTGCTGGTCAACAACAACCTCTTTTGAGAAATACTTGTCATTAAGCCCCTTGTATACTGCGCTGAATACCTCGTGCGTCAAAGGCTCGCCGGCGTTTGCCTTTTTGTGGATGGCGCGTTCAAATTCGGCAAACATTGCCTGTCTGAACAACGTGCCACGAAAAGCTTCAAGCCGCCTGTTCAAAAGGTACGCCTTTTCCGCGCCGCTCCCGGCGTTTTTTATGAGGTGTTCTATGACCAGCGCTTCATTCACGGTCGACGCCACTTCGGCTACAAATATCTTATACTCGGAATACACGTACGGCTGGGCAATGTTTGTGTAGTATGAGTGCATCGCATGCCCGAGTTCATGGGCGAGCGTAAGTACGTCGTCAATGGTGTTCTGGTAATTGAGCAGTATGTAAGGGTGCGATTTGTACGCCCCCCAGCTGTATGCGCCACGGGTTTTTCCGACATTTTCGAACACGTCGATCCACCCCTGCTTTATTGCCGCTGTGAGACCTTGCGCGTACTTGCCCCCGAGGGCGGACAGGCCCTCCTGCACAAGCCCCAATGCCGTTTCATAAGGGACATGCTTGTCCGTCGGCGCCACTATTGGCGCATAGAGGTCGTACATATGCAACACATCAAGCCCTAGGGCCTTCTTCCTGAGCCTAATGTACCTGTGTAGAAGCGGGAGATTCTTGTTTACGGTTTCTATCAAGCCGTCGTATACGGAAACCGGGATCATATCGGCGTCAAGGCTAGCTTCTATGCTTGACCCGTATCTCCTGGCCGACGACCTGAAATGATCCTTTTTTACGCTGGACGCCAATGTCGCCGCTATTGTATTTTTGAAAGAATCGTACGTATTGTAAAGGGCCTTAAAAGTATTCTCCCTAACTTGCCTGTCAGAATTCTCCAGAAGCCGCACATACCTCCCCTCTGACAATTCCACCAAATTTCCATTTTCATCCACAACATTCGGGAATTTAAGGTCTGCATTGCTGAAAATTGTATATATGTCGGATGGCGCGTTGAGAGTTTCGGTCGCCATCGCGAGCATAGCTTCTTCGCGCTCCGACAAGATGTGCGCTTTTTGGCGCAGGATGTCCATCAGATAGTGCCGATATGCCTTAAGGCTGTGGCAGGTAGCCGCATTTGCTGTGTCTGCGGTGCCAGTTGCGGCGGTAGCCGCATTAGCGGCGTCGGCATCGGTATCTGCTGTGGCGGTAGCGGCATCTGCGGTGGCGGCGGCACCAGCGGCGTTGGCGGTGCCAGCGGCATCAGTGGCGGCGCCCGCAACCGCAGTGGGATCACCGCTAGCATAGGCACTCTCAATGAAGCTATTAAGAATACCTTTGTTGATTGCAAGTATCTCTGGAGCAATAAACGACACCGCCGCCAAAGCCTCCGAATACAGTGACACGGCTGTGCTTGTGAACGCCTGGTATTTTTCGTCGTTATTGTCTTCGTCTCTTCGCATTTTGGCATAAACGAATATCATTTCGGAACGGGAGAGGATATCGTCCTGCGTGTTCAGGCACTTTAGAAGGGTATCAGCCGACTCGGATAACCTCCCCGCAAAATCAGCCATAGCACCTAAAGATGCCCTGAGGGCCCCGCATTCGCGTTCCCAAGCCAAGTCGTCGGCAAACATGTCTTCGAGCCTCCACTTGTATACGCTTCCTATCTCGCTTCGCTTAGGGATTCTCCCCTCTCCTTGTGGAGTCATGCTTACAGCTTCTGGACGTATCATAGATCCACCTCAACCTCTTTGTTTTTATTATACCCGAGAGCGGACACAGAGGGACGGTTCTCTTCTGGTCCCAGAGGAACACAAGAGAACCGTCCCTCTGTGTTCCTGTGTCCTCTTCTGGTCCTCAATAAAACTACAGTTTAATTCATGCATTTTTTTTTATATTGACAAGCGAATATGCTAAAACCGCCAATGCGGCGCCCGCAAGCGGTCCTACAATAAACACCCAGACATCTGCCAACGCCGCGCCGCCTGCAAATAAGGCAGGCCCAATGCTACGGGCAGGATTCACGGACGTCCCGGTCAGCGGTATCCCTACAATGTGTACAAACGTCAAAGTCAATCCGATAACAATGCCCGCGACGTTGCTTTTGCCCTCGTCGGAGGTAACACCAATAATGACAAAAATGAATATAAACGTTAGAATTACCTCGACAAGCAAGGCCCCCCCTATTCCGCCCGCGCCAGCAACCCCGTTCGAACCTAACCCACCAGTTAAGTCAACCAGCCCGAAGGACAAAAGCAGCTTCAACAAACCCGCAGCGGCAATAGCCCCGGCGATTTGCGCAACGACATAGCCGAAAAAATCTGCCATGCTAATTTTCTTTTGCATAAGCATGGCTAGCGACACTGCCGGGTTGATGTGGCAGCCGGATATGTTACCGATAACATAGGCCATAGCGACGATAGACAAGCCAAACGCCAAAGCGACCGCGAGGTGCCCGCCGCCCGGGTCGCACCCTAAAAACACCGCGCTTCCACAACCCATAAACACCAATACAAGAGTTCCAATGAATTCCGAGCAATACTTTTTTACCTGTTCCATAACTACAATTCTCACTTTCGTTTATTAATATATTTAAAAGTTTAACACAAATAATCGTCAATAGTATAGATTATTAGCTCATGTTCACAGATTTGTTGTTGAAAAAGTTTTGACACTTTACTTAAAAAAATGGTAGAATTTGCAATGTATAATGTGCAATGCATAATTTTCAGTGTAGATTTTTAGTGTTAATGTGATTATTCGGAGCGAAAGGAATGGTGAGATTATGAAAAGTTTTAAAACAATCCGTTTTAGGCTGCTTATGATATCCATAATAATTCAGATGCTTGTCGCTGTCGTTTTTATTGCGGCGGCCTTTATCAGCTCCAACAAGATGTTAAGCGACAACAGCATTGAAGTGTCTGAATCAATCGAAAGCACGATCAAGTCCGCTGTCGAGAGCTGGCGGGTTTCAACTTTAGCCTACGCGAAAATCGTAGCCGACCGACCTTCACCGGAATTGGCGGCTGCAATAGTCAACAAGGACTCCGACAAGATAATTGAATTGTCTGAGGATGCCTATGCGTATACCGAATGCGACGCAATGACGTTTACAGACATGGCGGGTGACGTCCTGGCGCGGGTTCACAACCGCAACAACACTGGCAATATTATCACGTCGCTCGCTATTGCCGATGCCATCAAAGGCCAGTCTGTGTCGTATGTATACCCCACCCTCAACAGCGGTTTCTGCATTACCGCCGGTGTCCCCATATTTGACAGAGGTGCTCAGATTGGCGTGATTTTCCTATCAAAAAGGCTTGACCAAGCCAGCACGGTAAATGAAATGAAGCAAATGACTGGCAGCGAAATCATTATATATCTGGATGGGGATCCGATCATGGCTTCTTTTACCAATGATTTGAACTCTTTCGAAAAAATCTCCGAGGAACAGAAAAAAATATTAAACTCCGGCAACAGTATTATTGAACAAAAAAACTTCGAAGGCACCTCAGCCATCTGGAGGCACACGCCAATCGTAGGAAGGGGCGGGGCAGTTGTTGGCGCTATTCAGACAATTCACAAAAGTATAAGCGGAGACTGGGTTATTGTCATGTGGATATGCCTTTTTTTCTCCACCCTCTTGGTTAGCGTTATCGTCCTTCTAATTTTTATTGGCAGGACGACTGTACACATTGGATATTTAGCCCGCGGAGTTGGGCAAATAGGCAATAAGGGTGACTTGAATTTTCCACCCGACGTCATGAAAAGCGCCCAAACCTGCTCAACTTGGGACAACGAATTAGGCGTTATCGCTAGGGCTGTCGGAGATTTGATACGGCACCTTACGGATTTGGAAAAGACGCTGGGGGCAATTGTGGATGGCAATTTTACTGAGGGTGTTAACGTATTGGGCGACAAGGACTTGATAGGGAATGCGATTAGTACGCTGGTAGAGAATTTTAGCCAAACTTTTTATTCCATAACCTCTGCAGCGCGGCGGGTCCATTCGGGGGCAGAACAGATTGCCGATGGCGCCCAGGCCCTTGCTGAAGGCTCAACCAGGCAGGCTGCAGCAGTCGGCCAGGTGTCGGCAGCTTTTTCCGAAATCGCAAAAAAGACGAAAACAACCGCCGACCTTGCCAGCCGCTCCGCGTCATTGATGAACGATATGACAACGGCAATGGAGGAAATCAACCAATCAAGCAAAAGTATTAACAGCGTCATCAAGGTAATAAACGATATTGCTTTTCAGACCAATATTCTCGCTTTGAACGCGTCCGTCGAGGCGGCGCGGGCCGGAGCGCACGGGAAGGGCTTTGCCGTCGTGGCAGAGGAAGTGCGCAACCTTGCGACAAAGAGCGCCGAAGCGGCAAACAATATCAACACAATGATCGGCGACTCAATAAGAAAAACAGACCTAGGCACTCAGATAGCCAGTGAAACCTCTGAAAGCCTAAAAGAAATCGTTTCCAGCGTCAACGATATTGCCAAGTCGTCCGATGAGCAGTCAAAAAGCATCGAAGAAGTAGCTCAGGTTATCCAGATAAATAGCGCAACCGCCGAGGAAAGCGCGGCCGCGTCCGAAGAGATGAACGGGCAGTCCGCCATGCTGGAGGAGTTGATTTCGCATTATAAGCTAAACAACTATGGGGTAGCGCAAGAATAAAACTCAGCTGATGTTGATGATACGCAACACAGGGGCAACATAGGGGCAACATAGGGGCAACACAGAGATTTCACAGACTAGATTGCTTCTTCGCTACGCTCCTCGCAATGACAAAGTGGGGGCTCTGAACAGTTACATTATAAATACTTTTAATCTAAATGGCAAATACCCATTGTAATTCATTGAGCAGAGGTATATACTTTATAGCATTGGCGAAGATATTCTACCACTGTGTATTACTGAAGGGCATGGGCAACGGTTCTTCTGGTGGGTGGCATATGTTCCGCCTCATGTGAAAATGACGTTGGCGCGAGCATATCATGATTGAGGAAGGGGCGTTGTACCCCCTGTTTTGCTCGTTGTTTACATTTTTTGGCTGTTAATAAGACTAGTGGGAGTAGGTATTATGAGTGGAAAAAGAATTCTTCAGATGCTTGCCGTTGTTCTATTGTTAGCCATAGCAGTTGGAGTGGCGACTTATGTTTATCTTGATACGAGGCTTCGAGCAAATAGCGTGCCGACAGTTAAAGCTTTAGAAAACACTTTCGATAACGAAATAGCCCCTATGCCGTCAGAGGTAGAGGAGATATCAGAAGAGGAATACCAGCAGCTCATTGAAGAAAAGGAAGCGGAAGAAGAAATAAACGAACAGCTGGCTATTGCCGAGTTTGACTATAGCAGCTACAGCTTAAGCTTGGGTAGTTTGGGTAGTGTGGACGATGTCGATATGAACGCGGACGACGACGGTGAAGATGATAGTTTAGCGGTAGAGTATGAGGAGGACGACGCAATATTCGAACGCGTTGAAATTACCGACAGGGTATACAATGTCTTATTGATGGGGGACGATGCGCGTATCCACGAGCCCCGGGGCCGTTCCGACACAATGATACTCCTTTCGTATAACCGTGATACGCGTACATTGCGTATGACCTCGTTCATGAGGGATATGCTGATGCCAACTACGCTTGACGGGCGAAACTGGAGCCGAATTAATAACGCTTATGCGGCAGGGGGGCCCGGCAGGGCGATAAACCTTGTCAACAGCCTGTTTTCGCTGGATATTCAACGGTATGCTGTTGTAAGGTTTGCCAGCGTTTTTGCGCTTGTGGATCAGTTAGGCGGGCTTGAACTAGAGATGACCAGCACAGAGGCCAGGGTGGTAAGCGGCATATTTCCGGAGTTTGGGGTTTTAAAAGAAGGGGTCAACCACCTAAACGGCAGACAGGTATTGGCGTTTTCGCGTATGAGAAAAGTAGACAGCGACTTTCATAGGACGAGGAGGCAGCGGTACGTGTTGCGCACTACGCTGGACAAGGCCCTTGAGTCGAAGACATTGTCGGAATTAATATCCTTGGCGGGGTTCATGTTTGACAATGTCGAGACAAACATACCGCTTAGTGAGGTAATACAGATGGGTTACGAGGTGTTTTCGGGGGAGAGGCCCGTTGTTGAAGAGTTACGCATCCCCGTTGATGGCAGTTACAATTGGGGGCGTTATTATGGCGCGTCAATCCTAACGATAAATTTCGAGAAGAATATAACTGCTTTGCATAATTATCTTTATGGTAACACCTCAAGGGCGAAGTACCCTAAGTTTCAGACGCCAAAAATGGATGACCAGAGACAGTCTACAGGGAGTGCGCCAGCTGGAAGGGTTGACGATAATAGGGGGGCTACTGAGCCAGCGCTTGACCAGGGGCCTGCCGAAGAAGTGGAGCAGACGTCAGAGCCTACGGAACCAACCCGGAGGCCTAGGCAGACAACAGAGCCTAACACTGAACCGACGACAGTTGACCCCATAAGGGGTAGCAGGACGACGACCACGGAACCTGTGGTTATCGACCCAATCCGCGGCACATTGCCCGTGGTTACTGAGGAAGTGCCCCAGTCTGAGCAGCCGCCTGATTCGAGACAAACAACGCCTGATTCCGATTCTGCGTCAAGATCGTCCGATCCTGACCCGGGGCCAGGACTGGAGCCGGAGCTGGGTTCTGTCCAAGGGGCAGGGGAAGCGGCAGGGACCGGAGCAGGGGTAGGGACAGACTCGGCATTGACGAGAGAGCCCGATCCGACGCCTGGAGCGGCGCCTGGAACGTCGCCCGGATCCGAGCCGGCAGCAGAGCCAACGACGATAGACCCAATTCGCGGCGCGTCCACAAGAAGGCCACAGTAGCGACTAAGCTAGGACGCGAGGTATTTTTTACAGGCGGTTGTAAGGCAAACGCAAGGTATTTTTTACAGGGACTAAGCCAGACGCAAGGTATTTTTTACAGGCGGCTGTAAGGCAAACGCAGGGTATTTTTTACAAGAGGCTAAGGCAAACGCAAGATAGATATATGTCTGCAAACGCGATGTAATTATGCATATGAATATATGTTGTTAACGCGAGATAAATATATGCTTGTATTATTTGTTTTCATTAGTATATAATTGACATATAAATAATCTATGTCTTTTTTATTTACCCAAAATGCAATCTCAATTGTTTCGTTATTGCGTTTACAGCAGTTAACGGAAGGCGGGTGACAGATAGCAGAAAACTGACTATGTTGCGAGGAGTTGAACTTCCATGGTAGACAGGGCAAAAGTAGATGTCCTAATTGCAGGGAACATGTACACTATAATCGGGATTGAAAGCGACGAGTACATTCAGAGGGTTGGGCTGTATGTTGACAGAAAGATGAATGAAGTCTTGAAAGTCAACAGCAAGCTCAGCACATCGACAGCGGCGATCCTAACGGCAATCAACATTGCTGACGACTTTTTTAAGGCGCACGAAAGCGAGCTTTCTTACAAAAAGGAAATTGTATCGTCTAAACTCGAAATAGAAAGGCTTGTTAGCGAGAACACAGTCCTTGAGGAGAGAAACGACGACCTGACGGAGAAGCTCAAGAGAATCCAGATCGAGAACGCAAAAAGGGAAGCTGAGCTGTCAGAGCTAAGAAAGAGCATGTCAACCCATAGGCAACTGACAATGGGTTGAGAAGTTTTTGGGATTGATGCGCTATTATGCCTAATGCGCTATTAATGCTTAAAGCACTTTTATGCTTAATGCGCTTTTAATGCGTAATACGCTTCTGGGCTTAGTGTGTTTCTATGCTTTATGCGCTTGACAAACTTAATAGCAAAAATTATTTTTATAAAGAGGTGAGAGTAAATGGGGCCGTTATCATTGGGGGACCTTACGCTGATTGTAGTTTTATTTGTAACCGTTATCGCTGGCTTTTTTCTAATAAGGGCATTGAGCCATTTTGGGGGCATACTTGCAATAATGAAAAAAACTTTGGATAACAATTCCGAGAGCATTGACAAAATGCTAAATGACATACCCAAAATAACTGAGAAGGCAGCGGAAATATCTAGCGACGCGCAGGTTATTGTCTCTGCGTTAAAGGAAGAACAGAAAGTATTGGATGGGACACTGAAGGACATCAGCGAAACTATAGGTGCGGTGTCCACTACAGCGAAAACAATCAACGACGACCTGTTTTCTAAAATTAAAGCCTTGTTCAACGCGCTGGCGCTCCTGGTAAACATTATACTAAAAAAAGCCGGTGCAAAGGAAAACGGCAGTGATGACGATGACGGCACAGACGGCACTGACGGCGGAACGTCAAAAAGAGGGGCAAAGGCGAAGAAAAGGAAGAGAAAAAGGCTGTACCCGAATGCGACGCAATAGTGGCATTATACAATGAATGAAGTGTGGTGTATTATACAGTAAATGAGGCGTGATGTATTATACAGTGAATGTAGTGTGATGTGTGAAATTGAGTATGGTTAATATGAAAGATAGCAAGGTTGAAGTTTATATTGAAAAATGCAGGGATAATGCGTCCATACCGACATATGCCAGGGAAGGCGATGCTGGGATGGACGTTTGTGCCGCCATTGATGCCGATATATATCCAGGGCAGACAAAAATAGTTCAAACTGGGTTGAAGCTGGCAATACCGGAAGGATACGAGATTCAAGTCAGGCCAAGGAGCGGATTGTCGTATAAAACACATCTAAGGATTGCGAACTCTCCGGGGACTATTGACAGTGGTTATCGCGATGAGGTGGGCATTATAATTTCAAACACCGGATTGTGCAGCGGTGGCGGCTCTGGTGTTGACATGCCCCACGAGACAGAGGGCAGGACTGCCAGTGGGGAGATAGGGACCCAGGCTGCCGAGAGAGAGACAGGCCTTCCGACTGTTGTGGGCAAGACAGGCCTTCCTACTGTCGGGAGCGAGACAGGCCTGCAGGCTGCCGAGGAAAAGTTAGGCCCGCTGACTGTCGAGCGCGAGGCTAGCCGTCCAACTATTGAATGTGAGAGGGGTTGCCGGGGTTGCCGGGGTGCCGTGCGCAAGATTCCTGTCTTTGAGCTTTCTGACCCGGAGCTTGAGGAGTCAGTAGAAGTCCACTGCTTGTACAGGCTAAAGACGGGCGACAGGGAGGCGCAACTCGG
>Ga0099364_10015275_pt1 | contig 10132 bp, 1 predicted proteins | sample TergutTh196P3_FD_73070 | JGI IMG/M metagenome (GOLD analysis project Ga0099364, IMG submission 73070) | Microcerotermes parvus P3 segment gut microbial communities from Pointe-Noire, Republic of the Congo - Th196 P3 | ecosystem: Host-associated > Arthropoda: Insects > Digestive system > Gut ...
ACAAAGCGCGCTTGATGGTGTCATGCGGACGATGAATATGACGGAGGCGCAAGCCGCACGTCATTTAGGTTTTCGCCCCGGGATGACGCCTGCTTATTATATGCCTCCGGCCACTCAGACTCCCGACGAACAAGTCCGCCAAGGGCTTCTTAATGCCGGGGTGACAGAAGCGGAAATAACCCCGGAAGTGGTACGCCACGCCGATGCCCTCATCAAAGCGGGGTTCGGAGACCAGCTTACGGGCGCCCCGCTCTTTACCAGGATCGCCAGATACCTGGACATCGTTAAGGACCCGCAGGCGGGGATCAGGGATGTGGCGGACCGAATTGTTGGGGGGCCGCTGGAGAACCGGGGGCCGGATACTTTTGAGAGTGCGGCCGCGGCTATGGTGCAGGCCAACGACAACACAGTTGCCGATTTTGCGCGGCGCATTTCAGAACAAGGGGAAGCCAGGAAATCTTATTTTAAACTTACGCCCACCCAAGGACCTTTGGCCGGCGCGGAAGTTTGGTTGCCGGCAGATATAGTGCGCCATAAAAATAGGAGGCATCCCGATATGACGGATGCCGATCTGAATTTACTGCCGGTGGTTTTGGAAAATATGGAAGCGCGGGAGACGTTAAAGCAAAGGCCGCGATTTGATGGTAAGCCTTTTGCCGGACGAATCAAGGTTGGAAATCAAGCGTATGGTGTTGTCGCGGAAAGTGTTCGGCCGGATAAAGTTTTAATCACTACTTATTTCAAGGATTCTGAAGCGAGGCTTAATAACTGGTTTGAACGGAATACAGATGAAAAGAAGGCCGTCACGGCGCTAGCGGCTCTCTGGCTGTCCCAAGCCCCGGATACCGGGGACGTTTTCCGTGATCGGCCTTCCTCAGAAGGCGCCGCTTCTTCCCCGAGTGCCAGGACTGTTGGCCAGCCAGCTCCCATCGCGGGCCCTCAAAGCGGCGCACTAAATGAGGTTACATTCACACCGCCTGCCGGCAGCACCCCCGGCGTAATGCCCGAGCCTTCAACGAAGGCGAATTTGCGGACCTATGTAACCCCAAATGAGGCTGCGACCCCGCACGCCGGCGGCACCCCCAGCATACCCGAGCCTTCAAATGAAGGCGTATCGCGGGCACTCGCAGCCTCGGAAGAGATATTAACGGATTCAGACGGGACTGTCAATCCTGACGCGCCTTTGAAGCAGAGGGCGCTGCATGGTTCAGGCGTAGCTGGAATAAGAAAATTTGATTGGGACTACCTGGGGACCGGCGAAGGTTTTTCCAATGTGGAGAACGCTGATTTTTGGTTCAGGGAGGGGGCGGGATTTTATTTTACGGAGCCAGGTGGGTTAGGCCCGGAGATAGCGCGGCGTTATGCGGATAATTCCAGAAACAACGTCACTACCGCAACTTTCCCGGATGGGCGGCAATACGAAATAACAGGCACCAACGAATATGGCACGGGTGATCTTCCTTGGATAGATAAAAATACAGGCAAGCGGGTTGAAGACCAGGGTTTAATTTTAGAACTTAATCGGGCGGCGTTTCCTGAAAGGTTTAAGGAGCAAGCGCTTAATAATTTAAGGCGAGACATACGCCAACTTGAACTTGATAAACATTTTGTTTCAGGCGAGGCCACAAGGAGAATAGACAATGAGATAGCGCGGAAGGAAAAGGAGATTGCCGAGCTGGAAGAGAGCGGAAGGCAGATTACCGTAGAACGCACCGGCACGGTTTATCAAGTGGAAATCCCGGAGGACCACGAACTGCTTCAGTGGCGTTCTTCTTTAAAAGAACAACCGAAAAAAGTAAAAACCGCTATAAAAAATTTAGCGAAGCAGCACAAAATTAACACCAAAACAATAGGCCAGGGGCGGGAATTTTATGTAGCTTTGGCTAAGGCGCTGGGAAGCGCTCGCGCCGCGTCGGAGGCTTTCTTAAGAGAGGGGGTTCCGGGGCATCGTTATACGGAAGGTGTTAGAGGGGAAAGCCGCTCTAATTACGTAGTCTGGGATTTGGATCGGATAACGGATGTTACGGAAACTTTCCACCAAGGCGCCGTAAGCGCCAGCCCAAACCGCTACGCCCGCCCCAGCACACAGTTTGTCGGCGAAGGGGAAGACTCCCGAGCCCACGGCTGGGGGCTCTATGCCAAGCTGACAAAGGGGGGTGTGAAGAAAGCCAAAGACCACGTAAATAAGTTTTACAGGGATCGCCTGTCGGGCTATAACGAAGTGCGGAACAATGTAACCGTGACCGTCAACGGCCAGGAATATTTGTCCACCCCCCAAGGGTTGTACAAAAACGGCCAGCAAATTTCCTCCATCATGGGTGTGGAAGCCGACCTCATTTATTATCTAAGGGATAACGACTTTAACCAGAAACGCGCCGCGGCTTCCGTGCGTTCCCTTTTGAATGAATACAAAAACGATTACGCCGACTATGCCTCGCACCCCGACGGGGAAACCGCCGTCGTTCTACAGGAGAGAGAGGAACTTGGCGATGCCATGAACCGCCTTGAACGGGTGGCTGGACTGTTGGAGACTGCGGAAATCAAAACCACGCGGCCGGAACGCCCCGGCCAGGTGCAGTTGTGGGATATTCCCAGCGACAGCACGATGCTCCATGAAGACAAGATGATAAGCGACCACCCGACGCGGATGCAAAGGGCGGTGGCGGCGGCCATCGACCAACTGCACGCCCAGCGCCCGAACCTCATCACTAATATAGACCGCGACGTTACGCTGGAAGAGTTCACGGGCGGGGACTTTTACTGGCGCGTGGCCAGTATCCTGGGCCGCGACCGGGACGCTTCCCTGTTTCTTAATTCCTTCGGCATCGAAGGCATACGCTACGAGGGGGAGCGTGACGGCCCCAGCGCGGTTATCTTCAATGACCGGGCCATCCATGTTTTGGATACTTTTTACCAAAACGTTTTCAGTCCCGAGGGCCCGCCCCGCGCCGGTTTCCGGCGGCTCCAGGATGGCACTCTGAACCTCCTGCGTGGCGCGAACCCCGACGCCTCCACTCTCATCCACGAGAGCCCGCACATGATCATAGCGGAACTGACAGCGCTTTTGCGGGCTGACCAGGTGAGACCCGAGTTCCGGCCGATGGTCGAGGCGGATTTGAATAAGCTCATCGAATGGGGCAGCAGGAACCTGGTTAAGACCTGGCAAGACTTCGACGCCCTGCGCGGCAAGTCTAGCCAGTTCACGAACATCCACGAGCGGGTGGCCAAAGCCTTTGAAGCCTACGTGATGGAGGGTCAGGCTCCCACCCCGGGACTCCGGGGCGTCTTTGACCGCCTGGTCAAGCTCTTGAGCGATGTGTACAAGAGCCTCATGGCCGACCCGTATTTTCGGGATATAAATTTGACCCCCGAGGTCCGTAATGTTTTCGACCGGATAATCCGGTTGGGGGAGACAGGCGATGGACAAAGCTATAGAAACCTTGGTGACGGAAGCCCTCAAGCTGATAGCCGAGGGGCGGCCCTTGCCGGAGAAGCTGGCGCAGCAACTGCCGCCGGAACTTCTGCGGCGGCTCCTGGCCTTGATCCAACAACTGAGGGCCGAGGGCTTGGCCGGGCCGCACAACCGGACGCCGAAACGTATCCTGGCTATGCAGAAAATAATCAACCGCTGGCTCAAGGTGCAGCCCGAGTTGACCCCGGACAGGGCCGCGGCTATGACGCCGGGACAGATGGACGTGGAATCCCTCAATATCCGGCAGGCGAACGCCCAGACGGCTATGGACCAGGGACGGATGCTGGGGGAACTGCGGCGGCAATAGACCCGAGCCTCCTGGAGCGAGGGCCGGACAGCTTCACGGATGAATACGGCGTCACGGAGCCTACGCTCAACGATGGCGAGAACCTCTATGTGAAGGGCGAGGACGGGTATTGGTATTATTACGAAAATAACCTTGAGCCCGACATGTTCAATGTCACGCCTCAAGTAATAACCAACTTGCGGCAGATAGACACACTTGAACGAGTGCTTTCGGAATCCGCGGAACCGACTATTACAGAGACCCCGGAGGACCTGGCGGTCAGGGCGGCGGCTGACGCGGCCGGGCTGTCTCAGGCCGAGCGGCGGGCCTACGAGATGCGCCAGGCCGGCGCGGACGAGACCGAGATGGCCGAGGCTCTGGGAGTGCGGAAGGGTATGCTCCGCCGCCAACTGAAGCGGGCGGACAGGAAGATGGCCGCTTCCCGCGGGGACCTGGAAGCTCAGGATACCGAGGTTCGGGACACGCTCTACCAGGCCGCTATCCGGCTGGACGAGTCCCCGGAGGAACGGGCCGACAGGCTGGACCTGGAGAACCGCCTGCTTCAGGACGGTGAGCGGTTATACCGCCGGGCCCCTGACGGGGAGGTGCTGATCCGCAGGGACGGCACCCCGGTCCACTGGGAGGTACTCCAGGGCGAGACGGCTGACAGCCGCGGAGTACCTGTGACGGAGGCCAGGGACGATGCCCTGGAAACGGCCTGGCGGGAGGACGGCGGGCGGGATGATGTGTTCTTCCAGCCGGGCCGGCCCATGTCGGAAGAGATGGCCGGGGAGATTCTGCGGATTGCCCAGGAGAGGGTTGAGAGTGCTACACTGATGCCGGGTAGAACGAAATCCGCCAGCGCGGACGAGGCAGTCTCCCAGGCGATGGAAGCAGCGCTGGAAGAATGGAATATGTTCTCCGGGGTGGATGTTGATTTCATCCCACACGTCACTGAGGTTATGAATAATGTTATAAGAAAGACAAGGACTACCAATTATTATGGACGGAAAAACCAGCGCCCTTCCAGCTCCAATAAAACAATGTCAGATGATTTAGCCGGGGAAGTGTTGCTCATAGCAGATCGGGAGGCGAAGAAGTATGTAAGAGCGCATCCAGACCGAGCTGGGCGGGTCGATGATTATGCCGCGACAGCATTAGATATAATAATGAAAAAATGGCAGACATTTGAAGGGTCGGAAGCGGAGTTTAAGCCCTATGCTGTCGGAATTGCAAGAAACAGGATAAAGTGGAGCGAGATTGACGAATACCATAAGCGGGGGGGACAAGCGGAACCTAGTTCGTTGGATGCGGCGTTGCCGGGCACTAAGGAGTTTACTTTACTGAATAAAATCGGTGCGGAGGGTATGTCACCCGAAGAGTTACTTACAGCGCCGGCGAGAAAACGCGAAAGGTATGCTTCGCGGGCTCGACGATATAAACAGATATATGAACAACTCAAACAGCTAGTGCCGCCTGACTATGCCGAGGTATTGGACAGAACCCTGCGCTGCGCTGAATATCGCCCGGACGGCGAGCTAGACTATTCAGAAACAACAAAGTCTGATAGTATTCCAGTACCGGGAAGGACACTACGCAGTATTTTTAATGAGATACGAGAGTCTTTCGGAGAGGAAGGTTTAAATGCCCTCTTTCATAGGGTTCGACGTGGACCCGAACAAACTGGCAATCCTGGTGAACCACGTAACAACCGCAGCAGTCTTCGAGGAAATTCCCTGGGCCGAGAGGATGGAATGGCTGTTGAAGACACTAGCGAAGGAGTTGCCCCCGGACGAGTTTCTGAACAACGTAATACCGATGGAAGCCCTGCAATACGCCTGCGCCCGGAACCAGGAAGGGGAGATAGTGATGGACCCGGCGAAAGTTCCGCCGGAAGCGATCTGGTATTCTCTTCTGAAAGCCGGAGGACTTCTGGATACTCCCGAGCCAGCCGCCTCCGAATAGCGCTTATTGACTGGGATGGGCTTAATTGGAATAGAATGGATGCCCAGATTGCTAACGAGCTTGGGTTAGATGGTAAGACAATCACGCGACGCAGAAGAGAACACGCCCCGGAAACAATAGGAAGATTTTATAGGAGCGGCATCGACTGGACTAGACAGGATTGGGGTAGAACAGATTTAGCCATTGCTAAAGACCTTGGAGTAAATCCCAGTTCAGTCGGGATGGCTCGACGGCGTTTAGCGCCTGAAACAGTTAGAGTGAACCTCTTGGACAGTCTTGACTGGGGTTCTGTTGACTGGGAAAAATCTGATTCTGCGATTGCCAGAGACCTGGGGGTAAATTTCAAGACGGCTGCTAGAGCACGCCGTGTATATGCGCCTGAAAGTAAACCTTACCATTGGACTCAAGATGCGGACTGGGCGCTGTCTGATCAAACGCTTGCTAAGCTAAATAATATACAACCGAAGAGCGTAGCTCTCGCCCGCAGAAATCAGCGTAAAATTGACCCTACAATTCCGACCAGCCAGGAGGTTGCCAAGAATCTCCCTGACACTTCCCAGACCCAACCTGACATAACGCCATCTTGGGTCAAGGACAAAGATAAAATAGTCTGGTCCCAGACCGACCAGGAAATAGCGGACAAATTTAAAGTTAGTCGTGCCACTGTATCCGATTTACGGAGCCGGTTGCGAAAGAAAGACCTAACTATACCGGGCAGTCCAGGCAATACTCAGCGTTGGGCTGAATATTGGACCAAACAAAAAATAGATTGGACCAGGCCCAATCAAGAGATAGCCGACAATCTTAAAATTGATGTTGGGCTTGTTGCGCAGCAGCGCGCCCGGCTTCGTAGAACCGACTCCAACATCCCGCGCAGTCCATTGCAACATTGGACCCAGAATAAAATAGAATGGGAGTTATCAAATGCGGAAATAGCTAAACTTTTTGGTGTTACACCAAAGGCCGTAGCCAGCTTTCGTTCGCGGAGCAGAGAATTTGATCCCACCATTCCGGCCAATCCTACAACACGCTGGGATCAGCATTGGACTAAACAAGAAATCGACTGGTCCAAACCCAATTTTGAAATCGCTAAAGAGCTTGTCGCTAAAGAGTATGATGTCGATTCTGCGGCCGTTGGTAGGCGCCGTAGCGAACTCCGCAAAATAGACCCCACCATTCCGCCCAGCCCGCGTCCGCCCAAGCCCTCCGCGGACGACGACTCCGGCACCTTCTACCAGAGCGCCTTCAACCCGGCTCCCGACCCCGCGGATATGGAGTCGGACCTTTCTCAGATTAATGACGCAATCGCGGCCAACGCCCCGGAGACGATTGAACCGGCCAAATACTCTGATATTAAGCGGATGACCCCGGACTTTCTCCGGGTGAACGACGAACGCCTCCAGGCCGCTGGGCAATACTGGGCCACGGACCAGCGCACGGCCCGGCCGAAGTTTAACCCGGTCCATGAGCTGAAGAACTGGAAGGACCTCGGCACCCGCACTCGGGCCAAGATGGAGGACTCGGCGGCTTACTTCCACAAGTGGGCGGCCAATTTCTATGGCACTGAGGATAACCCTCTCAGCCGGGCATATAAAAACATCGCCCCAATGGAGAAGGCCACCCTAACCGGCTTTGAGCGCGATGCTTTGAACCCGGCAGTGCGGGCCTTCGAGCGCGTCGCCAAGGAAACCGGCCTCCCGGTGACTGAGGTGGCCAGGCTGGCCGGGGAAGCCGCCTCGGCCTACCATGCCTTACATGAGGAAGCCCCCGCCCATCGGGAGCGGCTGGTCAAAGCGGTGGAAGAAGCCGCGGCCAAGCCCGACAACACGAGAAACCGCCAGGCCCTCCAGAAAGCCAGGGCCGAGCTGGATACCCATGACGCCTACCAGGCGGCCGAGGACGCTGCCGTGGGCGAAGCCTGGGCCGGGGAGAAGCCGCCAGTGGCCGGAGGTCTCAGCAACGCCGCCTGGCGGCAGGTGTGGGCCCACATTGAGAACACCCTTGGCCGGGAGAACACCGACCAACTGGCGCGCCTCATAAGCGACGGCTTTGAAAAAATCCTCCAGGGCCGGCTAAAGGCCGGCACCTTGCTCCGCTCAGAAATGAAGGACTGGGCCCCCCACACCCGCTTCGTCTCCCTGATGACCCCGCAGCAGGCCGCCCAGGCCCTAGAAAATGGCGACAGCATTTACAACCCCGGCCGGAGGGACTACCTGCGCGAGGGCGCCGTCACCCAGGCCCAGGACGCCTGGAGCCTTTTGGTGGCGGAAGCCAAGCGGGCGGCCACGGAGATAGCCCGTAAGGATTTTGATTCCGAGTTCAACCTGCATTTTAAAAACATGCAGAGCACTGGTAACACCCACGGCTTGCACCGCTACGATATGGACTGGGCGAACCGGCACTATAACGACCCCCGGGCTCGGAGAAGATTGCAACTGCCGGGGCATATTATCCGGGACAAGTATGTCAACCGCAAGACCGGGAACGTGGAGACCAAGACCTACAAGCTGGCCTTCGTCCCGGACGAAGCCCTCTCAGCAGAGGATGTGGAACTCTTGCGGCACAGCCTCGCCGAAGTCCAGCCCGCGGCGGGGGTCCTCAAGCCGCTCCAGTGGGCCACCAGGACCATGGGGCTGTTCTACACCAAGCCGCGCCCGCTCTTTTCACCGACCAATATGGTCCGCGACTTCGGCGAGCGGATGACGAACCTCCTTGGCCGGGGCGGCTACTTGATGCCGGACGGAAGCCGGCTCACCGGGGGACAGGTGGTCAGGGAGATGCTCAAGCTGGGCACCACCGGCGAGTTCCTGGCGGCCTACGGCAACCATTGGAGGGGTGGGAAACCGGGAACCGGACACTACGACCGCCTGATCCAGGAGTTCAACGAGCGGGGCATGAACTACAATGTCCTGGGGTTATTAAATGACCTCAGAGATCAGACCAACAAGACCATGCACCCGGAGACCAAGGGCCGGTTTAAGAAGGCCATGGAAGCCGTCGGGGTTTCCAAGGCCAGTAAGATTCTGGACAAGTACAATGACCTGTTCAATGCCCTGCCAGGCTTTACCCAATATGCCGCCCTGCGGAACCTGGGACTAAGCCCCAAGGATGCCAGCGCGCATACCCTGGACTTAATGAACTACTATAAGAGCGGGGAGTGGTCGCCCAACGCCTCGGCCTTCTGGGCCTTCTTCCGCCCAACAGTCCAGAGCGGGGTCAACATGATCCGCACCTTAGACCCCAGGGGCAAAAGCTGGGGGGACCGCTGGCGTATCGCCACCCTGACCGGTGGCCTGACCATAGCGGCCTTCACGCTTATCGGTATGCTGCGCGGCCAGGCCGGGGACGATGACGAAACCGGGGAAAACTACTGGGACGCTCTGCCGATGGAACAGCTCGGCCGCTACATCCCCCTTTTCGCCAATGACGGGAGCCACTTCAAAGCACCTTTGAGCTTCGGGATTCCCCGGGTCGTCTGGACCGGGGCCAATGTCATTGACCGGGTTGGACGCGGGCTGATGGACCCGAGCGATGGCGGCCGGTATTTGGTTAAATCCGTGATAGAGCAGTTGGTGACTGACAATTCCCCGATCTATCCCTTCCTGGAATCTCCCCCGTCCTGGTTCTTCCAGACCTTCATGCCCCAGCCGCTTCGGCCTCTCCTGGATGTGGGTATGAACAAGACGGCTTTCGGTTCAAGTTTCCATTCCGCAGCAAGAGGCCGGGGGTTCACCTCTATGACCAGGGCCGCAAGACCACACCCAGCAACTGGCACGTCATGGCCAAGAACCTGTACGAAGCGATAGGCTACGACATGACCCCGGAGAGTCTGCGATATATTTTCAACGCCTATCTCATGGGGCCGCTCCAGGGCATCATGAGCGCGATGGAGGCTGACAACTTCTACAAGCCGGCTTATGAAAGCAACCGCTCGGCCATGGGGCCTGGAGTCACGGCCATAGGCGGAAGCATATTGTACAGCGCCCCGCAGAATATAGCCCAGATGCTGTTCAGTTCCACCAAGCGGAAACTGGAAGATGAGTTTCTGCGGCGGGGCGTGAAAGTAAGTCACCCGGATAATAAGTCTGATGAGAAGATATCTTTTGCCACTCGGAACATGCGGAACGCCGGCATGACCGAGGAACAAATCTCTCAATACAAGACCATCCTGGAAGCCGAGGCTGAGTTGAACAAGCTGGATAATGAGTTCAGGAAGAAGCGCGGTCCGGTGAAATGGACGGACGAGGCGGCAATGAAAAGACTCTCCGAGGAATATGTACAGAAGCGCCAGAAAATCCTGGCGGACGCCGCGAGGAAAATATGATCATCCCCATCCACTACCACCAGCCCGAGATAAGGCTGCGCCTGACCGGCCAGCCGATGGACAGGGACCATGTGCGCCTGGTCAT
>Ga0099364_10015276_pt1 | contig 10132 bp, 13 predicted proteins | sample TergutTh196P3_FD_73070 | JGI IMG/M metagenome (GOLD analysis project Ga0099364, IMG submission 73070) | Microcerotermes parvus P3 segment gut microbial communities from Pointe-Noire, Republic of the Congo - Th196 P3 | ecosystem: Host-associated > Arthropoda: Insects > Digestive system > Gut ...
TGCGTCAGGAAGGAGTTTCAAGAGTTAAAGCCTTTTTATGTGGTTCAATGACCGGAGTAGTAGAACCTGTTTTTGGATTTATCGCTGTTCTTTTGGCAGTATGGGTCGCACCATTTATGCCGTGGTTTTTGTCCTTTGCCGCCGGTGCAATGATTTATGTTGTTGTTGAGGAATTAATTCCAGAAGCCAATATGGGCAAACATTCACATGCAGGAACAATGGGAGTCATAGCAGGTTTTTTGGTTATGATGATATTGGATGTTGCCCTTGGGTAGATCTTATTATAATAAAACTTATAAAACCCAGAAATAATATTCCTATAAGTAATAAAATTGCTTTACCTTCTGTAGAATGATAAATATATGGCCATATAAAATTATCCGCACTTCCTGTTTTTGACCAAACAGTATTCCATTTAGTTATTTCCCATTTATCATTTATGTTAATAAATTCTAGTATATTTCCACTATGATAATCAAAATAATAAACATGAGCAATTCCATTTGAATAAAATAATACTTTCAAATTATCTACATCATCAATCATATTTGTCATTTTATACAGTTCAACAAATTCTGTACCGTATTTTATGGTCAAAATTTCATTTTTAGTATAAGAAATAATCCAAAGAATGAAAAATAATAAAAAAATGCTAATGAATATTATCTTGATTATTTTCACACTTTTTTTCCATTACGAAATCAGTATCTACATTCATATTTAATAATAATCACTCCTTGTTAATTCTCTAATTTCATTATTTGGAAATATTAATACTATATTATTATCATCAATAATTTGAACTTCCCAATATTCAATACTTTCAATTATTTCATAATTGTGTTCTCTATTAATATAGTTTACCATATTCATAGTAATAATGTTATCATTTAATTCCCATGTGCCCTGTGATGTGAAATTTGATTCTTTAAAACCAATAGAAAACTCATAATTTGGTTCAAACATAAAAATATGACTTGGATTCCTAATGTTATCCCACCAACCAAATAAAGTAATTGCATCTGCAGGAAATTCTTTTGAAAGATATCCTCCAAATAACCATTCTTCTCTAAATCGTATTTTATACCAATAATCAGTTATATTATCTATTGTCTCTGTGTTACTTGTTCTAGTGTCAAAAACTAATCTTTTACCAAATAAATGTGTACCCTGTATTTCTCCATCTAATGATGGCATAGACCTTATACGTAAACCATTATTTGCAGTAACATACATTATTACAGAATTCTCTACAAATTCTATTATTTCTACAATATCTAATTCAATATCATTATGATTAATAATATTATTTTCTTCAGAAATATTTTCAGGTACAATTATTTCTTCAATATTTCTATCATCCGGATAATAATAAAATGTTCGAGTATTTCTATTACAAGATAATAAAACTATTAATAATAATATGCTATAAATTATTTTCATAACTTTTGGAAATTTCAATAATCATATCTTAAATATGCCTCATTTAAACTATTAGGAAATGCTATTTTATTTCCAATTTTCCCACGCATCTGGCGTATGGTTAAAAGGTCGGTGAGAGTCTGGGTAGGATGATGATGCCCGCCATCAACGGTATTTTTTACAGGGACAACGGAAGAACGCGAAGCCAAAAGTGCAGAGCCTTCTTTTGGATTGCGCATAACGATTGCATCAGTATAGCATGCCACAGTGCGTATTGTATCTGCAAGACTTTCTCCCTTGGTAGAAGAGCTGGAGCCGGGTTCAGCAAAGCCCAAGTTACTGCCTCCAAGACGAAGCATTGCTGCCTCAAAAGAAAGCCTTGTCCTGGTGCTGGGCTCAAAAAAAAGCGTTGCAAGAAGCTTCCCCCTGCAGATTTCCTTGTAATCTTCCGGTTTCTCCTCAATTTTCCCCGCCAGAATAAAAAGTTCCTCCATTTCTTCAGTGGAAAAATCCGTAGGCTCAATTAGATGCCGCCCCTTTAACATAAAACCTCCCTAAAACTTGTTACGGGCATAAAAAAACCGCCCCACAGGCGGTTAAAATTTTAAATAAATATCACGGCTATTGAATGCGCAAATTGTCCGGTTTTTATTTAAGCTCTTCATAATTAAGACATTTTACTACAGAAGGCTAAAAAGGTGCAAGTGGTAAATTCTACATTTATTTTTTTGGGTTGATGATCTTAAAGCGTCCTTTACTATCTTCCATATTCACCAGACAATAATCCGTGATCTTCATTATCTGTCATAACTGTTATAATATCTCCATATTCTCTACTTTCTAATTTTTTCTATAATTTCCTATAATATTATTCTTGTTAAAATAAAAACTATTATAGAAATAAAAATACAAGATATAAAAATTTTAAATAAAAACCTTGCCTGCTCCAAAAGCCATTTCTTAATTCTTGTTTTTATTCTATAATCTTTAACTAAAGATTCATTTTCTATTTTTGTTTCATTCTTATTTTTAGTATATATAAAAACTACAATTATCCCAATAAAAATAATAACCAAAATTGGCAGTAAATCAAACAAACTATGTATCATAATATCTCTCCAATTATATTTTTCAATAAATTATTCATATACATTACAATTATTATTGATTTCACATTTTTCTTATTTCAATATTTCCTGATCCCGGGAAATTATTCCAATTATAAAATTCTACCGGTAATATATCATTTAAACCATTGGTAAAATACATGTACAATCCCCTATTATTTTCAATGTAACCAAATAAAATTGAAATACTAATTTCTTCTATTTTAACAACTCCATTTGTAAATCTATTCCCTCCCGGTATAAATCCCTCAATTATTATGTTTCCGGAAATTTCAACTACTCTGGTAGATTGAAACGTTTCCAGAAAGTTTCTTAAATAATCACCCAGTAAATCTTTTACTATTTCTATATCATAATAATCTGAAAAAATTAAGTTAAGCTTCTTTTGGTCCGATAATCTTGCCCATTCCATATGATCATTAAAATATCTTGTTTCCAAAAATTCCGGCCAAGCGTCTACCTGAATATTTATTTCAGGAGACTTTGGAGTACAAGACAAGCAAAAATGTGAAGAGAGAATTAATATAAAAACTATTGCCTTTTGCATTTCTCTTACAACTTATACTTTGCAACCACTTCACCATCAATTACACGACCATCTTCTTCAAAACCGTATAATGCAAATACACTTTTAGATACTATATTTGTAGGCTCGTAAGATACATAACAATATGAATCCTCATCATCTTTTGGTGGGAAGTAGCCATACATGACAAAACCCACCATTATACCATTTTCGTAAACTGCGTAAGGTACCGCGATATTGCCCTTACCAGTCTCTGCGTAGGCTTTGTTTTCGTCATAAGCCTGTGCAAGACTAATGGCATTGCTTGCTACAAAATTATTCTGTTCAGGCAAGACTTCAAGTGCTATGCACTCTTTCATATTGTCATCCAGAATTGATATTTTTTTAAGTTCTATCATAATTTTTCTCCAGCGTTTACCCTTTGATATATGCTGTTGTTTTTTTAGTAACTTAATCTAATCCAGGTTCCGTTACAATTACTCAAATCAGTACCAGTACAACCACTTATTTGAAGATTACCATTGACAATATGGATAGTTTCCACCCCTGTCCAGTCACGATTATGAGCTAATGATATATGATAGTTATCGCCAGATACTCTATCAAGCACCCAAATACCATTTTGATGACTGAGATTATAGTTTCTGGCGCTAATGGTTAAGGTATTTCCCAGCCTTCCTTCCATTTGCCATATTCCTCTAAATTCTTCAGGAAATTCCGGAGCTGAAGGATATAATGTAGCGCACCCTGTAATTAAAAAAATTGTCATTACTATGATTACAAAAGTAAAAATAAATCCATTTTTATTTTTCATAAATCTCTCCTTTAATTTAATTTACCAATGTTAATTGGTTTTATCAAGTGTTTAATTAAAAATCCTAATCTAATGGCATATAACGTAAAGTTTTATTCTCTTACTCGCAATTGAAACAATTTTACCTTTTTCTATATTTTCCAATACTGGGGTTTTCACTATCATAATTAAGACTATCATAATGAAATATAAGCAATGTACCTCTTTCAAGTAATTCTATGTCATGTATTTGTTCAAGGAAAGAAAAGTCACTACTATCCGTTTGCAATCGATTACCATCTCTTAACTGCCATGTTATTTGTATACCTTCCGTTCCATCAGCTCTAATATACAAAATACCGGTTCCATCACTAAATTGTTCAAATTTTGGGAAAGGGGCTGCGTTTATGGCTTCTTCTAATATCCAAATCCCTACCAGGTCCCTTTCAATTATCCTTGAACTACCGGCTCCACAAGCAATAATCATTGTAGATATAAACAATATTATCAATATCTTAAAAAAGTGTTTTTTATTTTCCATTATTATTCACCAAAATAATTAGCAGGATCAACAAATTCTGAATTTAATTGTACTTCATAATGGAGATGAGGTCCTATTGATATACCTGTATTCCCTATATATCCAATAATATCACCTTGTTGAACATAATGTCCAACAATCACCCGGAAGGAAAGCATTTGAGCATAACGGGTGATAAAACCTTGGTTATGCTGAATTATAACATTGTAGCCAAACTGATTATCATAGTCTGCAAAAACTACTTTACCATCTGCTGTTGCTACAACAGGATCTCCCTGTCTAAATGTAGATATATCAATTCCGTTATGAAAAAACCCTTCCCCGGTAGAAGAAAAAAGATCATAAAATATGTTACAATTTTTCTAATAATGTACATATTTAAATATTGAAAACCTATCGTTCATTAACCAATATATTCTTTCATTAAAGATACCCCGGCCTATTCAACCTTAAACACAGAGACCTCTTCAAAGAGTGTTTCTATATGCTCCTTGGTCTTTTTGCTGATGTCGTACACAAGCAAAATTGCCTTGTTAATGCTGTCTGCGCCAAGGGCCATTTCGTTCATGCCGCGAGAGATTTCTCCGCTCATGCTTTCCAGATTCTTGCTCTCGTTTATTACTTCGTTACTGCCCTTGAGCATTTCTACTGATCCGTCTTTTACCTTTTGGGTTTCCTCATTCATTTGAGAAACTGCCTGGAGTATGGTTTGGCTGCCCTGTCCCTGCTCTTCCATGGCAGTGCGTATATGTGTTTCCTGTGTAGATACGGTTTTTACTCTTTCTTCAATGACACCAAACTTATCTAAAACTGCATTTGTTGATTCTGTGATAGTTTCTATTGCGATTTGTATCCTTTGTAGCACTTCAGAAATTGTTTTTGACTGAGCAGCAGAATCGGTGGCAAGTTTTCTAATTTCTCCTGCAACAACCGCAAAGCCCTTACCTGTTTCTCCTGCATGCGCTGCTTCAATGGCAGCATTCATTGACAAGAGGCTGGTCTGGCTGGCAATGTTTTCCATAACGCCGTTAATTTCAAGGAGCCCTTCTGATTCCTTTGCAATCTGCATAATGTCCTGTGAAACTTTTTGTATACTGCCGCGGCCTTCCTCCGATTCCTTGATAAGTTCATCAACATTCTCTGCATTGCGGACAAGGGTCTGGGTGACACTTTGAATATTGGCAAGCATTTCTTCTATTGCCGATGAAGATTTTGATACGCTTGCACTTTGAGCCTCGACATTCATCCCAAGCTTTTCAATATTAGAACTTACATTCCTCATTGTTGCATGGCTTTCTATAACAGAATCGGACTGTGAACCTACCTTGTTTTTAATTTCCTGTATAGAAGTAGTAATCTGATTTACTGCCCCTGCCGTCTGCTGCATGTTAGACGCAAGTTCATTCCCTATGTTGTGCAGATTGCCGGACTCTCCTTTAATAACAACAATAAGGTTTTTAATTTTATCAAGGGTAAGGTTAAAATAATTTGAAAGTTCGCCAATCTCATCTTCCCTATCAACATCAATGCGCCTTGTAAGATCTCCCTCTCCAAGTGAAATCTCCTTTAAAATAAAACTTATATGATTAAGACGTGAAAAGATCATCCTTAAAAACATTAAAAGAAGTGCAAGACCCAATATTACAGAAACTCCTCCAATAATGAACTGCATAATCTGCCCTCTCCTGATGGAGTTATAAAGAGGTTCACCGTCAAAGTCGCAGCCTACAAGCCCTACAATTTCGCCTCTGGAATTCCATATGGGAGTGTAAACAGAGATAAGCCAGCCCCAGTCTTCCTGATAGGAAAGCCTGGCTGTTTCGGTAGTTCCGTAACGCAGGGCCCTGAAAAATGCATCATCATAATAATCACTATCTTCTTCGTCCCCAAGGTAGGAAAATTCCTCTTCGTCGTCAGGTTCGACACTTCCATCAATAATGTACATCCACATTTGATTCCAGATATTGCCGCCTGTGGGTCCCATAGTGTAAAGGTACATGGCACCGGAAGCCAGCTTTAGATCAAAAAGCTTAAGCCTGGTTTCTTCATAAAAAGGATCGTCTTCATCCAGGGTACGAACAAGTCTCTCAAAGGAATCCCCATCAACAAGAGAAGCCGCCCTTTCTACAAGGTATATACCCTGGACAGCAAAAGCTTCCTCTACAGACCTTGATAACTGCTCTATGCCAAGAAAGGCAGATACAAGAATTAAAGCGATGATAAAAGCTGAAAAAAATACGATGAATTGTAATTTAAGAGAATGAATTAGTTTCATTAATCCAGTATACAGTAATCTGAATATCACAACAAGTATTGCAATTATCATGAAAAAGTTATATAAATAGAACATTATGGAAAAACAAATTACAAAAGCACCAAATATTTTTCTGGCATTGGTAATTGGCAATAGATATTATGGGATTACAAACCTGAACGAAAGGGCAAGGTATATGACCATGAACGGCATATTCTCTGTCGCAATGATACCCCTCTTTCTATTTGGCTTCTTTGGCCTTGAAGACGATATAGTAAGGGCATCAATAAATTTCGGCATAGTCGGCGTTTGTCTGCTTTCATTGATTTTAATGCGGACAAGAATGTCTTTAAAAATCCTGCCTATAATTCCGGTTTCACTTTTTGGACTTTACTGTTTATTTCTCCTTTACAGCGGAGGACAGCATTTATGGCTGGCGGTATGGTTTTTTGCCTTTCCCCTTATTTCAATTTTCCTTTTACAAATGCTAAGAGGAGTAATAGGGTCTATACTTGGAATTATTGCAGCCTCTGTAATGCTCTATGTTCCGGATATCTCACCAATTTATGAAATTGATAGTCAGATAAAATTCAGGTTCATTGCAGGCTTTGTCTTCATTCTTCTTCTTACCATGCTGTTTGAATGGATCAATATCCTAAAAGATAAAAAAGAAGAAAAACTGAATGAAGAGCTTCTTTATGAAAGGGATAACCTTGTAAAGGAAATAGATAAGGCAACAAGTGAAATTTCAGGTCATTTAGACAAAGCAACTGCTGACAGCAGGGAACTTAACAAAGTAATAATGGAATCTTCTGCCTCACTTTCTTTGATAAGTGAACACATGGAGGCAGCCCAGCAGGAGACAGGTACTCAGCTGATTTCAGTTGATCAAACTTCTGAATATGTAACGAAGATCGTTGAGTCCATTAATAATCTTGAAGAAGCAGTTGGTCTGCAATCCTCACATATTTCAAGTTCATCTTCTTCAATAGAAGAGATGGTTGCAAATATAGACTCTATACGCTCTGTGTCCAAAGAGATAAGCAAAACAGCAGAAACCCTAAGCCACTCCTCTGCTTCCGGTAATTCCATGCTGCAAAAGCTTGCAGAAGAAGTAGAGCATCTGCATGAAAGGTCAGAGATGCTTCAGGAAGCAAATATAATAATTGAAGACATCGCCGCAAAGACAAGTCTATTGGCAATGAATGCTGCAATTGAAGCCGCCCATGCAGGTGAAACAGGAAAGGGTTTTGCCGTTGTAGCCGGCGAAGTAAGAAAGCTTGCAGAGCAGGCCGACAAGGAATCGAAAAGTATATCCGAAGAAATTACAAAAATGGAAGATTCTATAGAGAGCATAAGCAGTGTTACCGAAGAAACAGTTAAATCCATGAACCTTATCTTTAACGAGATAAATTCTCTTGACAGGGCTTTTTCTCAGGTAAACAATGCCGTTGATGAGCAGGCAGTGGGAGGCGCACAGATCCTTACAGCCCTTAAATCAATAAAGGACGAAACAGAAAGAGTTAAGGACGGCAGCATAGACATACATTCAAAGAGCAGCTCCATATCAAACGAGATGCAAAAGCTGCAGCAGATTTCAGTTAACGTTACAAATATGGTTAACGAAGTAAACGAAGCAAGCAAGAGAATAACAAAGATTCTTGACGACGCCAAAACAAAGATCTCCTGAGCAAGCGTTATGCGCTATATATTAACGTGCTTTTTATATGTAACATTCTGGGTAGCTCTTCATCTTGGAATTACCCTGTTGTTTACAGAACTGCCAAAGGGATTACGAAAACGCATTTTTAACAGTAAAAACAGGTTTTTTAAGGTTTCCAAAAAGGAAATGAGGTTTTACAAAAAGATACGCCTCCCAAAGTGGAAGGATAAACTCCCCCAATTTAACCCGCGCTTTAATAAAAAAGAACTTCCGGAAACGGTAACAGACGAATATATAGAAGAGTTTATTTATGTTACATGCAAGGCAGAGAGCATTCATTACACGGCAATAGTTCTTGGATATTTATCCATCTTTTTAACAACACTTACGCCTAACGTAGAATTATGGCTTGCAGTTCACACCTTTTTTGGATTTGTCTGCCTTTTTTGCAATTTACCCTTTTCAATGATACAGCGCTACAACAGGCACCGCCTCTTAAGCTTTTTAAGGGCTAAACAGAAGCGTTCTGTATCACAAGCAGATGTCTTTCTTCGTTTAGAAAAGGAACAGCAAGCGGTATAGGCGAAACTTTACAAAGCTCACCTATTTCATTTATTTCCTTATCTATAGTTTCGCGCCTTCCCTTGTAAGCTCCTATAAATCCGCAAGGACTCAAAATAGAAGAAAAAGTTTTTATCAACTCTTTGTCAATATTTTTAAAAGCCCTAAACACTATTATGTCAAAACTATTTTTAGACGAACCCTTGCGAACAAGCTCATCAAGATCGGCTTCCAAAACCTTAACATTGCCCAAACCCAGAAGCGCAATACAGTTCTGCAAAAAGCCGCTCCGCCTTCCCATGCGCTCAACCAGAGTGAACTCCCACTCCGGCATGAATATCGCAAGGGGTATGCCCGGCAGGCCTGCCCCGGAGCCAATGTCTGCAACTCTGAGCGCGCCGCAGGAGCCGGCGGGATCACCGCCTTTCGCAGCATTGCTGTTAGCGTCACTTTTACCGGCTCTGCCGCCGCTTGCTTCGCTTTGCGCAACATTCTCACACAGCGGCACATTTCCCGCTCTGCCGACGCAGGAGCCGGCACCTGCATCACCTTTCGCAGCATCACTGTCAGCGCTACTTTTACCGTCTCTGCCGGCGGCGAGCGAACGCAACATGCCCAGTGGCGCAAGGCTGTCCAGGATGTGTTTAACTATTAGTTCGCGGCGGCTATCGACCTTTACAAGGCCATAAGCGGGGTTAAAGAGCTCTATCTCAGCGATATAGGCATTTAGCAGGTTTATTGCCTTACGCCCTATTCCGGGCACAAGATTTAAGTTTTCAAGCCCTTCTTCAAGTAACCTTTCCTCCAAAACATCACCTTTCATCCAAGCCGGCCTCTCAAGACGCCGCCAAAGTCATCATCTTTCACCTAACGTCGCCGCCTAACACTACCATCTAACGGAAGAGAGACTGTATCTCTTTGGCATAACGCACATTGATTTTGTGACGGAGCGGCTCAAGCTTAGCTGAAATTTCCACTATGGGTTCAAAGGGTTTGGCTAAAAGTTTAAACTTATAAACCCTCTCAAAGGTCTTAAAACCCTCTTTTGCGCTTACAAGGTTTGATATGTCATTGGCAATAATTTCCATTATTTCCGGCTGCTGCAGTAAGAGCTCATAGTCTACTATGGGGATATTGTGTTCCTCGGCATAGCTCATAATGGCATCCTGCACAGGCACAATAAGAGCTGCAAGGTTTTTCTGATCCTGACCCACCACCATGCACTGGTTTATTCTGGGGCTTTCC
>Ga0099364_10015277_pt1 | contig 10132 bp, 7 predicted proteins | sample TergutTh196P3_FD_73070 | JGI IMG/M metagenome (GOLD analysis project Ga0099364, IMG submission 73070) | Microcerotermes parvus P3 segment gut microbial communities from Pointe-Noire, Republic of the Congo - Th196 P3 | ecosystem: Host-associated > Arthropoda: Insects > Digestive system > Gut ...
AACCGCATAGTGAGTGGGGGCTACAATAAAAAGACGGGGACTGTTGCGGCGGGCGGGTATATATGGCATACGACGGGCAGCGGCAAGACTTTGACGAGCTTCAAGACGGCGCAGCTTGCGACCGGGCTTGAAGGTGTTGACAAGGTGCTGTTTGTGGTTGACCGCAAAGACCTCGACTTTCAGACCATGAAAGAGTATGATAAGTTTGCCAAAGGTTCCGCGAACAGCAACAACAGCACAAGAATCTTGACTGAACAACTCACAAAACCAAACGGTGCGCTGCTTTCTATACGGGGTGATAATAATGAACCTGTGACAAATCAGCCAATAGTTGTGACTACCATACAAAAGCTTGACGTGTTTGTACGTAAAAACAAGACTCACGATATTTATAAAAAACACGTCGTAATAATCTTTGACGAGTGCCACCGTTCGCAGTTTGGCGAAATGCACCGTAAGATAGTAAAAGCGTTCCACAATTATCACATATTCGGATTCACTGGTACGCCAATATTTCCGAAGAATGCGGGAACGGGCGGTAATCCATTACTGCGGACTACAGAGCAGGCGTTCGGCGACAAGTTGCATACATATACGATTGTGGATGCGATTAACGATGAGAATGTGTTGCCGTTTCGCATTGACTTTATTGACACGGTAAAGCAAAAGGATGAAATTGTAGATAAAGATGTTAGGGCGATTGACATTGACAGGGCAATGAGCGCGCCTGAACGTATCCGTAAGATTGTCGCATATATCATTGAACACTTTGATCAAAAAACAAAACGTAATTCCTCATATTCTCTCAACGGTCAGCGTGTCGCGGGTTTTAATTCGATTCTTGCAGTGTCCAAGTCTTCTATAATTGAGGGAAGGAGAATCTCTCCTGTTCAGCTTTACTACGAGGAATTCAAAAAACAGCTTGCTGAAAAGAATAAAAACCTGACGATTGCGACCATATTCAGTTACAGCGCCAACGAGGATGACCCGGAGGACGCTTTGCCTGACGAGGAGTTTGAGAATGACAGGCTCGATCAATCCTCCCGCGATTTTCTCGAAACGGCTATACAGGATTACAACAGCATATTCAGTACGAATTTCGATACATCCTCTGATAGATTCCAGAATTTCTATAAAGACCTCTCGCAACGTGTAAAAAACCGAGAAGTCGACTTACTCATCGTAGTCAATATGTTCCTAACTGGTTTCGACGCGACCACGCTCAATACGTTGTGGGTTGACAAGAACCTGAAACTGCACGGGCTGATACAAGCATATTCCCGCACCAACCGCATACTCAACAGCGTCAAGACCTTCGGCAATATTGTGTGTTTCCGGGACTTGAAACAAGCCACAGATGACGCTATCGCCCTGTTCGGTGACAAGGACGCGGGCGGCATAGTACTGCTCAAAACTTATGATGATTATTATAACGGGTTCGACCATAATGGAGAATACAAGCCGGGGTATGTGGAACTTATAACGGAGCTGACGAATCGGTTCCCGCTTGGCGAGCCGATAATCGGCGAGGAGGCCAAGAAGGATTTTATCCGATTGTACGGCGCGATACTACGGCTTAGGAACATACTGACAGCATTCGATGACTTCGAGGGGAACGAAATACTGAGCAGCAGAGATTTTCAGGACTACCAGAGCGTATATATCGACCTATATCAAGAAATACGCCCGAAGGTTGATGGTGACAAGGAAAATATCAATGACGATATTGTATTCGAGCTTGAGCTGATTAAGCAAATCGAAGTCAACATTGATTATATCCTCATGTTGGTGGAACAGTATAACGCGTCCAACCGTGAGGATAAGACCATACTGGCGGCTATCAACAAAGCCGTAAATTCGAGTATGGAGCTTCGCAGCAAGAAGGACCTGATTGAAGGGTTCATCGCCCGTATTAACGTGGACGGTAGAGTTGATGATAGCTGGCAGAGATTCGTACATGAGAGGAAAGAGGAAGATTTATCCGCGCTGATTGCCGCTGAGAAGCTGAAAGAGGAAGAAACACGGCGCTATATTGACATCGCCTTCCGTGACGGGATGCTGAAGACCACGGGGACAGACATTGATAAGATATTGCCGCCTGTGTCACGTTTCGGCGATGGCAACCGTGCCGAGAAGAAGCAGGGTATTATTGATAAGCTGTTAGTTTTCTTTGAGAAGTATTTGGGGTTGGCATGATTATGTTCAGTACTTATTTTCTCTGACATACGATATTGCTTACTATAATCCCTAGTTACCTTCCGACATAATCATCCAGCACTTCCATCATTCTGCAATAGTCCAGCGGTTTGCCGATGTGTCCGTCCATGCCTGCCGCGAGGCAGCGATCCACATCTTCATTGAATACATTGGCGGTCATGGCTATTATCGGGATTGTTTTCGCTTGAGGTAATGTCAGTGAGCGTATGCATTGCGTGGCTTTGTAACCATCCATTTCCGGCATTTGAACGTCCATGAGTATCATTTTGTATTTTTCGGGCGCCCTGCAAAACATACTGACTGCTTCGCTGCCGTTTTCCGCGCAGTCAATTTCAAGCTTAGTATCTTCAAGCATTGCAAGGGCTATCTCACGGTTTATTTCAATATCTTCCGCAAGCAGAATACATTTTCCGCTGTAATCGGGGATATTCGCGCGGATATCCGCAGATTGGCGGTCTTTTCCGAAATTCTCATTTATGATATCAGTTGCAGCGGATTGAGACAGCGGCGTTTGAACATTCACCGTGAAGCAGAATGTTGACCCTTTTCCAAGCTCGGATTCAACCCATATCTTACCTCCCATCATTTCTACAATGCTCTTTGAGATCGACAGGCCAAGCCCCGTACCTCCGAACTTTCGGACTGTGTTGCTTTCCGCCTGTTGAAAAGAAGTAAACAGCCGGGCTTTTTGTTCAGGGCTGATCCCTATCCCTGTATCGGCTACTTCAAATTGTATCTTATAGATGCCATCGCTCTCATCAATAAGTTTTGCTTTGAGGGAAATGAAACCGCCTTCGGGCGTGAATTTCACAGCATTTCCCAGCAGGTTTGTCATAATCTGCACCAAACGCTGGTCATCGCAAATCAACGTATTCGGTATGTTTTTGTCAATAACCACGGATAAAGTCTGGTGTTTTTCATCCATTCGGAAATTTACGACATTTATTGCTCTTTGAACTATTTTCTCAAAAATGAACTCCCCCGTGGTAAGCTCGAATTTATTTGCCTCTATCTTAGACATATCTAAAATGTCGTTTATTATGCCCAGCAAATGGGTTGAGGCTTCCTCTATTTTGTTGAAACAGTAATTCTTGCGCTCTATGTCTGAGGATGTTTTTCCGATACCGGTCATGCCTATCACCGCATTCATGGGAGTGCGTATTTCGTGGCTCATATTTGCAAGGAAATTACTCTTGGCGCGGGTCGCTTCTTCTGCCTGCACATTCGCGTTGTGCATCTGCGTGATGTCATGCGCTAATATCAATATTCCGCTCAGGTCGCCATTATCGTCAAATGTGGGCGAAAGCCTTATCGAGAAATAAAACGCCTGCTTATCCCCATCCTTGATCAAGCGGTTGTAAAGCCTTGTATCGAAGGAATAGGCTTCCTCTGTTTTTAACACATCCATCAAACCCGTTTCCAACTCCCGCTCAAAATCCTTCCCAAACGCGTCGTTGACGATATCCAGTATCGCCCCGCCCACAGCCTCGCGGTCAAATCTGACATTTACGGAGGATGTGCAAAGGAGGATGGTCAAATTTTTATCAAGCAGCAGTATATCGTCCGGGCAGTTTTCACACAACATCTGAATGTGGTGCATCTGCTTTTCTTTTTCTTTTTCGTTGTGTTTCAGCATAGCCATGGCTTGTCTGTGCAAATACAACATTCTGTTATACTCTTTTTGCAGCCTTGCGTATTTATACTTTACGGCGTTCCGTTTCCCCAGCGCACCCAAACGGATGTCTTCCTTCCGAATAGGCGATATGCTCATCGTTTCACAGTTACTCATTGTATTCATCCACCTTTCCTCATACGGTGTTATGGGGGGTGACCAGCTCCCGCTCCGCACGTTGATTCTGCCTGTCTGATGAGCGGCAGATAGGAAACCGCACTCTTTTATTATCGGCTATCGTGTAACACGAGTGTCAATAGTTTTTTTTGAAAACATTGACATTTCTTTTCCTTTATCTGCCGAATCTATCAGGCATATGGATTTTATTTCGTTTTTATCGCCGAAAAAACGTTGGTGTAAGGCGAGTGTTTTATTGACTTTCATTTTGTTTTGCATATAATAGTTAGGTAGCAAATACTTCGCGGTGCACCGAGGACACAACCCCCGACCCTGCGGCGGGCGAGACCGTACGACAATATTCCTAACTCCTCATTCATAATCGACTATCCTATATCCTAAAAGGAGGATTTTGATGGCAAAAAAAAATATCTTCTCTGTGAGCGAGTTTGCGAAGTTTTCTAGGACGACCCGCGACACACTGCACCACTACGACAAAATCGGCCTGCTTGCCCCTGCCTCGCGGGGTGAGAACAATTACCGTTATTATACCAACGACCAACTGACTATTATCAATATGATTCAGGTATCTCAAAAGCTGGGAATGTCACTGTCAGATATCAAAGAGGGGAAAGACAGCCGCGACCCTCAGACGACAAAGGATTTTCTTGAGCAGGCGATCAGCAATATTGATGACAAAATTCAGGATTGGGTTCAGGCAAAAAAGCTCCTGTTTACATTGCAAAAAATCATCAACTCCGTTGCCGGTGTTGATGAGGATAAAATAACTATAGAAATGCTCCCCGCAGAAGCGATTATTCTCGGTGATATCAATGATTATAGTATGGATAGAAACGATTATGACGCATTGTTTACTTTTTATCAAAGTATGGCGGAAAGACACGGCGATTTGGTTTTGAACTATCCCGTATGGGCTATGTTTTCTAAGGAAAGAATCATCCGGGGCGATTCACATTTACCTGACCGGTATTATTTTTATTATCCCGAAGGTTTCGACAAAAGACCGGCAGGTTTATATGCCGTTGGTTATACTCGCGGCGGATACGGCATGACCGGCGGGTTATACGAGCGTATGATCAGGTACATTAACGCAGCGGGCCATGAAATCTGCGGCAATGCCTATGAGGAATATCCATTGAACGAAATATCTGTCAGTGATTTTAATAATTTTTTAATACGTGTTATGATAGCCGTGCGGAAAATGAGGTGATAAGTATGAATCGAATCAGAGAATTGCGTAAGCAAAAAAGAATGACTCAGAAGGAATTGGCAAATCATTTGGAAATTGCGGACAGCACACTTTCCTATTGGGAGATGGGAAAATATGAGCCTGATTTCAATGCGCTGAAAGAACTGTCCCGATTCTTCCACGTCCCAATAGATTATATTCTGGGCGTAGATATTGCCGAATGGGAAACGCTTAGAGACAGGGTGCTTTATGCGAAAACAGACAACTCGCGTCTTGGCGAAACAGGTTCAGTCGTCAACGAGCCTAAAGCGGCATACATAGTCGGCGAGCGCCACGACGGACCGGCAGCTTTTAACCGCAGCGAGTTTGAAGGTTTAACATCGGAAGAAATCAACAAACTCGCCGAGTATGCGGAGTTCATTAAGTCGTTGAGGGGTAAACGTGAGGCGGAGCTGTCTTTTGCCCGAAATGCGGATTGATGGTGCTAAAATTGAAAGGCAAAGCAATTTGCTTGTGGAATAGGTATGACCCAAGAGAAGGGGCTGTCGCTCACGATTTCTCAAAATCGTTTTGCGACAGCACGTTCATATATGCCCATCGTATCAACCTCATTATAGTATTCGGCAGCTTACACGCTGTACATATGATTTGCCGCTCTCGGCAAGCAAGGGGGCAAATCTCTGCCGATAAGCACATTATACACGAAATCAAACGGAAATGGGAAAACTTTGTCGGTTAAGGTTTCTATTTTCTTGAATTGCCTTGTGGAATTGCATATACTGTTGAGAAAAGGCAGCTCAGAAAAACGCGATTGACGATACGCATAAAAAGGAGTATAATATGAAGTATTCCGAACTAAAGAAAATTCTGAAGAAAAACGGATGCTACAAAGCTAACGAGGGAAGCAACCATGAAGAATGGTTTAGCCCAATAACCAATGAGTATTTCCCTGTCGGTAGGCATGGCAGTAAGGATGTTCCTGTCGGAACATATAATGCGATATTGAGGCAATCAGGAATTAAAGGATAGGAGTGAATTTACATGGCTAAGTATATATATCCCGCAGTATTTGAAGTAAATGAATTAGGTGGCTATTGTGTGTCTTTTCCAGACTTAAAAAGTGTTTTTACGGAAGGCGATGATTTAAAACACGCAATGGATATGGCTGAGGATGTCTTATGTTTAATGCTATATGGCATGGAGAGAGACGGCAAAGAAATTCCGCCGCCAAGTCAAGTAAGTGATATTATGGCTAAGACGGACAACATCGTAAATTTGGTTGCATGCGACACAAGATTTTATAAGCATTATTTTGAAAGTAAATCGGTAAAACTAAATGTGACCATACCGCTATGGTTAAAAGAGGCCGGCGAAAAAAAACAAGTGAATTTTTCACAGATTTTGCAAAATGGAGTTAAGGAGTATCTGCGCTTGCAATAAGTTCTATCGAGCGAGACATTGTTGGCGATATTGTCAGCGAGGAAAAGTACGCCGCACTGGTTTGCCTGCCGGAGTTGGGCGGAGCCTCACGTTAGATTAAAGTTAGAAACACGCTGTAAAATCGAATGTGAGGTGAGTTGCTGTGGATATAAGAATACTTGTGGTCGAGGATGATGATAACATTCGCAATATGGTCTGCAGGTTTTTCAAAAAGGCGGGATATTCCGTGGATGCCTGCGCTGATGGAAATTCCGCGTTGGAACGATTTTATGATAACAATTATCAGCTTATTATTCTTGATATCATGCTGCCCGGTGTAAACGGGCAGGAGCTTTTGAAAGAACTCCGCAAAATCCATGATACGCCTGCTTTAATGATGACCGCTCTTTCTGACGATGACAATGAGTTTCGTGCCTTTGAAAATGAAGCCGATGACTATGTTAAGAAACCTTTTTCCATGCCTATTCTGATAAAACGCGCAGAGGCTTTGTTACGCAGGAGCGGTGTCTTGAAAAAAGAAATCCATGTCGGAAAACTGATTTTATACCCTGAAACCTACAGTGTTCAATGCGGAGACAAGCAAATTTCGTTACCGCCGAAAGAATTTGACATCCTTCATTTACTTGTGCAAAACAAGGGGCGGATCGTTCCACACGAAACTATGCTTGTACGGATTTGGGGTTATGATTTCACAGGTAATGAGGGTATAATCCATGCAACTATGAAAAAGCTGCGCGACAAACTGCCGGTCGGTTTGATTCGGACGGTAAAAGGCGTTGGCTATTGTCTAGTGCATCATTTACCAAATAACTAGCACAATCTGCCGGGCTATTTAATAAACGAAGCACTAGAGGATCGCCCCCATGAAGAATAAGGTTAGATTTTTCGGAATATTCGGAAAAGTGTTTTTTTATACTTGCTTGATACTTGTATTTGTTTTCGGCGTATTTTTCGTGCTGTTTTATGATCGAATCCAGTCAACTGTGACGGTTACGCAGCAACATCAACTCACCGGCGTATTTCAGCCGCTTATTGAAAGCCTGCATGAAAAAACAGATGAGGAAACTATTGAGATCGCAAAAGCGTTTCACTCTGAAAACCGTTCATTTCAGTTTTGTTTTGAAAACACTGATGGGAGCATTCTCTATCAAACAGATGGTTTTACTAAATCGGAGGGTATCATTCCACCCGGAAACGCATTGTTTAGCGGGATGCCGTTTGAACAAGGGCGATACAAGTTCACTGCTGTTGGTGGAAGAATGGGGCGGCAAACGGCGATTTTAGCTCTTTCGGTAAATGATAAGCGGTTTTATGTATCGGGTTTTACGCTCTCCTCTCCGATTTTTGAAGAAATTGTCGGCGAAGCGATTATTGCCTTTTCTCTTGTTCTACTTATAAGCCTAATCGCGGCGGCGGTCTTTGCCCGAAGAATTGCTAAACCAATCAAAACCCTTACCGCAAACACACGGTTGATGGCCGGATTTGAGGACGCGCCTGATTTTCCGAATCGCAGCGACGAAATCGGTCAACTTGCGAAAGATGTGTATCTCATGCACCAAAACCTGAAAGATGCCATCGGGCGATTGGAGGATGAAATAAAACGGGAACGTGAGATGGAAGAAAATCAGCGGTACTTCTTTTCTGCGGTTTCCCATGAATTAAAAACGCCCATCGCGGCGGCCGGCGCGATTTTGGAAGGGATGACGGAAGGAATCATTGAGCCGGAGGAATATCCTCACTACCTGCAGGAAACCCTGCGGCTTATGAAGGAACAAAGTTTCTTGGTAACGGAGATATTGGATATTGTAAAGATGAACGACCGTATGACCACGCCTGTTTTTGAGGAAATAGATATTTCGCATTTTATAAATAACACACTGGAATCTTTCCACCCTCTCTTTGAGGCAAAAGAACAGGTGTTGCTGCTCGATGTGGACGATAATTTGGCGATCCGTTCCGACCCGCGCCTTTTGGCAAAAGCGCTGACTAATGTTTTTCAAAATGCCACGCAAAACTCACCGCAGAAGGCGGCAATCTGCGTAACAGCCAAGAGGAAAGCAGACCACTGCGTACTGTCCGTTGATAATAGCGGAGCGCATATACCCGAGGAGAATTTTGCAAAAATGTTTGAGGCATTTTATGTTGAAGATGAATCCCGGAGTAAGATGAAAGGCCGTAATGGGCTTGGGCTTACCATTGTTAAGAAAATTCTGGATTTACTGGGTATCCCCTTTGAGCTTCAAAACACGGAGAGCGGCGTCCGATTTTCGATGACGCTGCCGCGTTCACAATAAATTCACAAAAAGTTAGTTATAAGTTAGACAGCCTCCTCATACTGAATAATGATTTCATTATCAGTCAGGGAGGCAATTTCATGTATCTTTTATCCAACGCAATGAAAAACCTTATACGGAACAAGGGGCGAAACATACTGGTTGCCGCTGTTACGCTGGCAATCATTGTTGGGGCGGTGGTGACGCTGACCATCAATAACGCGGTCGCAAAAGTGATTGACGATATTCGGCTTGACCTCGGCTCACGGGTCGAAGTCAGGCAGGACTTCATAGAGATGCGGCAGAGTGGCTTGGGCAGAGAGGATGCCAGCTATATATCCATTGACAGTTTCTATGCCTTTGCCCAATCCGATTATCTACGAAAGGCTATATATAATGCGGATATGTATGCTTGGAGCGACACGTTCCGTGCGGTTGATGATTACAGCGAGAAGCCCGGCGAAACCACCCGTGTCAATGACAACGGCGAAGTAGTATTGGTGGAGACCTGCAAGTTGGTAAGCACATCCGAGCCGGATACGTTGGCTGAGTTCGGGACGGTTCGGGAAATTGCTTACGGCAGAATGTTTGACAGTCTAAACGAGTGCATTATCAGCGAAGACTTAGCGATGCTCAACAATCTATACATCGGCGATGTTATTGAGATGAGCGGCTCTTATGCGACAGACAAAAACTACAGTCTGACCATCGTTGGCATTTATTCCGATGCCAGCGAAGAATATACGAACTGGTTTCTGGCGATGAACGGACGTTTTGCCGATAATCGGAGAAACGAAATACTCACCGGCTTTGAAACCCTTATGTCTGCGGGTTGGGAAACAAACGCAGGGCTTGATATGAAAATGGAGTATTTCTTGAAAGACCCTGATGATATAAGAGCGTTTGAAGCAGAAGTCAGGTCGATGGGTCTGCCGATTACCTACAATGTATCCATCAATCAAGCGGCTTATGATAAAGTTACCGGCCCCATATCCGGCATGAAAGGCGCGGCTGTGACATTTATGGTCGTAATCCTCATAATGGGTGTCATCGTGCTTGCTTTGCTGTCATTTATGGCTGTAAGAGAGCGAAAATACGAAGTTGGTGTCTTGCGGGCTATGGGTATGGAAAGGGGCAAGGTTGCTTTTGGCATCCTTGCGGAGGCAGTAATGATTTCCTCTGTTTGCTTGCTGGTCGGACTTG
>Ga0099364_10015278_pt1 | contig 10131 bp, 6 predicted proteins | sample TergutTh196P3_FD_73070 | JGI IMG/M metagenome (GOLD analysis project Ga0099364, IMG submission 73070) | Microcerotermes parvus P3 segment gut microbial communities from Pointe-Noire, Republic of the Congo - Th196 P3 | ecosystem: Host-associated > Arthropoda: Insects > Digestive system > Gut ...
TCGGCCGGTCGTGGCAATGGCATAACGCGAATCCTAACGCCGCCAATTGCGCGTCCATGCGCAACGGCGGCTGGCGCGACGTCCTGTCGCGCCTACGGATTCGAACAATTGCCCATTGCGTGACCGGCAAGCGAAGCCGCTCAATTCTTCGCTCATGCGCCACATCACCCGGCTTGACTACATGTGAATTGTAACAGTAGAGTACCTCTAAAAACCCATGGTCGAGATATCCATGGGTAGTGAGCCTACGCAACAGGTATAATGAAAGGAAAGAGGACTTTGGAAATGGCCTTGGCAGCAAAGACGAAAATCAATACCGTGCTATTTGATTTTGACGGCACCTTGGCGGACACGGACCGGTTGATTGTCGACTCCTGGCAGCACACGTACCGAACCTTTGACGGACGGGAAAGGCCGGTGGAGGCCATCATGGCGACCCTTGGCGAACCGCTGGTCGTCACGCTGAAAAAGACGCTCCCCCACGCCGACACCGCGGAAGCCATGGCGACGTACCGGGATTTTCAAATTGACCGCTTTGAGGACATGATTGCGGTTTTTCCCGGCATGGACGACTTGCCCAAGACGCTGAAAGCGCAGGGGTACAAGCTGGGCATTGTCACGTCAAGGCTTACGCGCACCACGATGCGCGGGCTGGATGTGCTGGGCGTCCGCGCTTGTTTTGATACGGTTGTAACGGCCGACGATACGGCAAAGCACAAGCCGCACCCGGAACCGATTTTGACCGCGCTGGCGCGGCTGGGCGCGGCGCCGGAAGAAAGCATTATGATCGGCGACAGCACATTCGATATCCACTGCGCCAAAAACGCGGGCGTCCGCTCGGTGCTGGTCGGATGGACGCGGGCCCTCCCCCCGGCGGAGCGCCGGGGCAAAAACGCGCCGGATTTCGTCATCGCCACCGCCGAAGAACTGCTGGACGTGTTGGCGCAAATTGATTGATTGCCGCCGGGTGCCAGTGGCGTTAAGCGGCACCCGGCGTGTTTCTGGATTGCTTCGCAACCTGCGGTTGCTCGCAATGACGAACAACCCGTCATTGCGAGGAGCAACGCGACGAAGCAATCCATCCCCCGTCATTGCGAGGAGCAACGCGACGAAGCAATCCAGAAAAGAGTTGTCATGTTGACGATTTTTTACGGGCGCGAAAGCCTGAACAAGGAAAAGTTCATCTTTGACCGGATGAAAGAAACGCGGGGCAAAGCCATTTTGCTCGTGCCCGATCAATTTACCCTGCAAGCCGAAAAGGAAGCCTTTCATTATCTGAACACAAAAATCCTCATGGACGTCGAGATCCTAAGCTTTTCAAGACTCGGTGCACGCATCCTTGCGGAAACCGGCGGAAGCCAAAAAACGCCCATCGACGAGCGCGGGCGATTCATGCTGCTTGCGAAAATCATTGCCGAGCAGGAAAGCAAGCTACAACTGTACAAAAGCGTTGCGCGGCAGCCCTCTTTTGTGCAAATGGCCGGTGAACTGATCGGCGAAATGCGGCAATACGACACCACGGCGGCGGATTTGTCCCGCCTCATCGACGCGTTGGGCGAGGACTCCATTCTGCGCAAAAAACTGGCCGACATGCAAGTGATTTACCGCCAATACGAGCAGGTTGCGGCGGAAAAATACCTGGATGGCGAAGATTACATCGAGCTTTTCATATCTCAAATGAGCGCGTCGCCTCTTGTGCGGGATGCGCATTGTTGGGTGTACGGATTTGACTATTTCACACCCAAGCACAGGCGCATCCTTGCGGCGCTGACGCGCTGCGCCCGCGCCCTGGCCGTCGTGCTGACCTATGACGGCGGCGCGGGCGCGGACAGCGACTTGTTTGCGCTGACCGGCGAGGTCGCCGCCGCGCTCCGGCAAGACGCCCGTGAAAACGGCGCGGCGGCCGATTTTTTCCCCATTCCACCCGAGTATGCGCGGCGCGGGCAAGCGGTCGATGCGCCGCCGCCCCAAGGCCAAGCGACACCCGGTGGGCAAGTGGCCGCTTCAACGGCGCCCCAAGGCCAAGAGATGCCCTGCGGGCAAGAAGCCGCTTCAACGGCGCCCCAAGGCCAAGGCCCGCACAGCGGGCAAACGGGCAATCCGACGCTTGCCCAGGAGCAAGAAGCGCTCCGCGCTGTGGAACAGGGGCTTTTTTCCGTTCCCGCCAAGACCTGCGCAAACAGCGGCGGCATTACCCTCGTCAAGGCGGCAAACATCACCCATGAAATCGAATCCGCCGCCGCCTGCGCCCTCACCCTCATTCGGGATCAGGGATTGCGGCACCGGGATATTGCCATCGTCTGCAACGACATGGAGGTGCGCGGCAAAATCGCCAAGAGAATCTTTGCGTCCTATGGCATCCCGCTGTTTTTGGATAAGAAGCGCACGTTCGCCCATAGCCCAGCGGTGCGCTTCATCGTTTCGCTGCTGCATCTTGCCGCCTACGGGATTCGAGACGCGGATTTCTTTTGCTTGCTGAAAACCGGCCTTGTTGACATCACCGAAGAGCAGGCCGAGGCGCTGGAACTCTATGCGCGCAAGTATAAAATCAAGGGAAACCAGTGGAAACGCCCTTTTCTGAAAGGCGCCCGGGAATATGGCGCGTCCCTTTCGGAGATGGAGGAGACGCGGAAAACGGTAATCGGTTTTCTCGCCGCTTTTGAAAAACCGTACAAAAAAGCGAAAACCGCCGGACAGAAAACGGAAGTGCTCTGCCGCTTTTTGATTGAAACCGCAGCAATGCCTGAAAAATTGGAACAGCTCGCCCGCCGCCAATCCGAGGACGGTTTTTATGAATTGGCGGATGAAACGGCGCAAACATGGGCTTTTTTAATCAATCTGTTTGACCAACTGGTCTCGCTGATTGGCGACGCGGCGGTTTTGGCGGATCGCTTTGCGGATATCTTGCGCACCGGGTTGGACGCCATCGAAATCGGCTTGCTGCCGCCCGCCGCCGACGGCCTGATTGCGGGCACCATGCAAAGAATCCGCATCGGCCGGGTCAAGGCGCTGTTGGTCGTCGGCGCAAACGACGGCCTCTTGCCCGCCGACGCAGCGCGGGAGGGGTTAATCAGCGACGACGAAACCGCCCGGCTTTTCGGAAAGGGCGTTGAAATTTGCAGGCGGGAAGAACTCCGCATCCAAGAGGGGCATCTTGCGATTTACAGAAACCTTTCCAAGCCGGAACGTTTTCTCTGGATGAGCTGTTCCCTTTCCGATTCGGACGGCAATAAGCTGAACCCCTCTCGCATTTTTGAAAAAATACAGGAGATTTTTCCAGCATTGGTCGTACAGAAAGACATTGTCAGCGCACAGGACCCCGAGCAACTTTTGCAAGCGAAAGACAGTTCCCTTTTCCATCTGACGAGCGCCCTGCGGGACGCGCTGGCTTGCGACCGCCTCCCCGCCGCCCCGTGGAACACCGCAATGGCTTGGCACAAGGAACACAACGCCGCCCGCTTTTCCCTGCTGACGCGCGGGCTTTTGTATCAAAACCGGGAAGAAGATGTGCGCCGTGAACTGATTGGCGCTTTATACCAACGGGAAGCGCCGGGCGCACCGCCCGCTGATTCAAGCGTTTCCTCCGCGCCGGGCGCACTGCCCGCCGAGTCAAGCGCACCGCTTGCCGATTCGAGTGCCGCCCACGCGTCGGGGGGCTTACTTGCCGAGTCAAGCGCCCTGCTTGCCGAATTGGACGCACCGCCCACCGAATCGAACACCCCGCTTGTGGTGAGCCCCTCCCGTTTGGAGAAGTTCGGGCGATGCCCTTTCGCGCATTTCGTCGCCTACGGTGCGCGCCCCGAGGAGCTCCGCTTGTACGAGGTTGCGGGGCGGGAAATCGGAGAGATTTATCACAGTTGCCTGATGCGCTTTTCCATGGAATTATCAGAACCGGGCCGGGATGTGTCCGATCCGGCTTCCCGATGGATGACGCTCACGCGGGAAGTCTGTGACGACATGGTGGATCGCATCGTGGACGCGGAAACAAGCGGCTATCGGGAGGGCGTGTTTTCCAGAAGCAACGAGGAGGTCTACCGGGCCGGGCGCATCAAAGAAGTCTGTGCCGAAACGGCCTGGCGACTCACCGAACATGTGCGGCAGGGAAAAATCAAGTCCATCCGCCTGGAGCAGCGCTTTGGCGATTCGGCGCGGCGTTTTGACAATTTGGCGAACCCCTTGGCTTCTGCGCAACAAGAAACGGCGCTCCCACCGATTGAAGTGGGCCTTTCGGACGGGCGGCGGGTTTTGATTGAAGGGCAAATCGACCGGGTGGACGCCCTTGCGGACGGCCGCTTGAAAATCATTGATTATAAATCAGGAAAGGAAAAATTCAGCGTTGCGGAAGCGTTGGCGGGCTGGCGCCTGCAACTGATGCTGTATCTAAAGGCGGCTCGACAGGAACGGTTGGAACCAGCCGGAGTCTTTTATTTTCTGATTGACGAACAGCCCGGTAGCGGGCGCATGGATGGCGTCGCCGTCGACCAAGCGTCGGTCGTCGAAAACATCGCGGGGACCTTTCAAGGCTATTCCGACATTATCCCGCTGCAAAGGCTTTCGGACGGGCGGCTCAAAGGCAACACGGCGCACAACCTGATGAGCGCGGAGGATTTTGAAGCGTTTCAGCGGGCGGTCGACGAAAAAGTCCGCGCACTCTGCAGCGCATTACTGGATGGGCGCGTCGCCGCCCGGCCCAAGCGTTCCGGCGAGGCGACCGCCTGCACGTATTGCGGCTACCGGAGCATCTGCCGCTTTGACCTGGCTTTTGACGGCTGCGCTTATGAAGACATATGAGCGGCGCGATTGGCTTTATCGCCGACCGCGATATTTTTCCAGCGCCTTAATGATTTGATCGTGCGGTATCGCATGTATGAAATTCCCATTCCGCCCATGCATTGATTCGGCTGCGACCATCGCGTTTACGATGGCTTCTTCTGTCGCTTCCGCCGTGGCGCGGTAAATTGGGTCAATGCGCTCATCGGACAAAAGCCGGACTGTAGAAACATCATAGCTGAAGGCGTCTTCATTGGCGGTGGAAAACGCGATGAATATATCACCGGAATTGTTTTGAAAGCCCCCGCCTAAGTTTCCTATGCCGATGGGCACCCGCTTACAAACTTTGGAAAGCTGCCAGGGCAACAGCGGCGCGTCGGTGGCGACGACCACGATAATCGACCCTGCGCCGTCCATTGGCGCGAGGCCCGGAAGCTCCTGTTCATAGCCTTCAATTTCTTTTCCGATCGGAATCCCGCCGATTCTGAGTTCTTCCCGAACACCATAGTTCGCCTGGACAAGCACACCGACGGTATACCCCCCTTCCGCTTCGGTCAACACCCTTGACGACGTACCCGTTCCACCTTTGAACCCATAGCACCGCATACCGGTGCCGCCGCCGACGTTGCCTTCAGGGACACGCCCCGGCTTTGCGTCTTCAAGCGCTTCAAAAACATGCTTTTCTTCCACTTTGAAGCCATTAATGTTGTTCAAGTAGCCATCAAACGTTTCGCCAACGGTCGGATAAAAAATACCAAGCCCGGGCACTTCTTTACCGTCTTTGACAACAGGGTAGAAATAGTTGTTTTTTAGCATCCACTTCATTGTCGAATCGCGCACCAGGCCAACGCTGTTCGTATTCGTAATCATCACGGGGCCGTGCAGAAAACCGGAATCATCGATCCAATGCGTTCCGGTAAGCTCCCCATTTCCGTTCAAATTATGGCGGCCGGCAAAAACCGCGCTACGCCTTTTTCCTCTGGGCAAAATCGCCGTTACGCCGGTTCTTGCAAAATCGCTCGCCACCGTTGTATCGGGTGACGATTCTCCTGTTATTATTGTTGAAAACCCCACCTCAACGCCGAGAACATCGGTAATCGCATTGTACGCCCCGCATTGTCCGGCAAATGGGAGGCCTAAACTTCTGGCCCTCGTTATACCCGTCATATAGATCAACATGTTCCTTTCTTCAACATCAGCGCAATCACATCGTGGTTGCCGCATAGGGCGCCGCAACGTTTGGTTATAACATTTTAGACGGCAAAAATGTCGCAAGCCCGGGGAATATCGTAAACAGCGCCAACGCAAAAAGCATAACGATTACGAAAGGCAAAGACCCTTTAATTGTTTCCATCAGATCCTTGCTGCCGGATATGCTGTGCGTCACCAGGAGGTTGAATCCTGCCGGCGGTGTAATTAAGGACATCTCTAATAACACGGTCAGCACTACCCCAAACCAGATTGCGTCAAACCCTAATCCCAGCACCATGATGGGATAAAACACGGGAACAGTGATGACCAAAAGGTCGATCCCGTCCACGAAACAGCCCAACAATACATAGACGACGACAATCATGGCCCAAACCAAATAGGGGCTGACCGGCAACGCGCTTATGCTGGCGGAAAGTTCGGATGGAATATTAAGCAGAGAAAGCGCCATGCCCAACGCGCGTGCGGCGATGATGCTCACCATAAGCTGTGCGTTGATGATTAACGTGTCTTTAGCGGCATCTAAAAATAGTTTCGGCGTAAAAGTCCTGTAAATCAACACCCATATGAGCAGCGCAATCAACACGGACACGGCCCCTGCTTCCGTCGGTGTGGCAATCCCGGTGTAAATGGAAAGCATAATGCCGCCGATCAGCAGAACAACCGGCCAGATGTCAAGGAACGAGGACAGCACATCCTTTATATATTGCACGCCCCCAAAGGATGTCCTTCCCGGTGCCCACGCGGGGTTTTTGAGACAGGCGATCCCGATATACAGCATGAACATCCCCGCAAGCACAAGGCCCGGAATGATTCCGGCAATAAAAAGCTTGCCGATTGAATTCCCGGTCAGCGAGCCATAGAGAATCATCATGATCGACGGCGGAATCAACACACCAAGCGTCCCGCCCGAGCAGATTGACCCAAATGTAATCGGCCGGGCATATCCTTGTTTTGTGAGTTCAGGAATGGAAACACTGCCGATGGCGACTGTCGTCGCCGTGCTCGATCCTGAGCAAGCGGAAAAGACGCTGCACGCGATTATATTGGTGTGCAGCATGCCACCCGGAAAAGGGCTCAGTATCTTTCTTACGCCACGGAAAAGATACTGGCTGCACCCACTTTTTATTAGTATTTCCCCCATGAACACGAACATGGGTATCGCGACGAGCGTATACGAGTTGACGCTGTTAAAGAGTACGCTTTCAAGCACGCCCTCCATGTTTTTCCGCCCCAAAAACATTAGGGCGAAAATGGCGGTGCCGTACAAGGCAAAGCATATCCATGTCCCTGTCGCCATGATCGCAAGAAGCATCCCGACGATCAAAAAAGTATATAATATGGTTTCAGGTTGCATCGGCCCCTCCATTCTTTTTTAATTCGAGGATCCTGTAAATCAGGAAAAACAGCATGTCCACGGCGAACAAACAGATGCCGCATAACATGGCGGCCGCAAAGGGGGCCAGCGGCGTCCTCATCGGCCCCGAAGAGATTATGCCCGAACCAATGATATACCCAAATCTGTCCAGCGCGAAGAGTATCATATAGTACAAGCACACCAATGAGAACGCCCCGGAAAAAATCGCGAGAATGGTCTGCCACTTTTCTGGCAATTTTCTGATCACCAAATCCACTTTGAAGTGACGGCCTTTTCTAAGGGTATAGCCAAATGCCAAGTATGACATGGGCACCAACAACAGGCTGCTCCACTCCTCGACAAAGAGTAAGTTCAAAGTGGTAAACGCACGCGTAAAAACGCCGGTGCAGATCATAACCGCGATGCCGATTAACATAACGCCGCACAGGCCAATACAAATTTTTGATATCCAATCAAAAACCTGATCGGCCTTTTTGAAGAAACGCAACAGGTTATGCGATTTCGCTTCCATGAAGAATCCCCCTCAACGCTTGCGCGGCTATCTTTGCGTTAATCTTTCAATTTCTTCGAGCAACTGCGCCCCTTCGTCGCCTGTTAATTCAAGCCAAGACGCCCATATCTCTTCTCTTGCCAATTCCCGCACGATGTTTCTTTGATCTTCAGACGGAACGATCAGCGTCACGCCCTCCGATACGCGCATTTCTACGATTTCATCGTTTTCTTCGACTTCAAGCATTTCCGGTTTCAACGCGGATTCTGTCATAATGGCCAAAAAGATGTCCCGAATGTCGTCGGGCAGCGCGTCGAGCGCGGTGTTGCTGACCATCAAAGCATCCGTTCCTTGCGCAATCTCCCATACGCCGATGGAATCCACATAATCAAAGAATCCACCGGAATCCGCGAAAGCGGTAGACGTAATCAACCCGTCAATCAGATTGGTGGCGAGGCTCGTATAGACCTCCGAAAACGAAATCGGCACCGGCGTTCCCCCCATCAACTGAACAAGCTGCGCGAGCTCTGCGTTGTACGTTCGGATTTTATACCCGGCCAGTGAGTCGGCATCCGTCACTTCAAACCCACTCGTGAAAAACCGCTGCGGTGAGCACGGGATCATGTGTACGACCGATGCGTTCCATCGTTCATCCAGTATTTTTTCATAAAAGCCGGTTTTTTCATGTTGAAAGTCTCCCCAAAGCCCCGTCAATACGTTCCAGGATTCCATCGCATCTACGGGGAGCAGGAGCGGCATGATGTCGGCGCCGAAAATCGGATCCACCGAGTTCACATACCCGCCATAAAAATGCGCCAATTCAGCGGCGCCGTCGCCGAGCGCTTTCAGCATATCTTCGCCCTCATAGGGATGCTGCCCGGACCAAAATGTCGTGATTTTCAAGCGACCGTCCGTTGCGCGCTCGATTTCATCAAACAGTTGCGGCCATATGACGGCGCACGCGCCATCTTCCGGTCCGTAACTTGTATAGAAGGACCAATTAAAGACCGCTTCTGAAGGATCCCCCGACCCCGCATCCGTGCCGGAACCGCCGCAACCGGCGAGGCTCGCAGAAAGGGCCAGGACTATCGCGACAGACAGAAATAACCATTTTTTATGCCTTTTCATCATCTTCTCTCCTCCTCAATGGTTGTAACTTAATTATTAATTGAAAGCAAAATGCGTGCCAATCGCCAGTAAGTCGAATTTATTTTAAGGAATCTTAATTACCCCGGCGCTTAAAAGCCGGAAGCGGGGCAATAAAATGCGAGGCAATAGACGCCAAAAGCGGAACTCCGTTTACACCAAGCCCCGCCGAAAATATATGCGAAAACGGATTGCCATCCATTTTCGCATATCCATTATTGGATATTTTTTGATTGCCGACGCTTCGCCAACTTTCTTGATATTGTAGACTGGCTCACTTTCAGCGCTTCCGCAACCTTCGCCTCGGTTCCGTATTTGCGCATGTATTGATCGAGTATCTTTTCTTCATATTGCTTCAACATTTGCCGGAGACCGGCGTTCCCATAATCTATATCGGCGGCGCCGGCATCTAATGCGGTCTGCGCCACCGTCACGCCTTCAACGATTTTCACAACCTGGCCCGCTGTAATGATATCGCCCTCCGCAAGAACGAAAATGCGCTCAATGGTATTTTGCAATTCCCGTACATTTCCTTTGTACGGAAGCCCGCACAGAAACGAAACCGCTTCGATATCTAAACTTTTTGCGATGTTGTACTTCTGATTGAATTTTTGAGAAAAGTAACCAATCAAGAGCGGGATGTCGTCTTTTCGGTCCCGCAGCGATGGGATTTGGATCGGGATGACGTTGAGTCTGTAAAAAAGGTCTGAGCGGAACAAGTTCGCGTCCACCATTTCCAGAAGGTTTTTATTGGTGGCGGCAAGGATACGGACATCGGAGTGAACAGGTTGCATTCCTCCGATTCTATAGAATTCGCCATCTTGGAGAAAGCGCAACAGTTTGGCTTGCAGGGGCAACGTCAATTCGCTGATCTCATCAAACAGGATGGTGCCTTCGTTGCCATATTCCAAAATCCCCTTTTTCCCCTTTGGGTCGGCGCCTGTAAAAGCGCCGGGCACATAACCAAATAGTTCTGATTCCAATAGACTTTCCGGTATCGCCGCGCAATTGATTTTGATAAAAGGCTTCATGTGGCGCAGGCTCTTTTCAAAAATATATTCAGCAATGCGCTCTTTTCCCCCCCCCGATTCTCCTTGAATAAGGATAGACGAGTCAAACTGGGCCACTTTATCGCACA
>Ga0099364_10015279_pt1 | contig 10131 bp, 11 predicted proteins | sample TergutTh196P3_FD_73070 | JGI IMG/M metagenome (GOLD analysis project Ga0099364, IMG submission 73070) | Microcerotermes parvus P3 segment gut microbial communities from Pointe-Noire, Republic of the Congo - Th196 P3 | ecosystem: Host-associated > Arthropoda: Insects > Digestive system > Gut ...
AACGCTGATAAAACCCCAAAATTCATCCTGCATAAATATCGGTACGACTAAAATCGATATAACGCCGTACTGTGACAACTGAAGCTGCTCCGATGGAGGCATTTCGTTAACGATGCCATTTATGCAATCTCCGAGAGACAACGTTACGTCCCATCCTTGGAGGCGTTCGCTGTATAGTATACCCGATGACAGTTCGCTGATATGCTCAGGCACGGGAGTATCCGCCCATTCGTGTATCAGCGCGCAGGATAACTCGCCTCCGATGGAACCGTTTTTCCAAACACGGACGCGGTTGGCTTTAAGAGTCATTGCCAACTGACTCATCGAACGGTTCAAGTTGTGCTCAAATTTGTCATAGCCCGGCTCAAACAAAATAGCGGATACGTCGTTAAGCGTGTTCAGGTTCGTATTCTGTTGTTCCAGCGCATCTATCATGCGCCTGGATTCAACGGATGCGACAAGCTGCTCAGATCCGTCCGGCAATCTATTCTCGGAATTATCTGCATTCATGATTAAGCACAAACCTTTCCGTAAGGAAAATACATATATGTATACACATTAATCATACTATAAAAATCGTTTCTTTACAATGCATTTTTGTCAATGCTATTTGACGCTTTCGTTTAGCATTGATATAATGAAAAAGAACAATGATGATGTGCAGGAGGCGATGGTTATAGCTGCAGCTGTGATTCTTGCGGGTGGTAAAAGCAGGAGAATGGGGAGGGACAAGCTAGCACTGACACTCGGTGGGCGCACACTGCTGGAACTATCGGCAGAACGCTTCGCTGAGGAGTTTAAAGACGTATATATCAGCGTAGCAGACGCAGCGATATACCCGGAAGTCACCGGTAGCCGGATTGTAGATATCCTGCCGGGCGCAGGGCCTATGTCGGGCTTACATGCTGCCCTCACGAATCTGCCGGACGAGGGGGTATTCCTCGTTGCGGCGGATTTGCCGTACGCCGACGCGCGGGCAGCCAAACGATTGATTGACCTGTGCGGTGAAAAAGAAGCCTGCATCATCAGGCTCCCCGACGGAAAGCTCGAACCGCTGTTCGGGTACTACAAAAGAACGCTTCTCCCGCTGTGTGAAGCTGCGATAAAGTCCGGAGACTACAGAATGACGGAGCTCATCATGGGCGCGGACACCAGATTTATCGCCCCGAACGAACTGGGCGCTCTCTGGAATGACAGAATGATACTGAATATCAACTACCCCGAGGATTATAATGCTCTCCGTAAAAACCCACTTTTGTATTGAATAATCACGCGCATGGTGCTATTATATTTACTGATCGCGCAACAATAAAATTATTAAAAGGTGGATAGAGTAATGAGTTATAAAATCACAAGGAAAAATGAAGCGTATACATACGAAGCCCCGGGGCATTTCGACGTGCGCACGACGCGCTTGCATGACCCTCAAGACGTGAACTCCGGAGGCATCACTATGGGCCTGAGCCATTTCTTACCCGGCGGAGGCTGTGATTACGGCGCTAACGCAAAAGAATCGATCTATTATGTGATTGACGGACAGATGTATCTCGAAAGCGAACTTGGCACAGAAAATGAAATCAAGACGACACTCTACGCAGGCGACACCTACCACTGCGGCCCGAACACAAAAAAATCGGTCGTAAATAACGGCGCGACCGCCTGTCAGATGCTGGTCGTACTAATAACCCCGCCGGAAGCATAAATTACAATGTACAATGTACATTGTAAATCATTTCGGCGGTTCTTCCAGTGCTTTGCCAACGGTCGATACAGCCCATTTCGCTACTTGGAGGCGAACCCTGTCTTCGCTTGTCTCAAACGTAATTTTCTCATCGTCAACATGGACGACTTTTCCTAATATACCGCCGATAGTAGTAATTGTATCGCCTACAGAAAGCGAACTGCGCATCTCGGCAAGATTCTTCTTCTTTTTGCTCTCGGGGCGAATCATGAAAAGATAAAAGATCGCAATCATCGCGACAATCATAATTATCATAGTAGGGTCCATTATAAATCCTCCAATAAAATTAAATTGGTATTCATTATATGTGTACTTTAAACGAAAAGCAAGCAAAAAAGTCACAATTATAAAAGCAGGGGCATAACTATCAACGCCCCTGCTTTTTTGAAGTAAACTATCGTTTTAGTTGAAGTGCGCCGGTACCGGGACTGAGTTGGGATATGTGTTGCGGTCGATCCCGTCTCTCGGATAACCCGGGAACATATTGGAGTTGGCATAAATGTCGGACCATGCCAGCATGTGCTGATAGTCTTCAAACCTAATCTCATAAAACGGGAGCAAGCGCGTCGGGAACCAACCAAATTCCCTGCTTTCGTTGGCATTCCTCCACTGCGGGAAGACTGTCTCGGGCGTGGCGTCGCCATTCATGAAAGCATAAAGGGAGCCGATTATCGCCTCGGTAAAAATCGTCTGAGGCAGGTAGAAAGCAGACCGCCATGCGGTTTGGACGCCGGAATCCCACTGATTGACAAGCGCGGAGCCGCCAAACGCCGATACGAACGAGGTATCCGTCAAGCCCGCCAGCTCGAGGGCAGCCGCAGCGCCCTGCGCCATGTCGTCTATTTCGGCGAAGACCAGCCAATACTCGATTTGCGGGTTCATGGAAAGAACGGCGCTCACGACTTGCTGGGACGTGTCGGCATCGAAGAAGTTGATTGCCGTGTCTGCGACAAAGTACCTGTTAGCCGCCATGTCCGGGTTGATTTCACTTAGCCTTGCAAAGCAGCCATTCTCACGCTGATGCAGCGGGGGAGCGGTAGAGAAGTCAACGGTTATGAATCCAAACTCCTCAATCGGCACGTTCGGCCAAAATTCAGCGGCAACGCCAATCAAGTAATCCGCATACATAACTCCAACGTCATACTGCTCAAATCCTACATAAGAGCTAACTAGCGGAGCGTCCGGGTAAGAGTAATCGCGTGGAGCTGCCATGAACGAGTGCCACGGCACGCCTGTGTCCTTCATGATCTCGTACACGCGGTCATACATGGTAGCATCGGCGTCAAATATGAGGCCATCATTGTCCCTGGCGAGCTGCGGGAGCTGGCTGAACAGTGCATCGTCATCACCGCCGAAATCGAGTAGGCCGCCGAATTCGATGTTCATCAAATCCGCCCAGTGCTGATACGCAAGAGCGGATTGCGTGTACAGCCCGCTGGTGTTGTTGGATACAATATACTGCACCTTATAGCGCGGGTTTGCGAAATAGTCATAGTCGGGGTCGTACATTCCGATTTCGCCGGTGAAAGAGTTGTCGACAGGGCCGTCCGCCGACGGCGGTGCGACTGCTGACGGCGGTGCGCTTGACGTGGTTGTGCCACCGCTCGTTTGGCTGCCCGAATCGCCGCATGCAGCGGCAAAAACGAGCACCAAGGCTAACGCAAGGATAAGTGCCAGAATCTTTTTCATTTTTTTCCTCCTGAATAATGATATTATTTCTCAAATCCGCAGTGAAAAAACCGCAAATCAAAGAACAGAATGGTGTTGCGGGGGATTCTTCATCAAGCTTCCTGAGCCGCTTTTCTCATATCGCGGTTCTTCATGGCGGCGGCTACGATTGCGCGTTGCTTGCGCGTGGTGCTCACATAGTCCAGCATGAGCGCGATAATAAGGATAAGGCCCTTCAGCGTGGTGTTTACATAAGCTCCATACATCGGCTGGCCGGCTGTAGCGTTTGCCAGAGCAAGTATTGTCAGGCCATTGTCAAAGACAGTGACGAGCAAAAGGGCTATAACGCCGGCGACCAGACCTCCCGAGCCGCCCATGAACGAGGTGCCTCCGAGTATGAGGGCTGTGAGCGCGGAGAAGTTCGCCGGGGGCGCGCCGGTAGCAAGGTTTGTGGGATGGCCCATCTTGAGCTGGGCTGCCCACGCGATTCCGGCGAGCGCGCTGATTACGCCGCTGTTGACAAACAGCGCTCCCCTGACTTTCTTTGGGTCCAGGCCGGCAAGGCGTGCGGCTACCTGATTCCCGCCGCACATGTATATACTTCTGCCGAAACGCGTGTTTGAAAGCATGTATGTGTACGCCGCCACAAGGACGATCATCAAGGCGAAAAGTAGGGGGATCGTGCCGCCAAAAGAGATTCCGCCAAGGTTTGTAAAAGAATCGTTATTGACCGGGACGTTGTTCATAAGCGTCCACCACGATGCAAAGCCGGTATAAACGGAGGACATGCCAATGGTCGCTATGAATGGCATGAAATTAAGCCCGTTTGTGAGGAGTACATTGATAATGCCGAAACCCACGCCGCATAACAGCGTGATAATAACTGCAACAGGCCATGCCATAGATGGAAAGCCTTCCAGCAACTTCGCGAATATCACCGATGCAAACGCCGCCTGAGCCGCGCAGCTGAGGTCAATCGCGCCGCCGATAAGAAGCGGGCCGACGGCGACAAGCAGGATGCCCGGCACGACCATCGGGACGAAAATGCTCCCGAGCAAATTGCGGCTGGAAATGAAATTGGGGTTGATAAAGTAGATCACTATGCTAAGCACAATGACTATAACCGCCAAGGCAAAGCCCTTGGTACGCACCAACCTCATAAAATAGGACATCGCCGGAGATTGAATCTTTTTCTCCATAACGCCAACTCCTTAATACTATTAATTGCTTCCGGGGGCGGGTGTCTTTTTTCCACGCTTTGTGGGTGTTATAAGGCCGACGGATCTGCTTGCGCTCCTCGCGGCAAAGTAGTCCATCGTAAGTGCAAACAGCAGCAGAAGGCCTATAAAGACAGTCGACCAGTAAGTGCTGAAGCGCACTATGGTCGTACCTTTACTAAACGTATTTAGAACCATAAGGCCGACAAAAACCCCTGCCATATTGCCGCTGCCGCCTCCGAAAGATACGCCGCCAAGGATAGCCGCTGTAAGCCCCGTAAACTGGTTGTTAATAAGCGCGTTCAGGTTGCCCTGACCTGTGCGGCCAAAAGCGATGACGCCGCATACTCCGGCAAGAAAACCGCTGTTGGCGAACAGTATGTACTTCATCTTGCGAGGGCTGATCCCGGAAAGCCGCGCAGCTTGCGGGTTGCCGCCTACAAGGTAGACATGCATGCCGAATTTTGATTTTGCCAGTATCAGCCCGTAAATAATGAACACGACAATGGCAAGTATCAATGAGTAAGGGATCAAGTCAAAGAGCCTGCCGTCGGCAATAAAAGTCGTGAGTGGGGTCCTGATATTTACAGACCCCGGGGCCACCTTGCCCGGTTCCACGCTGACCCATTGCATTACCCCCCTAATGACGGACGCCATGGCCATAGTCGCGATAAATGGCTGGAACTTGAACTCATTGACAAGCACCCCGTTTATTACGCCAAAAGCGGTACTCGCAATGATTGCCGCAATAATAGCGACTACCGGATTGAAACCCCAGTACCTCAATGCTGCAGCCACGAATACACAGCTAAACGCGCCAATGGCCGACGATGAAAGGTCGAGGTTACCGGAAACCATAAGAAATCCGGCGCCTACCGCGAGGAATGACGACAATATCAGCAAATCCCCGATTTCAACAAGCGTTGTAAGCGTAAGGAAAGGGACGTCCAGCGCTCCTGCCCATATCGTGAAAACAATGATAAGGACGACCCAAATGGCAAGCAGCGCAAATAGCTTTGATCTCAAAAAATTCTTGAATTTATCTGTACTAACCAATATAACCACCCACCCCTCTTAACCTTGCATTGCGAGGGCGAGTATGCCCTCCTCAGTGGCATCTTCACGTTTTATCTGACCGGTGAGATGCCCGTTGCACATGACTAAAATCGTATCGGCGATGTTAATGACCTCCGTAAGCTCCGAAGATATGAATATGACCCCGATGCCCATTTGCGCGAAGTCGCACACCATTTGGTATACCTCCGCTTTCGTGCCAACGTCAATGCCTTTCGTCGGCTCGTCCAGTATCAGCACTTTGGTGTCCATCTTGCTTGACGTCCATTTTCCGAGGATTACTTTTTGTTGGTTGCCCCCTGACAATTCCATGCAAATTTTATCAACGGACGGCGTTTTGATTGAATACTTATCCACCGCTTCCGCAGCCAGTGCATCGCGCGCCGCCGTGTCCAGAAACAGGCCTTTCTTCAGCTTTCCGAGTACCGGCATGCAGACATTGTCCTTAATAGAGCGCCAAAGCACCAACCCCTGCTCCTTGCGGTCTTCCGGGCACAGCGCGATCCCGGCTTCTATAGCATCCTTAGGCGTTTTGAAGCGCACTGCCTTGCCATTGAGCTTGATTTCTCCGCCTAGGACGGGATCCTCGCCGAATATAGCCCTAACGACCTCCGTCCTGCCCGCGCCCACAAGCCCGGCAAAACCTATGACCTCGCCTTTGTGCAGCTTAAAGCTCACATCGTGAACGACGGGAGTCATCAGGTCGGTCACTTCAAGCAGGACGTCGCCGTGCTTGTCATTGCGGATGAGATTCGCATAAGTATCGCCTATGTCGCGCCCCACCATAGCTTTTATGAGTTCCTGCTCGTCCGTATCAGAGGTTTTGAACTCCTTCACTTTACGTCCGTCTTTTAGGACGACAATCTCGTCAGTCACTTGGAATATCTCGGCCAGGCGGTGCGAAACGTAGATAATGATTTTGCCTGCTTCTTTTAACTGCTTGATAAGGTCAAACAGTATTTCGATTTCCGCGTCTGTAAGGCTGGCTGTAGGCTCGTCAAAAGCGATAATAGAGGAATCCCTGTGGTAAGCCTTCATTATCTCGACCATCTGCTGATAGGCAACGGGCAATGTGCCGACTATTGCCGTAGGATCTATTGGAAGCCCGAATTTCTCGATTATCGCCAGCGTATCGCTACGCAGCTTGCGTTTATTGAGCTTTCGGAATGCGTTGACTGGTAAATCGCCAAGAAACACATTTTCCATCACGTTGAGCGCAGGCAAGAGCTGACGTTCCTGATAGATTACGCTGACGCCGGATTTGATCGATTGGTACGGTGTGGCAAAGGCTATAGTCTCGCCATTGAGCGACATGCTGCCCTCGTCAGGCTGCAAATCACCGCTGAGTATTTTCAGCAGCGTGCTTTTTCCCGCACCGTTCTCGCCCAATAAAGCGACGACCTTGCCGCCGTCCGCCCGGAAGCTGACGTCATCTAAAGCCCGAACTCCGGGGAACGATTTCCCAATGCCGGTGAATTCTAAATATTTATCCATACGCTCACCTCTCCAAGATTATAGTACCATATTACCAAAAATGCAATATTTTTTTCTATTTCCCAGGGCGCAGCCGCGCCCTGATGTCGCTGAGCGATTTCCTGATGATATTCTCGGCATCGACCGGGTCAATAATAAACACGATCGCGGCGAGCGTTATCCGCGCACGGCGTATCGGTGAGTGCTTAACCATCGCCTCCTCGTCGGTCACGGAAATCATGCTTGTCGATGATGTGGAGACTGAGGTCTTGATGTGCCCCACAATTCCGTTGCGCTCTTTGATCTCGCGTGCAGCGGCCTCAAGGCATTCAGCAACGCATGCGTCCAAATCCGCCGACTCAAATCTTATGGACAGCGATCCGGATATCACGATCGCATCGTCGTGGATCTGCCTCTCGATGTAAATCAAGCCCGGCGTGTCCTTTATCTTTGATAATAGTTGTTTTCGCTGGCCATGGCGGTCTTTCCCGTGCAGATGCTCCGATCCGTCAAGTTCTTTCCTGTGTATATGAAAATGCTCACTCATATGCTTACGTCCTTTCGCCTTCTGCGTCTTTCTAGTGCGCCGCTGCTACACACTGCGCCCTGCCGCTGCATCCCAAACATCGGGTGAAATATCGCCCAACGCGGATATACGGATAATCGGGACATTCGGCTGAAACGCACTGATATCGCGCTCCATGCTTTGCAGCGAATCCTCGTCCGCAAGGTCGATTTTATTTATCAGCACAAGATCGGCGCACTCTATCTGCCCTTGCAGTAGATTCTCCATCGGCAAGCGAAGCCTGCTCCAACGCGACGCATCGGTCAGCACGCAAATGCGCGAATCAAGGCCGAGCGCCCCTTTCATGTTGTCGCGCATGAGCCCGGGGTATGCTATGCCGGTCGTTTCTATTATAAGCCATTCCGGATTCATTTCCCGATAAATCTTCTCAACCGCGATCACAAGCTCGCCCGACACAGTGCAGCAGGCGCAGCCGGCGAACAGATTGTTGACGGTAAAACCGCTGTTTCGCAGGAACTGGTCGTCAATGCCTATTTGGCCGACCTCATTTTCGAGTATGACGACTTTATACTCACCGGCCGAAACCGACGAGACGACTAGATGCCGCGCGAACTGCATCAGCGCCGTTGTTTTGCCGGACCCGAGAAAACCGCCCAGAATTATAACAATCATAATAAACTATTTATAAAATGAGTAGGCCATCTTATCAACAGCCGCGCGCAGCACGCTGTTTTTGCGCTTGACCTCCTCGTCGTCGAGAGGCCCGAGGAATCCGCCGCACCACGCGAAGCCGCCCCCCGGGGCGTACTTATTGAAGGCCTCCTCAACAGAAGCGACTATCTCGTCGTCGGAGACGTCCGGATCAAGCAAACGGTCGCGCGCATCCCATCCGCCGGCAATAACGAGCTTGTTGCCATATTTCGCCTTGACAGCCTGAAGATCGTTGCACGTCTGCGCCGGATCCCATGAGTTAATGCCCATCTCAATCAGGTAGTCGAGTATACCCTCGCACTTTCCGCAATTATGCATGGTCATCTTCAAGCCGCGTTCACGCCCCATCTTTGCCCATCTGTCATGGAATGGGATAAGCATGTCCTTATACATCTGCGGAGAAATAAACGAAGCGCCCCATGCCGCCGTATCATCCATAAAAGTAAGGACGTCGGGCTTGTAGATATCAATGCACTTTGCGGCTACTTCCATGAAGAAATCGCATATGTATGCAAACAACTCCATTACCTCGTCAGGCTCCTCGAACATTGCGATCATACCCTCGGAAAAGCCCATGAACGACATAAGATGCTGGAAATAGCCGAAATGCAGGTTGAGTGCGAGTGCGGTTTGAGTGCGGTCGATTTTTGTCGTCTCAAGGTGCTTTTTGACCATATCTTCCCAATCGACCCCCGAAATATCGGGCGCTTTTATCACATCGCGCCACTGCCTTATATCCTTGAGAATGAAATTGTCCGGCTCAGGGAGCAGTGCATTCCCGGTTTCGTATGTAGGTATGTAATTGACGCCCCAAATATCAAGCCCACCGCCGTTTAATCGATGCGGGATGAGTACGGGTGGCTCATGCATGTGCGTAGCCACGGGCTTTTCCGCGCCGGGCATCGGGCCGAAAGTGTACTGCGGAACCCATTCAGGCTGTTCCCCGCTTAGCGCTTTCAGATAGTTTTCTTTTTCTGTTATCATGTCTTTCCTCCTGATTGTAATCTTTTGATAGAGTATACCACAAAAAATCCGCTTTTGAAATGAAAATACGGAAACTTTTTGAAGGCATTTTGTAATAAAATGCTTCTTGCCATTATCGTGCTCAGCGTATAAAATGTATCTATACCGGAGGTGAGATTATGATATTGACAAAAGATGACCTGCAAGCAATACGTGCACTGATACAGGAAGAAAACGCACCAATCAAGGCCGATATAGCGGAAATCAAATCCGAACAAGCCAAAATGAAGGCCGACATGGCAGAAATGAAAGCCGATATGGCGGAAATGAAAGCCGAAATAGCGGAAATGAAAGCCGATATGGCGGAAATGAAAGCCGAAATAGCGGAAATCAAAGAAAAACTCTCAGATGTAGACGAAGCTATAGCAGCCATTGCCGACTGGGCAGATGCCGTTTCGCGTGTAATCAATGTTCCCTTTGCCAGCGGCAGAACCTCTCTGTAATTAATAACGGATAAAGCGCGTACAAGGCAAAAGTCATTGCTTGTACGCGCTTGTCTATTGATTTAAATACTCTAACGTGAGGCTCCGCCCCACAACCCAGACGCCGCGTGCTGCGGCTAAATTCGCTTAGGAACTGTTAAACAATAACTTGCCGCTTTTACCTTGTCTTTTTGCCGCCATACTTCGTTGTCAAAACTTGCAAGGCAGCAAGCATTACTGCGTTTTGACGCCTCGTCTGCCGACAAAAATCCGGCG